>ERZ779888.3048-NODE-3048-length-12854-cov-16.874521_pt1 | contig 12854 bp, 9 predicted proteins | sample MGYA00511245_ERZ779888 | MGnify/ENA primary metagenome ERZ779888 (study PRJEB29588, sample SAMEA2155255) | human gut metagenome | biome: human gut; feature: human-associated habitat; material: faeces | place: Denmark | collected 2008/2010 ... | reverse complement strand
AAGCCGCAGACGAGAGAACTTATTCGGTAAAAAGATAAGTTTAGTAAATTGAAAATGAAAAATTGAAAATGGAAAATTGTTGTCGAGAGAAAAAACAGCAAAATAAAATGCTCTATCTCCCGACCGTATTCATAGTGCTTTGCAAGCAAAGCCGCATTTTCTTTAATTTTTCGATTGTTCACTTGATACACAGGGTGGTGTAAGGTTTGAAAAAAATACTTCGCAGAAGTACACTTATATATATAGTTGCGCTTGCGTTTATCGGCGGACTCGGCTATCTCGCCTTTGAGCTTGTAACAGGGGCAGACGACTGGGTCGATCAGGCATATAATGCGCATATAGCAGGTGACGGCGGCCTTGCACAGGCAGGAGCGATCTATGACCGCAACGGCACGGCTCTTGCACAGACGGTTGACGGTAAAAGAGTTTATAACGAAAGCGAGAGCGTAAGAAAATCTCTGCTTCATGTTGTCGGTGATGACAGCCTTAACATTTCAACGGCTGTTCAAAGTATGTATCGTTCTCAGCTGATAGGCTATAACCTTGTTTTCGGACTTAATATGCCCGAATCACTGCGTGCCTCTCACGATATAAAGCTGACAGTCGATTCCGCAACCTGTGCGGCGGCTTATGATGTGCTTGCATCTTATAACAAAAAAGGTGCCTGTGTAATATATAACTATAGAACAGGCGAGGTTATCTGCTCGGTAAGCACAATGGCTTACGATCCGCAGGCTCCTCCCGAAATTACCGAGGACAACGAAAGCGAATACGAGGGCGTTTACCTTGATAATGTGCTTTCGTCAACCTTTACTCCGGGTTCAATCTTCAAAATCGTTACATCAGCGGCGGCAATTGAGAATATTCCCGACCTTTATGACCGCACTTGGGTTTGTAACGGAAGTGAGAACATAGGCGGAAGTGAAGTTACCTGTACGGAAACTCACGGAACGCTGACATATAAAGAGGCAATGGCACATTCCTGCAATATTGTTTTTGCAAAGCTTGCCGTTGAACTCGGAAGTGACACAATGACAAAAACTGCCGAGAAAATCGGCATTAACAGCTCCTTTGATGTTGACGGAATTAAAACCGCAAAAGGTTCATATGATGTCAGCAACGCCAATGAAAACCAGCTTGGCTGGTCGGGCGTAGGTCAGTATAATGACAAGGTAAACCCGATGCAGATGGCAATTATCTGCGGCGCAATCGCAAACGGCGGTAAGGTTACAAACCCTACCCTTATCAAAGATGAGTCCATACTCTCCGCACTCGGCATAAACTACAAGAGCAGCGGACAGGAGCTTTTTTCATCCGATACGGCGGCAAAGCTTGACGATGTTATGAGATACACCGTTTCGGATTACTACGGCGACAACCTTTTCGGCGGACTTACAGTCTGTGCCAAAACAGGTACGGGTGAAGTCGGCGATGATAAGAACCCTAACGGCTGGATGGTCGGCTACTCAAAAGATGAGGACTGCCCTCTCGCATTTGCCTGTGTTGTACAGGATTCGGGTTTCGGTTTCCAATATGCAGGTCCCGTAGTTGAGACCGCAATGATTCAGGCTGCAAAAAGCCTTGGAGCGTCTGCGGTGCAGTAAATTAAAATTATATTAAAAATTATATTATTGAAAATACAGTTTGACCGATTTTTTCGGTACATTGAAAGGAAGAACCCTGATGAATTTTTTAAAAGCTATGTTCGGCAACTACAGCAAGCGTGAAGTTAAGCGTGTGCAGCCAATCTGTGACAAGGTGCTTGCACTCGAAGATAAATATGCGGCTATGAGCGAAAGCGAACTCAAGAACCAGACAACAATCCTTAAAGAAAGACTTGCCAACGGCGAAACAACAGACGATATTCTCCCCGAAGCATTTGCAACCTGTCGTGAGGCAGGCTGGAGAGTGCTTGGCATGAAGCACTTCCCCGTTCAGATTATCGGCGGTATCGTTCTTCACCAGGGCAGAATTGCCGAGATGAAAACAGGTGAAGGTAAAACCTTGGTTGCTACCCTCCCTGCATACCTCAACGCTCTTACAGGCGAAGGCGTTCACATTGTAACAGTCAACGATTACCTTGCCCGCCGTGACTCGGAGTGGATGGGCAAGCTTTACAGATACCTCGGTCTTTCGGTCGGCCTTATCTGCCATGACCTTGACAATGACGGCAGAAAAAAGGCTTATGCCGCAGACATTACATACGGAACAAACAACGAACTCGGTTTTGACTACCTCCGTGACAACATGGTAGTTTACAAGGAAAACAAGGTTCAGCGCCCACACGCATTTGCAATTGTCGATGAGGTTGACTCAATCCTCATTGATGAGGCGAGAACTCCTCTTATTATTTCGGGTAAGGGCGACAAGTCAACAGACCTTTATGCAAAGGCTGACGCTTTTGCAAAAACTCTTAAAGTTCAGCGTTTTGCAGAACTTGACGCAAAAGAGGATATGGAGGAATATTACAAGGAACACGACATTGACTATGTTGTTGATGAAAAGCAGAAAACAGCAACCCTCACACAGAGTGGTGTTAAGAAAGCCGAAGAATTTTTCGGTATTGAAAACCTTACAGACCCTGACAACCTTACAATTCAGCACCATGTAAATCAGGCTATCAAGGCTAACGGTGTAATGAAGCTTGATGTTGACTATGTTGTTAAGGACGGCGAAGTTATCATCGTTGACGAATTTACAGGTCGTCTTATGTACGGCCGTCGTTTTAACGAAGGTCTTCATCAGGCTATTGAGGCTAAAGAGGGCGTAAAGGTTCAGAGCGAAAGCAAGACTCTTGCTACAATCACATTCCAGAACTACTTCCGTCTTTACAAAAAGCTTTCTGGTATGACGGGTACTGCTCAGACAGAGTCGGAAGAATTCCAGGAAATCTACAAGCTTGATGTTGTTGAAATTCCTACAAACAAGCCTGTTTTAAGAAAAGACCTCCCCGATTCGGTTTATAAGACAGAAAACGGCAAGTTCCACGCTGTTATTGATGCAATTGTTGAGGCTCACGAAAAGGGACAGCCTGTCCTTGTCGGTACAATTTCAATTGAGAAGTCGGAGCTTCTTTCAAAAATGCTCAAAAAGAGAGGCATCAAGCACAATGTCCTCAATGCAAAACAGCATGAAAAAGAGGCTGAAATTGTTGCTCAGGCAGGTAAACTCGGTGCGGTAACAATCGCAACCAACATGGCAGGCCGTGGTACCGATATCATCCTCGGCGGTAACGCAGAGTATATGGCAAAAGCCGCAATGCGTAAGCAGGGCTTTACAGAGGAGCTTATTGAAGAAGCTACAGGTTATGCGGAAACCGATGATGAAGAAATCATCAATGCAAGAAATACATTCAGAGAACTGAATGACAAGTATAAGGAAGAAATTAAGGGCGAGGCTGAAAAGGTAAGAGAGGCCGGCGGTCTTTACATTATGGGTACGGAAAGACACGAGTCACGCCGTATTGATAACCAGCTCCGTGGCCGTGCAGGCCGTCAGGGCGATCCGGGTGTCAGCCGTTTCTTCCTCTCAACCGAAGATGACCTTATGCGTCTGTTCGGCGGCGACAGAATGAAGATGATGATGGAGCGTATGAATGTTGCCGAGGATATGCCCATTGAGAACAAGATGCTCACAAGTATTATCGAAGGCTCACAGGAAAAGGTTGAGCTTCGTAACTTTGGCATTCGTAAGGATGTCCTCCAGTACGATGATGTTATGAACAAACAGCGTGAAATCATCTACGGTCAGCGTGATCAGGTTCTTAACGGTGAGGATCTCCACGAAACAATCCTCAAAATGGTTGAGGATACAATCGCAACTTCAATTAAGCAGTATCTCCCCGAAGGTCCTGCAGAGCATTGGAACTTCCAGAGTCTTAAGGATTACTATGCAGGTTGGCTTATCAGAGATGATTCTAAGTACGATTTCAGTCTTGAGGATCTTGAAGATATGGAACCCGAAGAGATTCAGAAGATGCTCGTTGATGATGCTCTCGAAATCTACAAGGAAAACGAAGAGCTTCTTCCCGAGGAAACAATCCGTGAGATGGAGCGTGTTTACCTCCTCAAGAATGTTGATACACATTGGATGGATCACATCGACAATATGGATCAGCTCAAAAACGGTATCAGACTTCGTTCATACGGTCAGCACGATCCTGTTGTTGAGTACAGAGTTGAAGGCTTCGATATGTTTGATGAGATGATTGAAAGCATTCGTGAGGATACTGTCAAGATGATGCTCATTATGCCAAAGCGTATCTATGAGATTCAGAAAAGACAGGACGCAATTGCAGCTGCAAAGAGAGCGGCTCAGAGGGCTGCCGCAGCGGCACAGTCCGCAGCCGATGATGAAGGAACTGTTGAACAGTCAGACGCTGTAAAGCAGGCACTCCACCGTGAGCAGATTGCCCGTCCTACAGAAACCTCGGCTGACGGCACAGACACAGCCAACAAAACTATCCGTAAGGGCAAAAAAATAGGCAGAAACGATCCTTGTCCGTGCGGAAGCGGTAAGAAGTATAAGAAGTGCTGCGGCAGAGATCTTTAATATAGTGACACAGAGTAATTTTAACTGCGATTTTAGATAAACAAAACAAGTCGGGAAGACAATGCTTTGCATTTTGCAAACTGTCTTCCCGACTTTCATTTTCCATTTTCAACTTTTCATTTTCAATTTTTTAAGCATTTCCTCATGGTCGGCTTTAAGTGCTTTGATAAGCGTCAGACTGTCCCAATCTTTGCTTGTGGGAGTGATAACCGCCTTAAGCGGAACTCGTCCGACACCGCACTTATTCAGCGCTCTGATTAGCGAATCAATTGTCTTATTCGTGAAATTGTGCATAACAATCATTTCTTCGTCAAAGCCGTCACCGTCAAACTTTTCTGCCGCAGGCTCAACGCCTTTGATACCTGCAAGGTAGCCGATAGGCTGATTGAAATCTTCTTTTTCAACCTTTTTAGCCTGAATTTTCAGTGGCATAAGTGCAAACTTTGCCTTGCGAAATCTTTCGTCCGAAAAGTTGTAAAACATAGCAAGTTCTTTCATATCTTCACCGTTAATCCGTATCAAGCTTGAGAACCGCCATAAACGCCTCCTGCGGAACTTCAACAGAACCGAGCTGGCGCATACGCTTTTTACCTTCTTTTTGCTTTTCAAGGAGTTTTTTCTTACGGGAAATATCACCGCCGTAGCACTTGGCAAGTACATCCTTACGCATAGCCTTTACGGTTTCTCTGGCAATAATTTTACCGCCGATGCAAGCCTGAATCGGAATTTCAAAGAGCTGTCTCGGAATCTTTTCCTTTAACTTTTCAGCCATTTTCCTTGCCCTTGAATATGCCTTATCGGCATGAATGATGAACGAAAGCGCATCGACAACCTCGCCGTTGAGCATAATATCAAGCTTAACAAGGTTGCTCTGAACATATTCTTTAAGCTCATAGTCGAATGATGCATAACCTCTTGTGCGTGATTTGAGCGTGTCGAAAAAGTCGTAGATTATTTCGGCAAGAGGAAGTACATAGTGTAAATCAACACGGTCGGCATCAATATACTGCATATCGACAAAAGTTCCTCGTCTGTCCTGACAAAGCTCCATAATATTGCCGACATATTCCTTAGGTGCATAGATGTGAGCGTCTGTTACAGGCTCTTCCGCCATTTGAATAAGTGACGGATCGGGGTAGTTTGTCGGGTTGTCAATCATCTCAACCGTTCCGTCTGTGCGTGTGATTCTGTAAATTACACTCGGTGCGGTTGTGATGAGGTCAAGCTGATATTCTCTTTCAAGTCGCTCCTGAATGATTTCCATGTGGAGCAGTCCCAAAAATCCGCAGCGGAAACCGAATCCGAGAGCAACCGATGTTTCGGGGTCAAACGAAAGAGCCGCATCGTTAAGCCGTAGCTTTTCAAGTGCATCTTTAAGGTCACCGTATCTTGCGCCGTCAACAGGGTAGATACCGCAGAAAACCATAGGCTGTGCCTCACGGTAGCCGGGGAGCGGTTCTTCTGCGGGATTTGATGTGAGTGTAACCGTGTCGCCGACCTTTGCGTCTGCAAGAGTCTTGATTGAACCCGTGATATAGCCAACCTCGCCTGCATAAAGACCGTCGGTCTTTTCGGGAGCGGTTGCGTGCATAAGTCCGCACTCAACAACATTGAACACACTGCCCGTTGCCATAAGCTTGAATTCATCGCCCGGATGAATCTGTCCCTCTTTGAGCCTTACATATATAATTACGCCCTTGTAGCTGTCGTAGCAGCTGTCAAAAATCAATGCACGCAGAGGAGCGTTGATGTCGCCTGTCGGAGCAGGAATATCGTGAACAACCTTTTCAAGAACTGCGTGAATGTTGATTCCTGCCTTTGCGGAAATTTTCGGAGCATCCTCGGCAGGAATACCGATTACATCTTCGATTTCCTGAATAACCCTGTCGGGGTCGGCACTCGGCAGATCAATTTTGTTGACAACGGGAACAATTTCAAGTCCGCTGTCAACGGCAAGATATGTGTTTGCAAGAGTCTGCGCCTCAATGCCCTGTGATGCGTCAACAACAAGAATAGCGCCCTCACAAGCCGCCAGTGAACGGGAAACCTCGTAATTGAAGTCAACATGACCGGGGGTGTCGATGAGGTTAAAAAGATATTCTTCGCCGTCATCGGCTTTGTAGATAACGCTTACCGCCCTCGCCTTGATTGTAATGCCGCGTTCACGCTCAAGATCCATGTCATCAAGCAGCTGCGCCTCCATATCCCTTTCGGAAACGGAGTTGGTCTGCTCAAGAATTCTGTCCGCAAGCGTACTCTTGCCGTGGTCAATGTGAGCAATAATGCTGAAATTTCTTATTTTATCCTGTGGAAAAGACAATGTTAATCACCTTTTTCTTTAATGTCTGAATTTTAATGAGTTATGTTCTGTAAATTATTATACCAATTCTGCCGAATAAAGCAACCGTATTTGATTAAATCGGTTGGAGAAAATCGGAAGTTATAAATCTCTGCCTATGTTGCTTTCAATCACATTTGAGTTGATATATCTGTCCTTCTTATTTTTTCCTTTATAAATAATCGCTTTTAGCGGACAACGATGATAGCACCCCAAACAGGCAACACATTTGTTTGAAAACACAATTTTTTCGTTTTGTAGTGAAATATTATTAACAGGGCAAATTGATACGCACTTTCCGCATTTTATGCAGTTTTGGGTTGTTGAAAAATCTTCGCCGATGAGATGCCAATTAGATTTGTTTTTTAAATATGTATCTCTTTTTGTTTTACATTTCTTTGGTATTTTGTAATAACCTGAAACTATACTGTTTATTACATTGTTAATTCTTTTGTCTGCATTTTTTAAAGTACGATTGACATAAAATTTAGGTACGGTAAATGTAAGCGTGAAATTTTCAGGCATTTTAATTGTATAAACGGCTTTAATATTTAATTCGTTTTCCTTGGCATATTGATATATATAGTAATCCGCACCGCCGACCATACCGCCGTAATTTTGAATAATAATAAGTTCTGTTGCTTTATTTAATCTCGGAATAATATCGTAAACAAATGTTGGCATTCCATATGAATAAATGGGTGTAACCAAAATGATTTTTTCAAATTCACTTCCGTTACCGTTATAGTTCGGAATGTATTTTATTTGACCGCCCATTTGGCCTTGTATCTTTTGTGCGATATATAAACTGTTGCCTGTTGAACTGAAATATAAAATGCCAATCATATTATCCCTCCGATTTTACTTTTAATAACATTATGTTGAATTATAAATACGCTTATCTGTACTACAAGCAACAGCCGAGTAATGTCAAAACGATTTTGCAATCGGTTTGAATGGCGGTCACTGACCGCCGCTACGGTTAAGCAATATTTATTTATCATCATAACTCCCTAAATTATAACATATGGCAATCTCTTTCACAAGCAAAAAATCGTTGCAGTATGCGCCTTTCGGTGCTATACTGGGCATATATGAAATTGCTTTGTCAAAAGGAGAAATTGGTATGACAAAAGGTGAAATTGCAAAGAATAATTTTATGCAGGGCTACAACTGCGCTCAGGCTGTATTGCTTGCATTTTGTGACGATTTGGGATTTGATGAGCAGACTGCTCTTATGCTGGCGTCACCGTTTGGCGGCGGAATAGGCAGAATGCGTGAGGTCTGCGGTACTGTTACGGGAATGTATATGGCTTTAGGCCTTGCAAGGGGTTACAGTGACAGCAAGGATAATGCCGACAAAAAGCGTGTCTACACCGAGGTTCAGCAGCTTGCCGAAAGGTTCAAAGAGGACAACGGTTCAATCATCTGCCGTGACCTTCTCGGTATGAGAGCAAAGGCAAAGGACAACCCGACTCCGTCTGAGAGAACAGAAAAATATTATGCCGCCCGTCCGTGTCCTGAATTGTGCAGATATGCAGCGGATTTGCTTGATGAATACTTAAAGAATAAAAAAGGCTGAGGAGCGTTGCTTTGATTTGAAACTTATGCCTGCAAACAGTTGAATTTGGGAGTAAATTGTGATAAAATGTTTAAAATAGGGCATTAGTCTAATGCGGTTAATTTTGAAAATTACCTTGAAAGGGGAATTGTGATATGTGCGGCATAGCCGGCTTTATGGGACAGGTTGAAAACAGAGCCGATGTCATCAGAAATATGACAGAGGTTATCACTCACCGTGGTCCCGACTCGGACGGATTTTTTACGGACGACAATATTTCCATGGGATTTCGCAGACTTTCCATTATTGACCTCGGTGCAGGTCATCAGCCTATATACAATGAGGATAAAAGCCTTGTTCTCACATTCAACGGTGAAATTTATAACTACAAGGATTTGAGAAAAGAACTTATCTCAAAAGGTCATAAGTTCTATACAGACACAGACAGTGAAGTGCTTGTTCACGGCTTTGAAGAGTGGAAAGAAGATATGCTCCCAAAACTCCGCGGTATGTTCGGCTTTGCTATCTACAACACAAAGGATAACTCACTTTTTATTGCCCGTGACTTTTTCGGCATTAAGCCGATGCACTACACTCAGATAGGCAATGACTTTGTCTATGCAAGTGAAATCAAGAGTATTCTTGAATATCCTAAGTTTGAAAAGAAATTCAACAGAAAGGCACTTGATTCGTACCTTTCATTCCAGTATGCAGTTCCGCCCGAAACTTTCTTTGAGGGTGTTTACTGCCTTATGCCCGGTCACTATCTCTGGTACAAAGACGGCGAGGTTGAAACTACCCGTTATTTTGAGGCTCGTTTCAATCCTAATGAAGAAATGACAGAGGAAGAGGCTGTTGACAAGATTGAAAAGGTCTTTGAAAACTCCGTAAACGCTCACAAAATTGCCGATGTTGAGGTTGGTTGTTTCCTTTCAAGCGGTGTTGACTCAAGCTATGTTTCAACATATTTTGCCGACCAGAAAACATTTACAGTCGGCTTTGACTTTGGCGAAAAATATAACGAAATCAGCTGGGCAAAAAATCTCAGCGAAAAAATCGGTGTTGAACACCACACTCACCTTATCTCAAGTGAAGAATTCTGGGACGCTGTTCCGACTGTTCAGTACCATATGGATCAGCCGCTTGCGGATCCGTCATGTATCGCACTTTACTTTGTATCCCGTCTTGCAAGCCATTATGTAAAGGTTGTCCTTTCGGGTGAGGGTGCAGACGAATTGTTCGGCGGTTACACTTGCTACAACGATCCGAGAGTGTTCAAAATTTATCAGACAATTGTCCCGCATTGCATCAGAAAGGCAATAAGAGCAATTTGCAGAAAGCTCCCCGACATAAAGGGCAGAGATTATCTTATCCGTGCCTGTGACAAGCTTGAGGAGCGTTATATCGGTAACGCATTTATGTATGACTACAAGCAGAAGCAGGAGCTTTTGAAGGATCCGTCAATTGCAACACGCCCGCAGGATCTTACAAGAAAATATTATTATCGTTGCCGTAAGTATGACGATGTTACAAAAATGCAGTATCTCGACATCAATATGTGGATGGTCGGCGACATCCTTCTTAAAGCCGACCGTATGAGTATGGCTAACTCGCTTGAACTTCGTGTTCCTTTCCTCGATAAGGAGGTTTTCAAGGTTGCGTCATCGCTCCCGACAAAACTGCGCTGCAACAAGCACAACACAAAGTATGCAATGCGTAAGGCTGCCGTTCGTCATATGCCTGAGGCTACTGCCGAAAAAGAGAAACTCGGTTTCCCTGTACCGACAAGAGTATGGCTTCGTGACGAGAAGTATTATAATGTTGTAAAGACAAAGTTCAAGGGCAAAACTGCCGAAAAATTCTTCAATACAGATGTCCTTGTTTCATGGCTCGACAGTCATTTCAGCGGAAAAGAAGATAACAGCAGACGAGTTTGGACAATTTATGTATTCCTCGTATGGTATGATATCTATTTTGATGAGGACAGCGAAAAGGTTGAAAAGCCTGTAAATCACCTTGACGAACTCAAGGCTGTTGCCGAGGCGAGAAGAGAAAAGCAGATTGACGCTCCCGGTGAGGTAATTATGGCTGCCGCAGAGGAGATTGACGAAAATTACGATGCTCCGAACTTTGGCGTTGACAAGTCAAAAAAAAATGACGAATCTGCCGAAAATGCAGAAGAATCCGTAAAAGAGAAGTCTGCGGAAGATGTGACAGAGAAAGTTGAAGTCCCCGATGACGGCAATGAGCCTGCAATCGTTGAGCCTGAGGAAGAACCCGAGGTTAAGGAAGAGCCTAAAAAAGAGGAGTATGTGAACATCTCAAATCCGGAGGATAACGAGATTTACGATGCTCCGAAAAAGCCGTCAACTCCGCAGGAGCAGATGCAAATGGCTATTGACAGCATTGAAAAAAGATCAAAATATCTTGACGAGCCGAATGTAATTTCAGACGAGGCTGTTGACAATATCGTAAACTCAATCTCATTCTTTGGTGACGAGGACGATAAAAATTAATCAAAGTTATTAAAAATAACAAAATAAACAAGGGCAACCGAGGTTGCCCTTAAATTTTATAAATAAGATAAATAATCAAATAATACTATAATGACTGCTCTGCAAAGAAAAGGGGTGCTTTTTTGAATATTGATGATTTTGCAGAAATTCTGAAAATCGGTGAGTCGATTAATACAGAATTCAAATCGTGGAATAAAGTGTCTGATATGAAGAAACGAATTAATTTGGCGGTTGATGAACTTATAGCTTTTGCAAATAACAAAGGAGGCACTCTTTACTTTGGCGTTGAAGATAACGGTGAAGTTACGGGTTGTGACGGTAACTACGATTTGCAGAACATTATTGAATCAATTTACGAAAAAACAAGACCGTCTATTTTTGTTGATCCCGAAGAAATAGAATACAACGGTAAAAAGGTGATTGCACTTACCGTTGCATCAGACGGAATTACACATGCAACTACAGACGGCAGATGCTTAAAAAGACTTGGAAAAAATTCTAAACCGTTTTATCCCGATGAAATGAGCAACCGCTATTCCGAAATTCAAAGCTCCGATTTTTCGGGAAGGATTTTGTCAGACAGCACGGAAGATGATATAAACAAACTTGAAGTTTATAAGTTGAAAGAAAAATTAAAAGCGAGAAATCCCGAATCGACATTAGCTGATATGGAGGATATCGCATTTTTGCGTGACCTTGCTTTGGTTAAGTCTGACAGCGGTAATATTAAATTGACTGTGGCTGGATTATTATTTGTAGGCAAAGAGCAGGCAATCAATAGATTACTTCCACAGGCAGAGGTAATTTACTTGCACTATTCCGAGTCGAATTTAGAAGAATATGATGCAAGACTTGATATGAAGGCTCCTATTATATCGGTAATTGACAGACTTTCAGAGAAAATACAAGACTCAAATCGTATTGTCAACGTTCAGGTTGGACTTTTCAGATTGGAAATTGTCGATTTCCCTGAAAAAGTTTTTCAAGAGGCATTACTCAATGCTTTGTCACACAGAGATTATCAAAGTCACGGTGCGGTTTATGTAAAGCATTATCCTGATAAAATTGTAATAGAAAACCCCGGTGCATTTTTGGACGGTATCACAGAAAATAATATAATTACACATCCGTCTGTTCCGAGAAATAAATTAATTGCCGAAACTCTGCAACATCTAAAATACGTTCAGAGAACAGGACAAGGTGTTGACATTATTTTCAGAGAAATGATATCATCCGGCAAGCCGTTTCCCGAATACAAATCGTATAATGATGCGGTTTCGCTGACAATCTATAGTGCTATTGATGATATTGATTTTGTAAAATTCATTGCCAATGAAGAAAACGAACTGAGCAGAAGTTTTTCACTTTCGGAACTTATGATTTTGCGCTACCTTAAAGATAACCGCAAAATCACAATGTTTGAGGCAGAGAGCTTAATTCAAGAAGCTCGTGATCAGGCTCAGAATGCCTGTAATAACCTTAAAAGATATGGTTTGATTGAGTTGTCGGGCAATGAATATATGTTGACGGCAAAGATATATGACGAGTTAAAAAATTCTGTTGATTACACTAAGGATAAAGCAATTCAATATATCAAAGCAAGAGAAATGATTTTGGAATATATCCGTGACAGAGGTTTTATTAATAACGAATTAGTAAGAGAATTGTGTGGCTTTTCACAAAAACAAGCCCGTATAATATTGCAACGAATGAGAAAAGAGAATTTGATTGAACTATCCGAAAAAGGAAGATACGCTAAATATATCATTAAGAAATAATTTAACGCGCCCTTAACGCGCCCAAATGTGTGTTTAACGCGCCCTTAACGCGCCCAAATGTGTGTTTAACGCGCCCTTAACGCGCCCAAATGTGTGTTTAACGCGCCCTT
>ERZ779888.3045-NODE-3045-length-12864-cov-2.468655_pt1 | contig 12864 bp, 7 predicted proteins | sample MGYA00511245_ERZ779888 | MGnify/ENA primary metagenome ERZ779888 (study PRJEB29588, sample SAMEA2155255) | human gut metagenome | biome: human gut; feature: human-associated habitat; material: faeces | place: Denmark | collected 2008/2010 ... | reverse complement strand
GACGCTGATGTCGAATCCCACGTCGCTGGTAACCGAGACGGCCGGCATGACCTTCATGGGTTGCTCGGTAGCCGCCTGGGCCATGGCACTCATCTTCATGGGTGGTGCCGGTAAGTCGGCCATGTTCCCGTTGCACATTTGGTTGCCCGATGCCATGGAGGGTCCTACTCCCGTATCGGCCCTGATCCACGCCGCCACCATGGTGGTAGCCGGTGTTTATCTGGTAGCCCGGCTCTTCCCCATGTATTGCGCCGTGCCCGAGGTGCTCGACCTCATTACCTGGGTGGGTGCCATCACGGCTCTCTATGCGGCTGTCGTTGCCTGTGTACAAACCGACATCAAACGTGTACTTGCCTTCTCGACCATCTCGCAAATCGCCTTTATGATGGTGGCTCTGGGGGTGGCATTCGATAGTGACCTGCACGCCGGTCTCGGCTACATGGCCTCTATGTTCCACCTCTTCACGCACGCCATGTTCAAGGCTCTGCTCTTCCTCGGTGCCGGTTGTATTATCCACGCCGTTCACTCCAACGAGATGTCGGCCATGGGTAACTTGCACAAGTATATGCCGGTGACTCACATCACCTTCCTCATTGCCTGCTTGGCTATCGCCGGTATTCCTCCCTTCTCGGGCTTCTTCAGTAAGGACGAAATCCTCACGGCCGCTTTTGAAAAGAGCACCCTTTGGGGCGTTTGGATGACGGCTGTGGCCGGTCTCACCGCCTTCTACATGTTCCGGTTGTACTACCGCATCTTCTGGTGGAGCAAACCCGACTACGGTCACCACACACCGCACGAGGCTCCTGCCACCATGTATCTGCCGTTGGTATTCCTGGCTCTGGTTACCTGCGTGGCCGGTTTCATTCCCTTCGGCGAATTTGTATCGGTAAACGGCGAGGCTTATCACATTCACCTCGACTGGTCGGTAGCTACGACGAGCATCATCGTGGCCGTTGCCGCCATTGCGCTGGCTACCTGGATGTACTTCTCGGAGAACTCCAAACCCAAAGCTCTGGCCGACAAGTTCCGTGCTCTGCACACGGCCGCTTATCACCGCTTCTATATGGACGAACTCTACATGTGGGTTACCCACAAGGTAATCTTCCAGCATATCTGCCGACCCATTGCCTGGTTCGACCGTCACATCGTCGACGGTACGATGAATATGTTGGCTACCGTGACCAACGGTGTTTCCTACGGAATCCGCAAGTTGCAGTCGGGTTACATCCAGTGGTATGTATGGGTATTCATTATGGGTGCATTGCTGATTGCCGTATTGGCCATGTGCTTTTAACTGATGGTTGAACGATAAAAAATTAAAGAAACATATGAATTTTCTATCATTATTTGTGCTTATCCCTCTCTTGATGATGCTGGGTCTCTGGATCTCAAGAGATATGAAACAGATACGAACGGTAGCGGTTATTGGTTCAACCTTATTGTTGGCGTTGTCCGTATATACTCTCGTTGAGTTTCTGGCCGAACGCGCTGCTGGAAATACAGCGACGATGTTGTTCACCGACAGCCGCATGTGGTATGCGCCGCTCAATATCCACTATGCCGTGGGCGTAGACGGTGTATCGGTGGCCATGTTGCTGCTCTCGTCTATTATTGTCTTTGCCGGAGTCTTCGCTTCGTGGAAGATCAACCCGCTGCCCAAGGAGTTCTTCTTGTGGTTCATGCTGCTGTCGACCGGTGTATTCGGATTCTTTATCTCGGTCGACCTCTTCACGATGTTCATGTTCTACGAGGTGGCTCTTATCCCCATGTACCTGTTGATTGGCGTTTGGGGTAGCGGTCGCAAAAACTATTCGGCCATGAAGCTGACCCTGATGCTGATGGGTGGTTCGGCCTTGTTGATGATTGGTATTCTGGGTATCTACTACCAGTCGGGTCTCCACTCGATGAACGTGGTAGAAATCGCCGAGCACGGCAATATCCCCATGAATTGGCAATACTTCCTCTTCCCGATGACTTTCGTGGGATTCGGTGTGCTGGGCGCCATGTTCCCGTTCCACACCTGGTCGCCCGACGGTCACGCTTCGGCGCCTACGGCCGTGTCGATGTTGCACGCCGGTGTGCTGATGAAGCTGGGAGGTTACGGCTGCTTCCGCGTAGCTATCTACCTGATGCCTCAGGCTGCTAACGAACTGGCTTGGATATTCTTGATTTTGACCGGTATCAGCGTGGTTTACGGTGCCTTCAGCGCTTGCGTTCAAACCGACTTGAAATACATCAACGCCTACTCTTCGGTAAGCCACTGCGGTCTGGTACTGTTTGCCATCCTCATGCTCAACACGACGGCCATGACCGGTGCCGTGATGCAGATGCTCTCGCACGGTTTGATGACGGCCCTCTTCTTTGCCCTCATCGGTATGATTTACGGTCGTACCCACACGCGTGACATTCGCGAGATGGGCGGCTTGATGCAAATCATGCCTTTCCTCTCGGTAGGTTACGTGATTGCCGGTTTGGCTTCGCTGGGTCTGCCGGGCTTGAGCGGTTTCGTGGCCGAGATGACCATCTTCGTCGGCTCGTTCGAGCATACCGATACGTTCCATCGGGTACTGACTATCGTAGCTTGTACTTCGATTGTGATTACTGCGGTTTATATTTTGCGCGTGGTTGGAAAACTGCTCTATGGTGCTGTACAAAACGAGCATCATCGCGAGTTGAAGGATGCCGAATGGTGGGAACGCCTCTCGGTCATCACACTCATCGTGTGTGTGGTTGCCATCGGTAGCTTCCCGCACTGGATTTCCGACCTCATTCGTGAAGGTGTAGAACCTATTACTAATTTGTTGTCTCAAGCTCTTTAATCATATAGTATATGGATTATTCACAGTTTTTAGTTATGCGCTCGGAAATATCGCTGCTGATTGTATTCTTGCTGATATTTTTCGCAGACACCTTTGGCGGGAAGAAAACCCTCAAAGGATTATCGATTACAGCGTGTGTCTTGTTTGCCTTGCATACGATCTGGAACATCATACCGGTCGAGACGACCTCGGCTTTTGGCGGCATGTATCAAACTTCGCCCATGGCCTCGATGGTAAAGACCGTGCTCAATATAGGTACCTTCATCGTGTTGCTGCAGTCGGTATCGTGGAGCGAGAATCCCGATGTGAAAGTGCGTCGGGGCGAGTTCTACGAATTGTTGCTGATAACCCTCTTCGGTATGTACCTGATGGTTTCGGCCGGTCACTTCCTGCTCTTCTTTATCGGGCTCGAGACCGCTTCGCTGCCTATGGCTGCACTCATCGCCATTACCAAGAAAGACAGCGAGTCGTATGAGGCCGGTGCCAAATACCTCTTTACGGCTGTCTTTTCGTCGGCTCTCTTCCTGCTGGGCCTCTCGTTCCTCTACGGAGTTTCGGGTTCGCTCTACTTCGGCGATATTGCCGTAGCCATCTCGGCCAACCGCACGCCGCTGCTCATCGCCACGATTGTATTCGTGCTGGCCGGTATGGGGTTCAAACTTTCGCTGGTTCCCTTCCACTTGTGGACGGCCGACGTTTACGAAGGTGCTCCCACGCAGGTAACCTCTTATCTGTCGGTTATCTCGAAGGGTGCGGCTGCCTTTGCCCTGTTGCTGGTTCTCTACAAGGTCTTCTTCCTCGACCCGGCTATCTGGCAGGGCATCCTGTGGGCCTTGATTGTGCTGACGATTACCATCGGTAACCTGTTTGCCATCCGTCAGAAGAACCTGAAACGATTCCTGGCCTTCTCGTCTATCTCGCAAGCCGGTTACATCATGCTGGGTATTATCTCGGGTTCGGCTCAAGGTATGACGGCTTTGGTTTACTACGTGCTGGTATACATCTTCTCCAACCTGGCTGCCTTTGGTGTTATCTCGTCGATCGAGCGTAACAGCGGCAAGCTGAGCATGGACGACTACAACGGCTTGTACAAGACCAACCCCAAACTGAGTGTAATCATGATGCTGGCCATGTTCTCGCTGGCCGGTATTCCTCCCTTTGCCGGATTCTTCAGCAAGTTCTTCATCTTTGCTTCGGCCATTCACTCGGGCTTCTATATCCTGGTGCTCATCGCCTTGTTGAATACGATCATCTCGCTCTACTACTATCTGCTGGTAGTAAAGGCCATGTTCATCAACACCGAGAACGAGTGCGTGATTCCTGCCTTCCGCAGCGACAACGCATCGCGTGTGAGCCTCGTGGTTTGTGTAGCCGGCATCGTGCTGCTGGGTATTGCCAGCTGTGTTTACGGTTACTTTGCCGACCTCAGCATGCTGGGTATCTGATTGAACGAAAATCTTATTCCATACAGACAACGGCCGAAGAGCGATTTGCTCCTCGGCCGTTGCTTTTTGTGGGGTATGAGAGGGGGGGAGTGTCAGGCGTAGCTGTGCATGCCGCCCAACAGGAAGTTGACCCCGAAGTAGGTGATGAGTACGCAGAAGAAGGCTGCCACACAAAAGCCGTGGAAAAAGAGGGGCTTTCTAAACAGGGGCAGCGATTCTGTGTGTAGAGCCAAAACGTAGACGAGCCATGTGATAAGCGCCCATACCTCTTTGGGGTCCCACCCCCAGTAGCGGCCCCACGAGATATTGGCCCAAATGGCTCCCACAAAGATTCCGGCGGCCAAAGCGAATATAGCGGGATAGAGCAGTATGCGCCCCACGACTTGCAATTGCTCGGACTGCCGGGGGTGTCGCCGGTATAGTAGGAGGCCGGCTATGCCATTGAACATGACGAAGGCCAACAGGGTGTAGGCGGCCATGACGAGGACAACATGTATTGAGAGCAACGGCGAGGTGAGTACCGGCATGAGCGGAGTAATCTGGGGATTCGATTCGCCCATCATCGAGACCATCATGGCCAGCCCGCCGACGAGGTAGCCGGCTGGTAGGATCAGTATGAACCGACGGTAACACAGCATCGTGATACCCAAGGCGCACCATGCCATGAACTGCATGGTTTCGAATCCGTTGGAGAGAGGCCAGTGCTCGGCGATGTAGCCTCGCAGGAGCAGTATGATTGTGAGGTAGATAAAACCGAGAGCAATCCCTGCCGGCAATAGCCGTCGCACAAGAGTCGAGCCCGGGGTTCCCCGGGTGATACGACGGCATATGTAGACAAAGGCTGCCGTCCCGGTGATGATGAGGAGTATGGCCAGAGCCAGCGAATAGTTCATGCGGTTATAGAGTCGCTCGGCTTGCAGCCGGGTCGCCGAAGGGAAATCTTCGCCACAGCACTTTTGCTGGTACCGGCTTATTTTGGTGAAGACCTGCGATAGTGCGGTGTAGTCGCGTTTGGCGACCAGTTCGTTTACATAGTTCATCGATTGTCTGATAAATACGCCTTGCTCGTAAGGCAATTCACGGGGGAGTATATCGACCTGAGAAGCCCAGTGTAAGGTGTCGTTCAACCGATAGGGGAAAATTTGCAACATGGAGCCGGTACAAAGCATCGCCACGAGGTTGAATTTTTCGTTGGCTTCGTTCACACCCCGGTTGTCGCTATTTCCGGTGTAGTCTCTCAGTGCCCGGTTGAAGTCGGTGAGTCGGGCATATCGGCCTTCTATTCCCAACAGTCGCCGAGCTTCGTGACTTTTTATCTTGATCATGGGCTCTTGTTTCCATTCGTCGTAATAGAACAGCCAGCCCGCCAGAACTTGCTCAGGTGTGAGTCCACGGTAACGGCTTTTTCCATAGAGCTTTGTGGTGAAGTCGCGAGCCAGTGTGGAGAGTGGGCAAATGCGTTGGTTGTAATATACACAGAGCTCTCCCAGTTGTGATGATTGTTCCCGGGGAAGGGTGGGGGGAGCCGTTTCGGTGGCTTGTGCCGGGAATAAGGAGGCAAGCAGGATTACGGTACCGAGGCCGATTCCCCGCAGGGCGCAATTATGTAGCAGTCGGCGGAAAGTTCCCATTCGATCGATGAGATGAGCGGCCATTGCCAAAAACAGCAATAGATAGCCTGTGTAGGTGATGGCGATACCCCACGGGTCGTGAGCCACCGACAAGCGTGTGCCGGCTCCGTCGGAGTCGTAGGACGATTGGTAGAAGCGGTAGCCCCGATACCGGGCGATGCGGTTCATGGCGACCGTCTCGCTCCTTGTCTGGTCACCGTCGATGAGGGTTACGCAACTCACGAAGTCGAGGGGCGCCCGGGTACCCGGATAGTATTCAATATGAAATTCTTCAAGGGCGACAGCAAATGGCAACTGTTCTTCCCGCCCCTCGTTGTCGAGATATACCGAGGTGGGTTTGTCGCCTAATCGCAGGTGCAGGGAGCCTTGCCGGCCGGTCAGGTAGGTGACGAAAGCTCCGCATAGAATGATGAGGAGGGCGATGTGCAGCAGACATGAGGCGGGTCGCAATGCCCGACGGCGGCGGAGGAGGTAGATCGCCGCAGAGAGGGCAAAGGTTAACCAGAGGGCTACGAATGTGGGAGATTGGTAGATATGGCGCGAGACAAATGGTGAGCCAAACTCTTTTTCGATGATCGTCGCCGCGGTGAGTACACACAGTATGGCGGCCAGCAGGACGAATGTAATACGTTTGAGAAGTTTCATCGTTCTTGGGATAGGGTTTCTTTATACCTCGAAATGCCGACGTGCGGTACGCCGGCATTTCGTAGGTTTTGTGATGTTATAGCACACAGACGGTTAAATCGCGTCGATGAATTTGACCACGGCATCACGATCTTCTTTGCTCAATGTCCGGAATTTCTCGACCGATTGGCGGGCGTCGCTTTCGGGCGCTCCGTGCCACATGATCGCTTCGATCACATTGCGCGCGCGGCAATCGTGCAGCCTGTCGCTCTCGAACGAACCGGTACATTTCTGGTGCAGGCCTCTACCCCACAGGGGCGTGGTGCGGCACCAGCCGGTGCGTATGTCGTTCTGCATGTGGAGCCGGTGTTGTACCAAGTCGGAGTAAGGCCATATTTTCTGATGAGGATAGCGGGGCAACTCGTTGCCGTAGTTGAAAAATCCGCTGGGGTCGGTGTAATGGTCGTCGCCGGTCGTCCAAGTGGGACGGTGACAATAGCTGCACCCCATTTCGGTGAAGAGTTGTTTGCCCCGTTGTATGGTAGGATCGTCGAGGTTGCGGGCAGCCGGCACGGCCAATCCACGGTGCCATATCATCAAGTCGGTGTAATACTCGTCGCTCATCTCTACCGGGAGGTCGGTCGCCATCAGGTAGTTGTAGATGTCCTGTTCGACGCCGGCGTCGGTTTTCCGGTCGGGAAAATAGTCATAGAACCGGGCTTGTACCTCGGGATCTTTCGAAGCCTTTTCGGCGTATGCCGTTGTCATGTAGTGATAGCGACGGTTCGAGCGGGTCACGTTGGTGATGTTCCAAATAGCGTTAGCACCGGCTGCGTCTTGCAAGGGACCCCGGCTAAGGGCGTAGGTGAAGCGGAAGGGGTGTTTCTCGCCCGTACCGCCATCGCTGGGTTTGGTGTTGCTGTATTGGCTCACCCATTCGCCGTTTTGGAAAATTTTGGGATTCAATTCGAAGTAGTTGTCGTTTTCCTGTTTGGCATATTCGGCTTTCAAATCGTCGTCGTCGATGGCGTCGAGCAGCCCTGTCCCGTAGATACCGATGGTGGATTCGAGCCGGATATTCACTTGGTCGGGCGACAGCGTGCGGCCGTCGGTGGTGATGAGGTCTACATAATAGGCGTCGGCGGGAATGGCCACCTCGGGATAGATGAGTTCGTAGGTGGTACCGTCGGGGAAGGTGTTGTTCCAGCTGTCGGTGTACGATTTCCAGGTAATCTTGATTTTATCCGGATTTATCGGCGCCTTGAAAGGCTCTACGGCAAATAGCTGCGGCATGCCCGTGAGCGAAGCGATATAGTTGTCGTTGTCGTCATAGATGACCAGCAGGTATCCGTTGCCTATCTCGGTAGCGTTGAAAGAGCCTTCTTGCCGTTTACCGTGGCCATAGCCCGGGTGGCAGTGCATGCAGGAGGTGCGGATATAGAGCGGTCCCAGTCCGCCGCGAACCGAACCGTCGGAGGCCGGGGTGAAAATCTTTTCGAACAGGGCTTCACCGTTCTTGAACGAGGTGCTCATGCCGGCATTCTCGACGGCGGCTGACGGTTGTTCGAAGGCCGATGAGGTGGTGTTGAAGGCGGTACCCAGCTGGCCGCCCGTGTAATACTCTTCCGACAACTGCGGTGTAACGGGACGGGGTGTGTCGTCGGGGTTGTCATCTGTGCAACCGGCGACGCACAGCGCCGCCGTTGCAAAAGCCAGTAAAAAGGGATAAGATTTCATAGCTTTTGAAATTATGTGTTGTTTATTGTCCTATGGCCGATTGTGCTTCGTCGAGAGCCTTTTTCAAGTCGTTGCAAGCCGTCGTGGCCTTTTTCCACAGCTCGTTGTGCGAGCCGGCGTAGTTGACAAAGGGGGCTGGAGCTGCATCGATGGCGTTCAATGCCGCCTCGATGGCATTGCGTACGGCTGTGTCGGCCGTGGGGTTGATGCTGGCCAGGTAGTTGCTCACCGACGGGTCGCCCACGTTCATGCCCAGATAGGCGTTCTTGATGCTGACGATATTGTCGTAGAAATCGACTTTGGAGTTTTTGGCATAGGGCGATTCGATGTAGCTGAGGTCTTCCGAAGCTCCGGCCGCGGCCTCGTTGGGGCGGCCTATCTTTTGGTTACCCACTTCGTCGGCTATGTCCGAGCAGCCTTGGATAATTTCCTGGGCAGCTTCGAGGTAGCTTTTGTATTTGCTGCCGCCTTTACCGGCGTTTTTCATGCTTTCGCCGTAGTTGAAGGTCGGTTCGAGTTCGGCTTCGGTCAGCAAGGTTTGTTTTTGGCTCGATACGTTGGCCAGTCCTTTCCATGAAGCTTCGAGCCGCACGCATTGGTTGGCCAGGTCGCCTGCCACGGCTGTGAGGTAGACCAGTTCTTCCTTGCGGCTGAAAGCTCCGGAGCGTGCCTTGCCTGTGGTCGAAGAGGCATCGATCTGGTGGTCGAAGAGCATGTATTCAATCGCATGGAATCCCAGCAGGCCGTAGCCCAGACCGGCGGCATACTCGGCGTCCATCATGCCCATGCGCACCGGGTCGTCGAGCAATGCTTGCAGGTCGGTCGCATTGAGCGGCCACGAGTCGATATGGGGGTCGATGTTGTAGTCGCCGGCGGCCCCGTAGAGGAAGGCTTCGCTCAACTCCCACTGTTTGCGGGCTTCATACCATTTGGCACAAGCCTGTTCGACTATCGTTTTTGTCGCGGTGCTTAATGAGCCCGAGGCAGCGATGTCGGTCGAGGCATTGGCTTGGGCCGAGGTTTCGATTTGGGAACAGAGGTCGGCCAGTTCGAGGCAGGCATCGGCCAGCGAAGTGTAGGTAGGTATGACCGTTTTTTCGACGAATGCGGTTGCTGCCGATTGCAATGCCGTTTCGCGCTGTTCTTCCCAAGAGAAATCTTTCTCTTCTTCCGTGCAGGACACACCGCCGAGCAGCAGGGCCGACAAAGCAAATAGTTGTAACGAATTTCTGAAAACTCTTTTCATTGTAATAAATGGTTTTATGATTGAAACAATACGGTTTGATTATCGCGTGAATACCCCCGAGTAGGCGATGCCTATCGACACGGCGGGCTCGTTGTTGTAGTGGCCGATGCAGGTGGCACCGCTGGAGTCGGTATAGGTGTAGGAGTTGGCATTGAGCAGCCCGATGCTGTACTCGGCCTTGATGACAATCGACTTCAGGGGGCAGTAGTTGATGCCGGCGGCCAGCCGTTGGCGTCCGCACCAGTTGTAATGCTGCACACGGGCGGGGGTTTTGAACATCGAATCGTAGTATTCATAACGGCCGAAGAGGTAGAATCGCTTGTCTTGGTCATGGAGTTTTGGAGAAAGCGAGAAGAAGTCATACCCGGCTTCGATTCCGGTGGCTATGGCGTCGGAGGCGACCGCTTGTTTCGATGATACCGACGAGGCCGACATACTGCCGTTGAAGGCGGTAATCATATCGGCGTCGGAGAGGTGCCCGTAGTCGAAATTTCCCCTCACAATCCAGTTGTGGGCGTCATAGGCAAAGTCGAAAGCTCCGATGAGCACCGTGCCTTTCACCCCTTGATAGCGGCTGTTGGTTTGTGGGTAGAGCGTATTGGAAAAGCTGTTGCCGCCGTATCCGCTCACGCTCAGGCGCAATCCCGGTACCGAGAAATTGTCGATGCGGAAAGCGCCGGCATAGGCGTTTCCTATCTTGAACTCATAGGGACTCCCGGCTCCGTCGTGTATCCACCCTTTGCTGTTGAAGCGGTCGGAGTCGAGACCCGGTAAGAACATCACTTCGTAGCGCCATTGACGGCCTAACATACCCCATAGGCTGATGCCGGTCTCGTGCCATGTGCAAGGTAGGATCGTGTTTTCACCCTCGGGTCGGTAGACTCCGAAGAACTCGGTGGGCATGTGGTGCATGTTGGTCGCGCCTACCGGTACGATGATGTGCCCCATGCGCAGGTTGAGAGCGGGCGAGAAACTTTTTTGAATCCAGAACTGTTCGAGGGCGACTTCGCCGCCACGTTCGATTTCCGACTCGTATTCGCCGGCTTCCTCCTCTTCGATTTCAACGGCGCTTTCGGTTCCGCCATGTTCAAACTCGATTTCGCTACCCATACTCCAGCCCCGGCCGAAGTCATATCCGAGGAAGATGACGACATGAGGCAGGTCGAACCGCCCGTGGCTTTCGCCTTTATGCAGATGAGCGTCTTGATATTTCTTGTAGTCGTCGCTGAAAAAGTTGCGCGAGGCTACCGCTTCGCCATATCCCCCTATGGTGAGGCGGGGTTTGCGGGGACTGGCCGGTTGAGCCTCGGTCGAAGATTCCCGGCGGAGTTCTTCCAGAATTTCGGTTTTCAGTTCGGCTTTCAATTGTTCTCTCTTTGAGTCTGGAAGCGGAGCCGCCTCTGCTGCGGCATCTGATGTTTTATTGTTTTGCGCCGCTGCCGACAGGGGGAGCAGCAAGGCTGTCGTGAGCCATAGGATTTTTCTTTGCATGGATTCTCTTTTTTTTGATTTCCAATGCAAAATTAGAGGGTCGGTTTAGGGCGGGCAATACCTACAATTTAGTAAAAAAAAGTTGAAATTGGTATTTTTTAGGTAAAAGAGAGTCCGGCGATTCTATCTGTCCGGCGAGGTGTGGGGGATAGAATCGTACTATGTATGAGCGAGGTAGATGCCGGTGTGGTTTGTGTGTGAGTGAAAAAGCCTTGATGCTATGAATTTTGATAGGCCGACGGCGAGCAGCCCACGGCTTTTTTGAAATAAACGCCAAAGAACGATTGGTTGGCAAAGTTGAGCATGTCGCTCACTTGCTGTACATTGTATTGCCCGCTTTTCAACAGCGCTTTCGCTTCGAGAATGACATAGTCGCGAATCCATTCGCCGGCATGCCTGCCGCTGAAATTTCGTACGACTTGCGATAGATATTTGGGAGTTAGGCACAGCTGGTCGGCATAGAAGCCGATGCTCCGCTCCTGGGTATAGTGCTGCCTGAGCAAGAGGGTAAACTGGTCGAAAATCTGTTTCTTGCGCGAAACATACTGGGTATCTTGCTGCTCGATATAGGGGCTCATCAGTTGACATAAGCTGTAATAGAATATTTGTATGTAACTGTTGATAATCTCGTGAGTAAAGAGTCTTTCGGGTTGAACAAGCTGTTGGCGTATTTGGTGATAGAACCCTATCATCTCGCCCATCTCTCGGTCGGAGAGTTGCAACATGGCGTTGTCGATGAGGAACTTGCGCATGATAAGGGCGCTTTGCGGGTTACCTTCGGGCAAATTGTTGACGGTGGCAAATGCAATGATGGCTATGCGGCAGTCGGGCGAAATCTCGAGACACTGCCCGATAGAGCCTGGTGTGACAATAAGCAGGCAATTACGCTGCAACGTATGCTCTTTCAGGTTCAGACTGATTCTTATGTAACCGTCGAGGCAAAGGTGCATCATGGCAAACTGTACTTTAAACGGGTAGGGTGAGGTGATGAAGGCGAGAATCTCGGGATTGTTCAGCAGGTCGGGTTGGTGATTGGGGGCGTCGAAGTTGTCGGCCAGAAACAGTTCGTTATGGTAGGCGCAGGGCTGCTCGTTGAAAGGCAGCATGTTTAAGTTCAGCGTGTTGAGAGTCGAATCGTGTGTCATAGTCTCTTGTCGTTTTTTGAGAGTGAATATACCTATTTGAATAATAAATAGAGTCGTTTCCTTGTTAAATAGGGTTAATTATCGACTTTTTGAACAATATGCTCGTAGAGTGCAACAAATTGCTGTCGCTGAAAAAAGGGAAATTTGCAACTGTGAAATCAACTAAAACCAGTATATGATGAAAACGAATGTGTGTATGGTGGCGGCTGCCCTGTTGTTGTGTGCCTGTTCCGGCGGAGACCGGGAGGCTGCCCGTGAACGGAGTGTCTGTTTGACCCGCCCCGAGGCATTGAGCGAGGAGACGGTAAAGCTCTATTCGGGAATTGTGAAGGAGGCGCACGAGATAAGCCTCGGGTTCAAGACGGCGGGACAGATAGCCCGCATCCATGTTGCGGAGGGCGACCGGGTGCGTCGCGGCCAGTTGCTGGCCGAACTCGACGATGCCGACTACCGGCTGGGGGTCGAGGCGTTGCAGGTGCAGTACGACCAGGTGCGCGACGAGGTGAAGCGCACCGAGCGGTTGCTGGAGCAGAAGAGCGTGTCGCCCAACGACTACGAAAAGGCTTCGGCCGGACTGAAGCAACTGGAGGTACAGTTGCAGGCCAACAAGAACAAACTCAACTATACGAAACTCTATGCTCCGGCCGACGGGTACATACAGGCCGTGAACTTCTCGCCGGCCGAGATGGTCGATGCCGGCACGGCAGTCTTTACCCTCATGGATGT
>ERZ779888.3043-NODE-3043-length-12866-cov-10.354851_pt1 | contig 12866 bp, 8 predicted proteins | sample MGYA00511245_ERZ779888 | MGnify/ENA primary metagenome ERZ779888 (study PRJEB29588, sample SAMEA2155255) | human gut metagenome | biome: human gut; feature: human-associated habitat; material: faeces | place: Denmark | collected 2008/2010 ... | reverse complement strand
CAGCCGCTTGGCCGCCACCTCCGTGAGCACCTTGCCGGTGCGGTACGTCAGATAAGCGTAGGCCCGCCGTGCGCTGCGCCCGATGCGTCCCCGTATCTGATGCAGCTGGCTCAGCCCCATGTTGTCCGCGTCCTCGATGATCAGCGTGTTCACGTTGGGGATGTCGATGCCCGTCTCGATGATGGTGGTGCACACCAGCACATCGATGTCGCCCTCGGCCATCCGGCCCATGACCCGGCTCAGCTCCCCCTCGGACATTTTCCCGTGGGCCGTCTCCACCACCACGCCGTCGCCCAGCAGCTCCCGCAGCCGGGAGGCCGCGCCATCGATGGTCTCCACCCGGTTGTGCAGGTAATAGGCTTGCCCGCCCCGATCCAGCTCCCGCCGCAGCGCCTCCGCCACAATGCCCCAGTCGTGCTCCAGCACGTAGGTCTGCACCGGCTGGCGATCCTGGGGCGGCTGTTCGATGGTGCTCATGTCCCGTATGCCGCTCAGCGCCATGTTCAGCGTCCGGGGTATGGGCGTGGCGCTCAGTGTCAGCGTGTCCACCTGCTTTGTCCGCTCCCGGAGCTTTTCCTTGTGGGTCACGCCGAAGCGCTGCTCCTCGTCGATGATCAGCAGCCCCAGATCCTTGAACTCCACATTCTTGTTCAGCAGCTTGTGTGTGCCGATGAGCAGGTCCACCCGGCCCTCCTTCACCCGCTGCAATATCTCCTTCACCTGCTTGGGACTGCGGAAGCGTGACAGCACCTCCACCGTCACCGGGAACGCCCGAAACCGCGCCGCCGCCGTGGCGTAGTGCTGCTGGGCCAGCACGGTGGTGGGCACGAGAATGGCCGCCTGCTTGCCGTCCAGAATGCACTTCATGGCCGCCCGCAGGGCGACCTCCGTCTTGCCGTAGCCCACGTCGCCGCACAGCAGCCGATCCATGGGCACGGGCTTCTCCATATCCCTCTTGATATCCCGTATGGCCGCAAGCTGATCCTCCGTCTCCGTATAGTCGAAGGCGTCCTCAAACTCCTGCTGCCATGGGCTGTCCGGGGAGAAGGCGTGCCCTCCCAGCCGCTGCCGCTGGGCATACAGCCGGATCAGCCCCTCCGCCAGATCCTTGGCCGCCGCCTTGGCCCGGCGGGTGGTCTTGGCCCACTGGTCACCGGACAGCTTGTTCAGCCGCGCCTTCTCCGCCTCCTCGCCGCCGCCGATGTACTTGCTCACCAGATCCAGCGATGTGGCGGGGACATACAGACAGTCGCTCCCGGCGTAGTTGATCTTGATATAGTCCTTCTCCACGCCGTCCACCGGCAGCCGGATCATCCCGGCGAACCGCCCGATGCCGTGGTGTACGTGTACCACCAGGTCGCCCACCGACAGGTCGGCGTAGCTCATCAGCCTTTGCCTGCTGTCGCTCCTGGCCGCCTTGGGCTTCGTCTTTTTGCCGGAGAGACTGCGGGTCAGCTGGCCCTCCGTCAGCACCGCCAGCTTCAGCGCCGGCCACTCGCTGCCGGCACTCAATGCGCCCAGGGTGATGACCACCTCTCCGGGCCTCGGCGTTCGCTGCCCGTCCATGTCCAGCATGGCCGGTATGTCCCGCTGCCGCAGCAGCTCCTGCATATTGCGGCAGCGCACCTCGCCGCCGATGTCGACGATGTAGTTCCGGGCGCCGAAGCGCTCGACGAGCGCCGCCAGCAGGTCCACCGTGTAGCCCTTGGCCACGGAGTTGAAGTCCAGCTGCACGCGCGGGTCCGCCTTAACGAGGCGGCCGTGCTCGATCCGCACCTTCTCACGCCCGACGAAGCACAGGATCGAGTCGATGTTCGGATGCTGCGCGGGCGCCTTCCCGGCGAAGCCCCACGCCTCGACCAGCGGCTTGACCGTCACGTCGTAGCGGCCGTCGCTCAGGACGCCGATGCTGTCCGCCAGGCGGAGATTGAAGGCGATATGGCGGTCGACCGAATCGGTCTCGTTGCGGTTCAGGCGGCTCAGCAGCGACGTCGGGTCGAAGATCGACATCGACGCCTTGGCCTCGCGGTCGAGCTCCATGGCGGCGGCGTAGAGCTGCTGCGCGGAGGTTCCCTTCACGTCGGCCACGACGTGCATCGTCGTGCCCAGCATCGCGCCGTCGACGGTCACGTACTCCCCGCGCCCGGCGCAGCCGGCCGCAAGCACCCCGAACAACCCGGCGGCCAGGCCGCCCAGAAGCCTTTTCATTTCCATCGTTTTCACTTGTTTAGGCACAAAAATACGATTTTTCCTCCGCATCCGGTACTTTTCGGCGCAAAATGCAAATAATTTTTCGGTTTTTCATGCTTCATATGAATTATATTCGTAACTTTGCCGAACGCTCTGGCGTTATTCACGGTAAGGGGAATGCGTCGTAGAGTGGAACTTAAATAAACTTAACACACAATGGCTTATTTAACAGCTGAGAAAAAGCAGGAGCTTTTCGGTAAGTACGGCAAGTCTAACACGGATACGGGTTCTCCCGAGAGCCAGATTGCCCTGTTTTCCTACCGTATCAACCACCTTACTGAACACCTCAAGAGCAACAAGCACGACTTCGGAACCCAGCGCGCCCTGCTGCGCCTGGTAGGTAAGCGCCGCCAGTTGCTGGAGTACCTCAAGGAGGTCGACATCGAGCGCTACCGCGCGATCATCAAGACGCTGAACCTCCGCAAGTAGTCCGCGAGGAAGAGATGAGGGCAATTCCCGCGAGGGATTGCCTTCATTTTCTAAAATGATCACAATTGGAACACACTATAGGTTTAAGATTTTTATGGAAGAAAAGAAGCTGTACAACGCAGTCCGCAAGATCATCACGCTGGCCGACGGTCGCCAGATCGAGATCGAAACGGGCAAACTGGCCAAGCAGGCCGACGGCTCGGTCGTCGTCAAGATGGGCGACACGATGCTGCTCGGTACCGTCGTGGCCGCCAAGGATGCAAAACCCGACACCGACTTCATGCCCCTGCAGGTGGAGTACAAGGAGAAGTATGCCGCCTGCGGACGCTACCCCGGAGGCTTCATGAAGCGCGAAGGCAAGGCCAACGACTCGGAGATTCTCGTTGCCCGCCTGATCGACCGCGCCCTGCGCCCCCTGTTCCCCGCAGACTACCACGCCGAGGTCTACGTCACCGTGACGCTCATCTCGGCCGACAAGGATATTCAGCCCGACGCCCTGGCCGGTCTGGCCGCCTCGGCGGCCCTCGCCGTATCGGACATCCCCTTCGGCGGCCCGATCTCGGAGGTGCGCGTCGCCCGCCGCAACGGCGAGTACGTCATCAACCCCGCCTTCTCGGAGATGGCCGAGTGCGACTTGGACATCATGGTCGGCGGTACGATCGACAACATCCTCATGGTCGAGGGTGAGATGAAGGAGGTATCCGAGGAGGTGATGCTCGGCGCCATCAAGTTCGCGCACGAGGAGATCAAGAAGCACTGCGCCGTACAGATCGAGCTCTCGAAGGAGCTGGGCAAGGATGTCAAGCGCACCTACTGCCACGAGGTCAACGACGAGGAGCTGCGCCAGACGATCATCCGCGAGCTCTACGACAAGGCCTACGCCATCGCCACGAGCGGCACGATGAAGCACGAGCGCGAGGACCTGTTCAACGCCCTCGAGGCCGAGTTCGCCTCCCGCTACACGGAGGAGGAGCTCGTCGAGAAGGCCCCGCTCATCCACAAGTATTTCCACGACGACGTGCAGAAGAAGGCCATGCGCCGCATGATCCTCGACGAGGGCAAGCGTCTGGACGGCCGCCGCACGGACGAGATCCGTCCGATCTGGTGCGAGGTGGGCTACCTGCCCGCCGCCCACGGCTCGGCCATCTTCACGCGCGGCGAAACGCAGGCGCTGGCTACCGTGACCCTCGGTACGAAGCTCGACGAGAAGGTCAAGGACGAGGTGCTCGTGCAGGGCACCGAGCAGTTCGTGCTCCACTACAACTTCCCGCCCTTCTCGACGGGCGAGGCCAAGGCCGCACGCGGCCTCTCGCGCCGCGAGATCGGCCACGGCCACCTCGCATGGCGCGCCCTGAAGCCGATGATCCCGCTGGGCGAGGAGAACCCCTACGCCGTGCGCGTCGTGTCGGACATCCTCGAGTCGAACGGCTCGTCGTCGATGGCCACGGTCTGCGCCGGAACCCTCGCCCTGATGGACGCCGGCGTGAAGATGAAGAAGCCCGTGTCGGGTATCGCCATGGGTCTGATCTCCGACTCCGAGAGCGGCAAGTGGGCCGTGCTGTCGGACATCCTCGGCGATGAGGACCACCTCGGCGACATGGACTTCAAGGTGACGGGTACGCGCGACGGCATCACCGCCACGCAGATGGATATCAAGGTCGACGGACTCTCCTACGAGGTGCTGGCCGCCGCCCTCGAGCAGGCCCGCAAGGGACGTCTCTACATCCTCGACAAACTCACCGAGTGCATCGCCGAGCCGCGCGCCGACTACAAGCCCTTCGTGCCGCGCATCGTCCAGATCACCATCCCGCAGGACATGATCGGCGCCGTGATCGGCCCGGGCGGCAAGGTCATCCAGGACATCCAGAAGACCACCAACACGACCATCACCATCACGGAGGTCGAGAACAAGGGTATCGTCGACATCTTCGGCGTCGACAAGGCCGCGCTCGACGGTGCGTTGAGCCGCATCAAGGCCATCGTCGCCATCCCGGAGGTCGGGGAGACCTACCACGGCAAGATCCGCTCGATCGTCGCCTTCGGCGCCTTCGTGGAGATCATGCCCGGCAAGGACGCCCTGCTCCACATCTCGGAGATCGACTACAAGCGCTTCGAGACCATGGAGGAGACCGGCCTGAAGGAGGGCGACGAGATCGATGTCAAGCTCATCGGCGTCGACCCCAAGACCAACAAGCTCAAGCTGTCGCGCAAGGCGCTGCTGCCCAAACCCGAAGGCTACGTGGAGCGTGAACGCCGTCCGCGTCCCGAACGGGGCGAGCGCCGCGAACGCCGCGAGCGTCACGATCGCAAGGAGGAGTAAAACGGCTGTCTGTGTGCAATTTTCGGGCGGAAAAGGCTACGAAATTCCGCCCGGAATTTTGCACAATTAGCAAGAGTTTTCTATATTTGCGACGTTCCGGGCGGGGGTGCAGGCCCCGCGGAACCGAACGAACACGAGGCGTTTAGGAAACAAAGGCAAACAACAAATAAACACTTAAAAACAAACCTATGAAAAATTTCATGAAATTGAGCATGGTGCTCGTAGTTGCCGCCCTGGCATTCTCGAGTTGCAATTGCTTCAAGAAGATGGCCAAGGAGCGTGAGGATGTGAAGCTGAGCGTTACTCCCGAGATTCTGACGCTGAACAACGGCATCGTGGCCGCCGACATCAACGTCACCTTCCCCGTCGAGTACTTCAATGCAAAGGCCGTCATCAAGGTGACGCCCGTCATCGTATTCGAGGGCGGCGAGGTTGCCGGTACGACCAAATACTATCAGGGTTCCAAGGTGGATGACAACTATACGGTCGTTGACGCCAAGAACGGCGGCAACTTCACGCAGCACGTGGAGTTCCCCTACGACCCCCGCATGGACAAGAGCGAGCTGCAGCTGCGTGCCGAGATCAAGTGCCCGTCGGGCAAGTGCAAGGAGTTCACGCTCGTGAACCTCAACACGGGTGCCGTTCCGACCAAGGAGGAGGCTGCCGTGCTGGCCGGTGACGATGCCGAGGCAAAGGCCGCTCTCGCCCGCGAGTTCGGTCTGACGATCGCCTACGGCGTGAACACGCTCCAGAAGGACCTCAAGTACGGCGACCTGATGGAGGATATGCCCAACAACTACAAGAAGGTAACCACCGAGATCGACAAGACCGAGCTGCTCTACGCGATCAACTCGTCGCGTGTGACGAAGGCCAACGAGAAGAACGCCGACCTGGGCGCCTTCAAGCAGAACGTGGACGCCAACCTCTCGAACGAGCGCGCCACGCAGAACATCGCCGTGAAGGGCTACGCTTCGCCCGACGGTCCGGAGAAGTTCAACGACAAGCTCTCGAAGGCCCGCAGCGAGTCGAGCCAGAAGGTCGTAGCCAAGCTGCTCAAGGAGGCCGGTCTGGAGATCGACGCCGCAGCCTACGGTGAGGACTGGGAAGGCTTCAAGGAGCTGGTCGAGAAGTCCGACATCCAGAACAAGAACGTCATTCTCCAGGTGCTGAGCCGCTACAACTCGCCCGCCGAGCGTGAGAAGGAGATCAAGAACATGGCTTCGGTATTCGAGGAGCTGAAGAAGGAGATCCTGCCCGCCCTGCGCCGCGCCCAGATCATCAACACGACCGACATCCAGGGCAAGACCGACGAGGAGATCATGGCCGCCTACCGCAACGGCGGTGAGCTGACCGTCGAGGAGTACCTCTATGCCGCCGAGACGCTGGCTGACGGCGCCGAGGAGCAGGTTGGTATCCTGACCGCCGCCTCGAAGCACTACAACGACGCCCGCGTATGGAACAACCTCGGCGTTGCCCAGACGAAGGTCGGTGACAAGGCCGCCGCACTCAAGTCGTTCGAGATGGCTGCCAAGAGCGATTCGTCGAAGGAGCTCAACAAGAACCTGATTCTTGCCAACCTCGCCAACGGCAACACCGCCGAGGCCAAGAAGTATGCCCAGGTAGCCGACGCCGAGGCCAAGGCCGCCATGGCTGCCGCCGAAGGCAACTACAAGGCCGCCGCAAACGGTCTGGAGGGCTACAACGCCGCCATCGTCGACGTGATGAACAACGACCTGGCTGCCGCCAAGAAGGCCATTGCCAAGGACAACTCGGCCGAGGCCGACTACCTGCGCGCCGTGATCGCCGCCAAGGAGGGTGACCTGAAGACCGCCGACGCCCAGCTCAAGAGCGCCGTGTCGAAGAACCCCGCACTGGCCGAGAAGGCTGCCAAGGACGTCAACCTGAAGGCCCTGGCAAAGTAATCCGTCCCGCGGAGAGAAAAAAGGCCTGACCCTGCCGGTCAGGTCTTTTTTTTGCCCGGAGAGGGCAAAAAAAGCCGAAGCGGCATGCGAAAACGAATATTTTTCCTACTTTTGTAAAAACAGCCGTTTGAAGTTATGGAATACGCCAATCATCTGAACGAGTACGCTCCGGCTTGGAGCGAAGAGCGTGTCGACGAGGAGGTCGCACGTATCCGCCGGGTTGCCCAGGAGCGCAACCACAACAACGAGGTCTACAAATTCTGCTATTCGGCCATCGACCTGACGACCCTGTCGTGCAACGACTCGGTCACCTCCGTCACGGAGTTCGCCCGCAAGGCGGCCGAATTCTACGAGAAATACCCGCAGATTCCCAACGTGGCGTCGATCTGCGTCTACCCCGCCTTCGTCGAGACCGTAGGGCTGGCCGTCGACGGCACGCCCATGCGCATCACGTCGGTGGCCGGAGGATTCCCCGCCTCGCAGACCTACCTCGAAGTGAAGGCGCTCGAGGTGGCCATGGCCGTGGAGAACGGAGCCGACGAGGTGGACATCGTCCTCAACGTGGGCCGCATGCTCACGGGCGAGTACGACGAGGCGGCCAACGAGGTCGAGGTGATCCGCACGGAGATGGACGAGGACGTGGTGCTGAAGGTCATCATCGAGTCGGGCGCCCTGAAGACTCCGGAGCTGATCCGCAAGGCCTCGCTGCTCTCGATGCTCGCCGGTGCCGACTTCGTGAAGACCTCGACGGGCAAGATCGACGTCGCCGCCACGCCCGAAGCGGCCGTGGTAATGTGCCAGGCTATCCGCGACTACTACGAAAAGACGGGCCGCAAGGTGGGATTCAAGGCCGCAGGCGGTGTCCGCACGGCCGAGGAGGCGGCGCTCTACTACACGATCGTCGAGGAGATTCTCGGCAAGGAGTGGCTCACGACGGACCTCTTCCGCATCGGCGCCTCGTCGGCGGCAAACAACATCCTCTCGACCATCGAAGGCCATCCGGTCAAATACTATTGATTCCCGTCAGCTCGGGCCGGCACAAAAGCGGAAGCTCCCGGGCAGTCGAAAGGCAAAACGAAGCGCCCTCCTCGCGGAGGGCGCTTTTTCGTGGCGAGACAGCCGGAGCCGAAGCCAAAAGGCATGCAGGACCGGACAAAAACAGATGTGCGTCTTCTGCTGACTACTCCTTCACAGGCAGCGAGTCGGCCGCAGATGCGCCCGCCTCCGCCGGAGCAACCGACTCGACGGCGAGGCTCTCCGCAGGCTGTGCCGGAGCGGCACCGGACTGCCGATCCGGGCCCGGACCGGTGTTTTCCGACGCGGCAACCGGAGCGGCGACCGGCGCAACAACGGCCGCAGCCGGACCGAAGTCCGCCCCGGTCCAGATCATCGAACGGTAGTTGTCGTGATGGAGCACCGTCAGCACCAGCAGGGCGAGGATCGCCGCAGCCGCAAGCATGCCGAAAATCTTTTTAATCATTGTCTGAAGAGTCTGAAGCGTTCAAGAGTTCGATGGCCCGCATCACCACGTTGTCCACCGGATAGATATTGGCATAGAAACCGTCGTCCTCGAGCACCGTATTGCGGCCGATGTAGGCGCGCAGCTGCGCCTCGATGAGCTTGCGCGAGCGGGCGATGTCGCCGTAGCGCGGCGCCACCCCCTTGCGGGCGGCGTAGCGCACGAAATCATCGACGAGCGTGCGGTCGCTGTCGAGCAGCCGCTGCAGATCGTCGATCGTCCGCACGGCATTCAGCGCATCGCGGTGCGCATCGGCATACTCGATCGTATAGCGGTAGAGGATGTTGCGGCCCGCCACCTCGACAAAATACTTCGTCACGTCGGTCGTGTCGACCGGGACGAAGAGGTCGGGCATGATGCCGCCCCCGCCGTAGACCACCTTGCCGCCGGGCGTCACGCGCTTGAGCGAATCGGCGAAATGGATGCTGTCGGCCGTGAACCACTCGTTGTTCTCGTAGCGGTGCCAGAGGTCCTCCTCGTAGCTCTCCTCGTCACCGATCGTGTAGGGTTTCTGGATCGAACGGCCCGTGGGGGTATAGTAGCGCGCCGTCGTCAGCCGCAGGGCCGACCCGTCGCTGTAGGGGATCTGACGCTGCACGAGCCCCTTGCCGAAGGAGCGGCGGCCGACGATCGTGCCGCGGTCGTTGTCCTGCAGGGCGCCGGCCAGAATCTCGCTCGACGAGGCGCTGCCCTCGTCGATGAGCACCGCCACGTCCATCTCCTGCGCCGTGCCGCGGCCGTCGGCGTATTCGCGCACCTGCTTGTGGTGGCGGTCCTCGGTGTAGACGCTCAGCTGGCCCTCGTGCAGAAACTCGTTGGCCACGAGGATCGCCTGGTCGAGGTAGCCGCCCGAGTTGCCGCGCAGGTCGAAGATCAGCCGGTCGACCCCCTCGGCCCGCAGCTTCGCCAGGGCCTGCAACAGCTCCTGGTGGGTCGTCCGCGCGAACTGTCCCAGCTTGATGTAGCCCGTCGTGCCGCTGATGCGGAAGGCCGACTCGATGCTGCGGATCGGAATGACGCCCCGCACGACCTCCACCTCGACCAGATCGGGGATGTGCTGCCGCCCGAGGCCCAGCCGCACGGTCGATCCGCGCGGTCCGCGCAGCCGCTTGACAATCTCGTTCTGCGGAATGCGGCGGCCCGCCACGAGCGAGTCGTCGATCTCGATGATGCGGTCCCCGGCCTTGATGCCGGCCTTGTCGCTCGGACCCTGCGGGATGACGTTGAGCACGATGACCGTATCGGTGGCCATGTTGAAGACCACGCCGATGCCGTCGAACTCCCCTTCGAGGGGTTCGTTCAGCGCCTGCATCTCCGAGGCGGGGATATAGACCGAATGGGGATCAAGCTCCTTGACCAGCAGCGGAATGACATGCTCGGCGAGCGAGTCCATCGACACGGAGTCGACGTACTGGTTCTCGATGAGCGAAAGCGTATAGGTCAGTTTGTTCGTCGGCAGCGTCAGACGGCTGATCATGCTCTTGAGCTGCGATGTCGTGCTGTTGCGGCCCAGATACTGTCCCAGCAGCAGGCCGGCGACCACGCCCGCGGCCAGCAGCAGGGGAAAAAGCACCGTGTGTTTGGAATTTCTGTACATCACTTGTTCTTGAAGGTATACGAAAGCCCGACGCTGAGCAGCGTGCGGGTCTGCACGTCGACGTTCTGCGCCCGGTTGTAGTAGAGCTCGAAACTCAACGTCGTCGAGATGTATTTTGTTGCCTTGATGTCGATCGTATTCGACCAGCGGACCGTCGGGTGCACCGGAAGGTTCGGCTTCGGGGGACGCTCCGTGCCGGAATCGGCCGTCCAGTTGTTGTAGGCGTCGAGCTGCTTCTTGTATTCCGAATAGTCGCTGACCTTGTTCTTGAGCCCGATGTTCGTGATCCAGCCGAGGAACGAGTAGAGGCTCGTGCGGTAGCGCAGGAACCCGTTCTTGCCGAACGAGCGGTCGAAGTCGACCTGTATGGAGGAGCCGCCCTCGTATTTCGAGGTCTCATTCTCCGACGCCAGGCCGTAGGCCTGCCAGCCGGGTTTGCTGTCCCAGACATTCTCGCGCACGAGGCGGTCCTCGACGAAGACGGCGCTCAGGGCGATCGGCGAGAGGTTGACCGACAGCGGCAGCTTCTGGTTCGGGCACTTGTAGGTGATACCGAACGACGCGTCGAGATAACCCGGCGCCATGAACGAACTCTTGCGGTCGGTCTCGGTCTGCTGCGTGCGCGAGATGTAGCCGTTGACGAACTGGCTGCGGAAGTTGATGATCGAACCGTAGGACCAGTTCTTCGACATCTTGAACGACGGAGCCACCGAAATGACGAACTCGTCCTGATTCTTGAACCACACGCCGTTGCTCTCGGTATGCGTCCTGCCCTCGTCGTCGGTCGTCGTGGTCTCGACCTTCATGCGGTTGTAGCCGAACGAGGCGCTGACCTTGGTCTCGACCGAAAAGAGGTTCTTCGTGAAGACGTGCCGCAGGTTGAAGGTCGCCATCAGCGCAATGGCATTGTCACCGCCCGAAACCTTGATCCACGGATCGTTGTGCGAAGAGAGCGAACCCTGGAGCCCGCCGCCGATCTCGAGGTAGTTGCGCTCGCGGCGGATGGCGGCCCGCTCGGCCCGGTAGCGTGCCAGGCTGAAGTAGTCGACATCGACCGGCGTGGATTTCATCCGGTCGCGGAAGTGGATGCTCTCCTGCGGCGCCTCGACCTCGTCGATGGAGATCTGCGCGGCGGCGGGCAGCGCGGCCGCCAGGGCGGAGATCAGGACGAGGAGCGCATAAAATCGTTTCATTGCGAAGAGTTTACGATTGACGATGAATCACGGCAGCCACAAATTTATGAATTTATTTACAAAATCGTTAACTTTGTCCGAAGATAAATCCGCTTTCACCCCTATGAAGTATTTCGGAGCACACGTCAGCGCCGCGGGCGGCACGGAGAACGCCCCCGCCAATGCACACAAAATCGGAGCCACGGCCTTCGCGCTCTTCACGAAGAACCAGCGGCAGTGGGTCGCCAAACCCCTCACGGCCGCCGAGATCGATGCCTTCCGCCGCGCCTGCGACGAGTACGGCTACACGCCGGCGCAGATCCTGCCGCATGACTCGTACCTGATCAACCTCGGGCACCCCGACGCCGAGGGGCTGGCCAAGTCGCGCGAGGCCTTCATCGAGGAGATGAAGCGCTGCGAGCAGCTGGGGCTCGACCGGCTGAACTTCCACCCCGGGAGCCACCTGAAGCAGATCACCGAGGAGGAGAGCCTCGACCGCATCGCCGCGTCGATCAACCTCGCGCTCGAAGCCACGCACGGCGTGACGGCCGTCATCGAGAACACCGCGGGGCAGGGCTCGAATCTCGGCTTCCGCTTCGAGCACCTCGCCTACCTGATCGACCGCGTCGAGGACAAGTCGCGCGTGGGGGTCTGCATCGACACCTGCCACGCCTTCGCCGCGGGCTACGACCTGCGCACGGCCGAGGCGTGCGAGAAGACCTTCGCCGAGCTGGAGCGCGTCGTGGGCTTCCGCTACCTGAAGGGCATGCACCTGAACGATGCGCTGAAGATTCTCGGCAGCCGCGTCGACCGCCACACGCCGCTGGGCGACGGGATGATCGGTCTGGAGTGTTTCCGCTATATCGCGCGCGATGCGCGCTTCGACGGCATTCCGCTGATTCTCGAAACGCCCGACGAGAGCCGCTGGGCCGAGGAGATCGCCCGCCTGAAGGCCTTTGCCGGGGAGGCGTAGGCCCGTCCGGGATCGGCAGAAAAACAAAAAAACCGTCGGAGTCGCTCCGACGGTTTTTTTGCGGACAGATGTTCTGCACGGACATCCGCACCGGCCCGTTACAGCCGGTCGAGACATTCGCGGATGAGCGCTGCGCTTTCGCGCACCTCCTCTTCGGAGATGGTCAGCGGCGGCGAGATGCGGAAGGCCGTGTCGCAGTAGAGGAACCAGTCGCTCAGGATGCCCGCCTGCTTGAAGAGCTCCATGATCCGGTAGAGCTTCGCCGAGTCGCCCAGTTCGACGGCCAGCAGCAGTCCCGAACGGCGGATCTCCCGCACGGCGGGATGGTCCGCGAGCAGCTCCTCGTAGAGGGCGCCCTTCGCCTCGACGGTCTCGACGATGCGGTTTTCGAGCAGGTAGTTCAGCGCCGCAAGCCCCGCGGCGCAGCAGACCGGATGGCCGCCGAAGGTGGTGATGTGGCCCAGCGCCGGATCGTGCTGCAGCGTATCCATGATCTCGTGCCGCGAGACGAAAGCCCCGAGGGGCATGCCCCCGCCGAAGGCCTTGGCCAGGCAGACGATGTCGGGCGTGACGCCGTAGCGCAGCGAGGCGAACATCGCGCCGGTGCGTCCCAGACCGGTCTGTATCTCGTCGAAGACGAGCAGCGCGCCGACCTCGTCGCAGCGGCGCCGCAGCGCCTCGAGA
>ERZ779888.3042-NODE-3042-length-12870-cov-6.152087_pt1 | contig 12870 bp, 9 predicted proteins | sample MGYA00511245_ERZ779888 | MGnify/ENA primary metagenome ERZ779888 (study PRJEB29588, sample SAMEA2155255) | human gut metagenome | biome: human gut; feature: human-associated habitat; material: faeces | place: Denmark | collected 2008/2010 ... | reverse complement strand
CGCAAGGGGCAGACGAAAAGGGACGAAGTCCCCCCTTGACCCCTTCGCGCGATTGGGTTGAGCGCTCTTCCATACTTTACCCGCATGTTACTCCGTCAGGCGTTCCTTCGTCTCGCGTCCCTCACGCAATAATTTTCTCATTCCTTCCCTATCCTCATCCCGCAGCGCGTCCCGATACTCCGTCACCCGCTGCACCAAGTCCTCCACCACCGGCAGCAGCGCCTCCCGATTATCAAAGAACAGCTCCGTCCACATATCCTCATTCAGCCTTGCCACGCGGGTCATATCCGCGAAGCTCCCCGCCGAGAACCCGCGGTGCTTATCCGCCAGCGGGCACTTCACATACGCGCTCGACACGACATGCGCCAGCTGCGACGTATACGCAATCATCTCGTCATGCGTCTTCGGCGTCGTGAACTGCACACGCAGGAAGCCCAGTTTCATGAAAAAGTCGCGGGCGCGCTGCAAAATCGCCGGGTCGTCGTCGCCATGACCGCACAGAATCATCGACGCATGGTCGAACAGATCATCGCGGGCGTACTTGAAGCCGCTGTACTCGCGCCCTGCCATCGGGTGTCCGCCGATGAAATGCCACGCATACCGCTGCGATACGGGAAACAGCGCGTCGCAAATCACCTGCTTCACGCCGCCGCAGTCAATCACAAGGCTGTCGGGCTTAAAGTCCGCCGCGTGCGCGGTCACATAGTCGATAATCCCCTGCGGGTACAGGCAGATCAGCACAACATCGCACTGCGGCAGCGTCTCCGCCGTCAGCTCGCCATCAATCGCCTCCATCAGGAACGCGCGGCGCATCGTGTCCGCATTCTTGTCCGTGCCATAAACCGTGTACGGTGTGTGGAGCTTGATGGTTTTCGCGAGTGAGCCGCCAATCAGCCCCAAGCCGACAATACCTACATTCTGCATGAAAAAAATCCTCCGTTCTTCTGCACTCCCGTTTCAAGGAATGCGCTGCAACGGAGGATTTCGACATATCATGCGTTTTTTCCTGCTGATTTACGCCTGAACCGTAGCTTTCTGCTGCTTTTTCTGCTTCTTCGCCGGCTGCTCGCCAACTTTCGGGACGTGGTATTCGCACTTTTCGTCAAAGCGGACGGATTCCGGCGGCTTCTCCAGTTCTTCCGGATGATTGAGCAGATACGACATCGTGCCGAAGAACGCCGCGTAGTGCGCGCCGGAGCAGACGCGCTCATCCGCCGTGATGCCGATGGGCAGGAAGCGCTTCATGCGTGCCTCCCCCTTCTCCACCACGGCAACCTTCTCCACGGTACCCATGCCGAAGAACAGCGTAACCGAACCGAAGTTGTAGATGTGGTGGTTGACGTGATGCAGGCCGATGGAAGCGTTGTTGGTGATATACATGCTGGTATGGAAGGGCAGTTCGTCCAGCAGTGCGCCGGGGCAGAGCCCGTAGCGATCAAGCAGGCGAACCAGCGCGACGATGCCCGTTGCCAGACCCGGCACGACCAGCACCGCTTTCGCCAGCTTATCCGCGAAATTCTTCTTGTCCTCGCCGCGGTTAGCGTTGATGACCTTTTCCATGCGGTCGCGCACGTCGTAGATGGTGTCAGTCAGGTCGTACTTCACCTTCACCGCCGTCTCGCCCATTTCGGCGTTCTGCGGGTTCTTGAGCATCGTGAAGGACACGGCGCACATGTTCCGCGCGAAGAACTGCTTATTGAGGATGAAGCGGTTGATTTCCGGGTGCTGGGACACAGTGCGGACGAACGCAGCGGTAATAATCTGCATGAACGTGATTTTTTCGCCCTTCGCCGCCTGCGCCGCAATGTAGCGCGTCAGCAGCTCATAGTCCACGCGGTGCTGCAGGAAAACCTGCGCGTCGCAGCGCATGGGCATCAGGTACGGCGTAATGCCGACGATGGGGTCAATGGACGACACGCGCCGTCCGTCGGGTCGAAATCCGAACATGGTACTTTCCTCTCTCTCTTGTCCTCGGCTGTCCATCGGAATGAATGAAAAATGAATGATTTCAGCCGCAATTTTATTGTATGGATTTTGGGCGATTTGTCAATAGGGCATCGGCGGATGATTTCGGATGTGCGCAAAAAGGCACTGCCGCGCTGCAGCAGTGCCCATTGCTTTGCCCTTTGACTGGGATTTTTACCAAGTCGCCTTCATGGCCTGTTCCACGCACTTCTGGTGATCTGCATCCACGCGGTCTGTACCGTGGGTCTTGCTGCCGTAGAAGTGCAGGCAGAACTGCCCATCGAAGTTGTTGTCCAGAATTGTGTTTGTGCCGTGGGGTTCGGAGTAAATCGACGCGGCATACACATGCCCGTTGTACTTCACCAGCACTGCGCGGCGACGCCAGCTGAACGTGCCGCCGTTGATTTTCTTGAGAATCGCGGTATCTTCCGCCGTCAGCGGCTCGGCGTCCATGTGGTTGCCGCCGCTCTGCCGGCGCGCGGAGAAAATCAGCCCCGTGCTGACGTCCTTAATCTGGAATACAGCGCCGTTCGGGATGACGTACTTGCCACCATTGAACCAGTCGAGGCGTTCGGTGGTAATCTTGCCGCTGCTGGCGCTCGCCACGGCGGATTCAATCTTCTTGAGCGTCGCGCTGCCCGCCACGCCGTCCGCCGTCAGACCGTATTTTTTCTGGAATGCCTTGACGGCGCTTTCGGTCGTCGCGCCGAACGAACCGTCGACATACGCCGTGTAGAAGCCCAGCTTCTTCAGGTTGGTCTGCAGCGTCTTGACTGCCGTGCCGGTTGCGCCCTTGCGGAGCGAATCGTCATCGGTGCTGGTATTGCTGTCCGCGTTCTTGTACGCGCTGTCGAGCTTTTTGAGCGTTTCGCTGCCCGCCACGCCATCCGCCGTCAGGTTATACTTCTTCTGAAACGCCTTGACCGCAGCAACCGTCGTATCACCATAATCGCCGTCAATGGACGCGTTGTAGAAGCCGAGCTTTTTCAGCTTCGTCTGCAAATCCTTGACCGAGCTGCCGGTTGCGCCTTTGCGGAGCGAGTCGTCGTCCTTGTCGCTGTCCGCGTTCTTGTACGCGCTGTCGAGCTTTTTGAGCGTTTCGCTGCCCGCTACGCCATCCGCCGTCAGGTTATACTTCTTCTGAAACGCCTTGACCGCCGCGTATGTGCCCGAACCAAACGTGCTGTCCACCGTGCCGTCGTAATAGCCCAGCTTCTTCAGCTTCGTCTGCAAGTCCTTGACGGCGCTGCCGCTGTCGCCCATGCGGAGCGAATCGTCATCCTTGTCGCTGTCCGCGTTCTTGTACGCGCTGTCCAGCTTTTTGAGCGTTTCGCTGCCCGCCACGCCGTCCGCCGTCAGGTTATACTTCTTCTGGAACGCGCGAACCGCCGCGTATGTGCCCGAACCAAACGTGCTGTCCACCGTGCCGTCGTAATAGCCCAGCTTCTTCAGCTTCGTCTGCAAGTCCTTGACCGCGCTGCCGCTGTCGCCCATGCGGAGCGAATCAACGTCCTTGGCGCTGTCCGCGTTCTTGTACGCGCTGTCCAGCTTTTTGAGCGTCTCTTTGCCTGCAATGCCGTCCGCCGTCAGGTTATACTTCTTCTGGAACGCCTTGACCGCCGCGACGGTCGTGTCGCCATAATCGCCATCGACATAAGCATCATAATAGCCGAGTTTTTTCAGCTTTGTCTGCAACTCCTTGACGTCGCTGCCCGTGCTCCCCTTTTCCAGCCGCGTCGTGCTGCTGGAAGAACTGGAACTGCTGGCCGTCTTGGTCACGCTAACATACGTTTTATAGACATAGCCGGTGTATTTCCCGTAAGTCACTTTATACCAGCTGCCGCTTTTGCCGAGAACCTCCAGCTTCGTGCCTTTGGGCAGGGTTTGCAGGGCATCGCTGGTCGAGGATGCTTTTTCGCGCAGAATGAGTTTGCGCGCAGTGACCGTCGCCGTATCCGCCAAGGCGGAGGAACAGCCCAGCAGCATCAGCGCCACCGCGCCGGACAGAAGCCGCCGCAGACCGGAATTCATCATGGGGAAATCACTCCTTTCCGTACAGCCTGATTTTATTACAAAATTGTTTCATTGTCAAGAGGCTTTTTCCCTGTGAATTGTAAATTCTGCGGCGTTTTCGCGGATTTTCCCCTGTTTGATTCGGCAATTATCTGCCCGTTTTCAATATCTATTTTTGTTTTCCCATGAACATGTTTCCGATATTTGATAAAATGTTACGTTTTTGTTGAGCGGGTGAAAATTTTTCGCGCCGCTTTGCTGTCCGAGCGTCATTTTGCTGTTCGCCTTGATGAATCGGCGGAATTGTGATATAATGAAAATTGGTGCTTTGTCACCGTTGCGATTTTGATATACTTCCTTCATTATAAGAGGAGTTTTTTCATGGCAAATCAAGCAAATCACTATGATGCAGGCAATATTCAGGTGCTGGAAGGGCTGGAAGCGGTTCGGATGCGTCCGGGCATGTATATCGGCACCACCTCGACGCGCGGTCTGCATCACCTGCTCTGGGAGATTGTGGATAACGCAATTGACGAGGCGTCGAACGGCTTTGCGGATGAGGTGCGCGTGACGCTGCACACGGACGGCTCCGCATCGGTGTACGACAACGGGCGCGGTATGCCTGTGGATGAGCACCCGACCATGCACGTCAGCGGCGCGGAGGTCATTTTCACCGTGCTGCACGCGGGCGGCAAGTTCAACAACGAGAATTACAGCTATTCCGGCGGTCTGCACGGCGTGGGCGCGTCGGTCGTCAACGCGCTGAGCAAGTGGCTGACCGTGGACATCTACCGCGATTTCAGCCATTATGCCATGCGCTTCACAAGTCAGTTCGACGAGAAGAAAGGCAAGGTCATCGCGGGCAAGCCGGACGCGCCCTTGGCAAAAGTCGGCAACACACGCAAGAAGGGCACACTCGTGCGTTTTCTTCCAGATGACGCGATTTTCGAGGATGTGCGCTTCAATTACGACACGGTGTTCCGCCGCTTGCAGGAGTTGGCGTACCTGAACCGGGGCTTGAAAATCGTCTTTCTCGACGAGCGTGTGAGCGACCCTGCCCGCCGCGAAACGACCTTCCACTACGAGGGCGGCATCATCGACTATGTGCGGTATTTGAACGACGGCAAAACCGTCCTGCACGATCAGCCGATTTACCTCGAAGGGCAGAAGGATTCCGTCATCTGCCGCGTCGCCATCCAGTACACCGACGGCTATACCGAGAGCCTTTTTTCCTATGTCAACAACATCCCCACAGGCGAAGGCGGAACGCACGAAACGGGCTTCAAGGCGGCATTCACGAAGATGTTCAACGACTACGCCCGCCGCAACGGCTTCCTGAAGGAAAAGGACAGCAACCTGACGGGCGAGGACTTCCGCGAAGGCTTGAGCTGCGTGCTGACGACGATGGTCAAGAATCCGCAGTTCGAGGGGCAGACGAAGGGGCGGCTGGGCAACAGCGAAGTTCGCCCCGCGGTGGAGGGCATCATCACCCAGCAGCTGACGGACTGGCTGGAGAACCTCAAGAATCAGGAGATTGCCCAGCAGATTGTGCAGAAGGCGATTCGCGCCGCGCAGGTGCGTGAAGCCGCGCGCAAGACCCGCGACAACGCCCGCAAAGCAAATCAGCTTGACGCCGCGCCGCTGGTCGGCAAACTCAGCGCCTGCCGCGGCAAAAAGGCGGAGGACAATGAGCTGTTCATCGTCGAGGGCGATTCCGCTGGCGGCAGCGCCAAGCAGGGGCGCGACAGCCGCTATCAGGCGATTCTCCCCCTGCGCGGCAAGCCCCTCAATGCCGAAAAGAAGCGGCTGGATCAGGTGCTGAGCAACGAGGAGTTCCGCTCGCTGATTACCGCGCTCGGCACATCCATCGACGAGAATTTCAACCTCGCCAACCTCAAATACAACAAAGTCATCATCCTCTCCGATGCCGATCAGGACGGCGCGCACATCCGCGCCATTCTGCTCACCTTCTTCTTCCGTTACATGAAGGAGCTCGTCACTGGGGGGCATGTGTATATTGGGATGCCACCGCTGTACAAGGTTCAAAAGGGCAGCAAAGTCCTCTATGCCTACGACGACAAGGAGCTGGCGAAGTGCATCAAGGAAGCGGGCAAAGGCTATACGCTCCAGCGCTACAAAGGCTTGGGCGAAATGAACCCCGAACAGCTCTGGGCGACGACGATGGATCCTTCCCAGCGCAAACTGATGCAGGTGACGATTGAGGACGCAGCGCTGGCTGACCGCCGCATTACCATCCTGATGGGCGACAAGGTCGAGCCGCGCCGCGACTACATCATCGAGAACGCCGACTTCAACAAGCCGGATAATTTCGAGCTGCCGGAAGGTCAGCGAGGGGAAGGAAAGTAAGTTATGGCAAAGAAAACAAGCGATAACCGCCCGATTCCCAAGGACGACCCGTCGCGCATCCTGCAAACGACCGTCGAGGACGTGATGCACCAGTCCATGATTCCCTACGCGGAGCATGTCATTCTGGAACGCGCCCTGCCGCGCGTCGAGGATGGCTTAAAGCCCGTGCAGCGCCGCATTCTCTATACCATGATGGAACTCGGCACGACGCCCGACAAGCCGCACCGCAAGTGCGCCCGCATCGTCGGCGACTGCCTGGGCAAATATCACCCGCACGGCGATTCCTCCGTGTACGACGCGCTCGTGCGCATGGCGCAGGACTTCTCCATGCGCGGGCCGATGGTCGATGGGCACGGCAATTTCGGCTCCATTGACGGCGACAGCGCTGCCGCCATGCGTTACACCGAGGCGCGCATGACGCCCCTCGCGCTGGAAATGCTGCGCGACATTGAGAAGGACACCGTGCCGTTCCGCCTGAATTTCGACGACACGCTCAAAGAGCCGGACATGCTGCCCGCGCGCTTTCCGAATCTGCTCGTCAACGGCGCAAGCGGCATCGCGGTAGGGCTGGCGACGAACATCCCCCCGCACAATCTGGGCGAAAGCATCCGCGCGGCAATTGCTGTGATGGAGAATCCGGACATTCCGCTGGATGAGCTGATGAAAATCATCCCCGGCCCGGACTTCCCCACCGGCGGCGTGCTGGTGAAAAACGAGGAAATCCGCAGAGGCTATGAGACCGGACGCTCGAAGCTGTCCCTGCGCGCGCGTGTGCATGTGGAGGACGGCGTGAACGGGCGCAAGCTGCTTGTCATCACGGAAATCCCCTACATGGTCAACAAAGCCGCGATGCTGGAGAAGATTTTGAAGCTGTCGGAAGAAAAGAAGGGGCAGCTGCAAAACATCTACGACATCCGCGACGAATCCGACCGCGAGGGAATGCGCGCCGTCATCGAGCTGAAGAAGGACGCCGACCCGGACAAGGTGCTGAAAGTGCTCTACAAGTATTCGGACTTGCAGGTCACCTTCGGCGTGAACATGGTCGCCATCGCCGAGGGCAAGCCCGTGCAGATGGGGCTGAAAACGATGCTGGGGCACTTCATCCGCCATCAGAAGAACGTCATCACCCGCCGCACGGAGTACGACCTGAAGCAGGCGAAAGCCCGCGCGCACATTTTGCAGGGGCTGATGATTGCGGTGGACAACCTTGACGAGGTCATCGCGCTGATTCGCTCCTCGAAGAACCCGAAAGAAGCGAAAGCCCGCCTGATGGAGCGCTTCGAGCTGTCCGACGCGCAGGCACAGGCAATCTTGGACATGCGCCTGCAGCGGCTGACGAATCTGGAAATCATCGCCCTGCGCAAGGAGTACGAGGACATCCTGAAGCTCATCGACCGCTTGGAGGGCATCCTGCACAGCGAGAAAAAGCTCTTGGCGGTCATCCGCAAGGAATTGCAGGAGATTGCCGAGGAATTCGCCGACGAGCGCCGCACAACCATCGAAAAAGCGGACGAATCCCCGCTGGAAGTCGAGGAAGAAGCCGCCGCGCCGGAGGAAGTCATCGTGGCGTTCACGGGCGCGGGGCAATTGAAGCGCATGAATCCCGCGCTCTACAAGAAAACGCCGCTCCCGACCCGCACGGAGGACGACAAGGAGTTCGCCGACTTCCTGTTCATGGCCAAAACAGACGAGACGCTGCTCATCTTCACCGACCACGGCAACTGCTATCCCCTGCCCGTTGCGTCGCTGAACGAAGTCAAGCCCAAGGATCGCGGGCAGCTGCTTTCAGGCGTGCTGGCCGGGCTGGAGGACGACGAGAAGGCGCTGTGGATGACGTGCATCCGCATGGCGGACGTCGGGCACCTGCCGGACATTCTCTTCATCACCCGACAGGGCATGGTGAAACGCACCGCCGCCGCGGATTACGACGTGCGCAGCAAAAAATTCGCCGCCGTGAACGTGAAGGACGGCGACCGTCTGCTGACAGTTCTCCCCGCCGCCAGTCGCGACGACCTGCTGTTGTTCACCCGCAGCGGCCTGTGCATCCGCTTCTCGCTCGACAGCGTACCGGTGCAGGGGCGCGTCGCCGCCGGGGTGCGCTGTATGCAGGTGGAGGACGGCGACGAGGTCATCTGGTGCGGGCAGCTGCAAGACAGCGACCAAATCGTGCTGCTGACCGACCGCGGCTACGCCAAACGCCTGCTCTCCGTTGATTTTGAGAAGCAGAACCGCAACGGCAAGGGCGTGAAGTCGTTCTATTTCAACAAGAATGGCAGCAACGGCAAACAGCTTGCGGGCGTGGTGCGGTTGGAGAAGGACGATCACCTGATTCGCGTGCAGCAGGCGAAATCCCCCGCGACGCTGGTGGAAAGGGACAACGTGCGCCTGCAAGGCAAGCAGGATCGCGGAACGCCGCTGGTTATCGCGGTGATGGACGACGTGGTGACGGGGGCGGAGCTGCTGGAATAACAGCGCCCGCATGGCGCCGAAAAAAGGGTCAAGGGGCAATGCCCCTTGCGGGGTTAAGGGGCGGCGCCCCTTATGGGGCTTGGGGCAACGCCCCAACTGTTGCTCCGTTAAACCTACTCAAAGAGGAAAAACAAGTCCGGCAACTTCGCCGCAGGCAGCGAAGCGTCCCTGCGCACAAACTAAAAAACTTCCAATAAAAATCAAGTAGCATCCGGAGGCGAACGCCGAAGGAGTCCAGAGGGCGATCGCAGACTTCGTCTGTTTTTATGCCCTCTGGAACTCGCGGAAGTTACCACGATGGAAATGAAGTCAACTATGCCTATCCGCATAAGCATCCAACTGCTTCATAGTTGGCTTTTCCCCTTGCAACAAGCGCCAAAACGTGATATGATGAGGACGAATGACGGAGGTGAACGCGTATGAATTCGCGCAACTCTTTTTCCTCGCTGACCATTACGCAGCTGGTGATTCACCTCACCGGCGCCCTGCTGGAACTCTACGCCGATGACACGCAGGAAATCCAAGTCATGGCATCCGGTGACGACCACGATATGAAGGCGGTTTCGCTCGCCCAGAACGGCGATACGCTGACGCTGGAGCAGTCCGCCGCCGCACTCTCGCCCTTGCCGCTCAGCGCCCGCTGGCTGCAAGTGACCGTCCGCATTCCGCGCGCGTGGAAGGGGCGGGTCGAGATTCGCACGACGTCCGGCAGCGTGCATGTCCGCGGTTTGCAGGTCAGTGACCTGTCCGTGGAGTCGCTCTCCGGCTTCGTGATGCTCTCCGACTTGAGCAGCCTGAGCCTGAAGGTCAAGAACGGCAGCGGCGACATTGCCGGCAGCGACCTCTCCGGTCAGGATTGCAGCCTGTTCACGACAACGGGGATGCTCTGTCTGGAGCGCCTTGCGTTTCTGAACATCTCGCTGTCCTCGGTCAGCCGGGGCGCAATGCTCTCTTTTGCGGAGATGTTCTCCACCTTCAAGGGCGGCTCGGTCGCAGGCGGCATCAGTCTGGAAATTCCCGGCGCGCAGTGTGACGCCATTCTTCGCTCGGTGTCCGGGCGGCTGCTGACGGACGGCGTATCCATCGTCGATGGCGCACCGTCTGTCCGCGTGACGACGGCTTCGGGCAACCTGACCATCCGGCGGATTTCCCCGGAGAAACTGACAGAAAACGAATAATTAGGAGGACGATTTTTATGGCACGACAGAACTTTGGCTTCGGCGGTGGCGCGAACATGCAGCAGCTCATGCGTCAGGCGCAGAAAATGCAGCAGGCGATGACGGACGCGCAGGAAAAGCTGGATGCGCAGGAGTACGAAGCGCAGTCCGGCGGCGGCGTGGTAAGCGTGAAGGTGAACGGCAAGCGCGAGCTGCTGTCCCTGACGATTGACCCCAAGGTCGTTGACCCCGACGACGTGGAAATGCTGCAGGACCTTGTGATGGCGGCGGTGAACGAAGCGCTGCGCAAGGGTGAAGCAAACCGCGAAGAGACGATGAACAAGATGGCGCCCGGCATGGGCGGCATGGGCGGTCTGTTCTGATGCCCGGACAAATCGAACCGATTGAGCGGATGGTGTCGGAGCTGTCTCGGCTACCCGGCATCGGTCACAAGACAGCGGCGCGGCTGGCGTACCATATCGTCGGGATGCCGCTGGAGGATGTTCACGCGCTGGCGGCGGCACTATGGCAGGGGCGCAAGGCGATTCGCTACTGCGACGTGTGCGGCAATTTTTCCTCCGCTGAAAAGTGCGCCGTGTGTGCGGATGAAAGCCGCCATAACGGGCAAATCTGCGTCGTGCGCGACCCGCGCGATGTGGCCGCCATGGAGCGGATGCACGATTACCACGGGCTGTACCACGTCCTGCACGGCACGCTGTCGCCGATGGACGGCATCGGGCCGGATGATATTCACATCAAGGAACTGATGACGCGCCTGCAGACCGAGCCGGTCAGCGAAGTGATTCTGGCGACGAACCCCGACATCGAGGGTGAAGCAACCGCAACCTACATTGCGCGTCTCATTAAGCCCATGGGCATCAAGTGCACCCGCATTGCCCACGGCGTCCCCGTCGGCAGCGACCTCGAATACGCCGACGAAGTAACGCTCTCAAAGGCGATGGAGGGACGAAGGGAGCTGTGAGGGGAACCACCAGAGGCTCTGCCTCTGGACTCCGCAAGGGACTTCGTCCCTTGACCCTTTCGCGCGATTGAGTTGAGCGCACTTTCATGCTACGCCCGCGTGTTTATACGCTGACCTTAAGCAGCTTTTTTCGGCAGAATGCTATTTCCCAGCATTCTGCCAGTTTTCTCATGAAACGAGGAATCTGCCGATGTTTCTTGCCGATACGCACTCCGATACCCTCTTCAGCCTTGGCGTTGGCAAACGCACCTTCGTCCAGACCGATATTACCCCTGACCGTCTGAGACAGGGCGGCGTCAGCCTCCAAACCCTCGCCCTGTGGAGCGGTCCGAAAGGTCCGAACGGCGACTATGAAGCCGTCGCCGACGCCGAATACGCCGCCATCCACCACTTCACCGACGCGGGCATCCGGCAGGTCGATGACCCGGAGGATGTCAAGCCCGGCGAAAACACCTTCATGCTCTCCTTCGAGGGCTGCGAGGTATTCCAGAAGAGCGACGAGATGGTGGCTTTCTGGCGGCAGCGCGGCATCCGCATCGGTGCGCTGGTGTGGAATCACCCGAACGCTTTCGCCACCCCTGCCGCCGTGGACGCGGAAACGCATATGACCCCCGAAGGCATCCGCATTGCCCGCGTGATGCAGCGTCAGGGCATCAGTGTGGACGTGTCGCACCTGAACGAAGCCGGATTCTGGGACTTGTTTGCCAAAGGTGAACGTCCGCCGATGGCGAGCCACAGCTGCTGCCGCGCCCTCTGCGACCACGTCCGCAACCTGACCGACGACCAGATTCGCGCCATGATTCAGTACGGCGGCTACATCGGCGTGAATTTCTACCCGCGTTTTCTGTCTGCGGACTGCAAAGCGGACAGTGTGACGATTGCCCAGCACATCGACCATATCTGCCAGCTTGGCGGATCGGATATTGTTGGATTCGGCAGCGATTTCGACGGCATTGAGGTGTCGCCTGACGACGTGCGGAATCCGGCGGAGCTGCCGAATCTGCTGACGGCGCTGCGCAATTACGGCTACAACGACGAATCAATCGAGAGAATTTGCGGCGGGAATTTGAAGGCGTACTTTGCACGTTTGAAGTAACTGAAAAAACCGTCACGGAAGCGCACTCAAGTCGGGCAGCCAAAAAGGGTCAAGGGACAATGTCCCTTGCAGGGTGCAGGGACAGCGTCCCTGCTGGGGCTTGGGGCAACGCCCCAACTCCCGCTCGTGCCGCCCGCTATGCCAAACGCGCTCAAGTATGCCCCCTTAGTCGCAGGCAGCGAAGCGTCCCTGCGCACTAATTCCCGCGTCCGCAGACGTGGAATCCCCTTGCCCCTCATAATACTATTTTCAAATTCACCTGCACCATCTGCTTGCGCCTTTTCATTTGGAAATCGTATAAATTCTCCCCTGTCCGGGCATCCTACCCGTGCAGGGGCTTTTTTGTCCCCCATGGAGGAACATTCGCATGATTGACCTGCGCCGCATCACCCGCACTTTCCCCGCGCAAGAGCGAAAATCGCCGCCGCTGCCCGTGCTGTCCGACATTACGCTGCGCATTCCGCCGGGGCAGTATGCTGCCATGGTTGGGGCGAGCGGGTCAGGGAAATCGACACTGATGAACATTCTCGGCTGCCTTGATCGCCCGACCTCCGGGGTATATCGTCTGCACGGGCGGGACGTTTCAGCCTTGCCGCCTGACGAATTGGCGAAGGTGCGCGGCGAGGAAATCGGGTTCGTGTTTCAGGGTTTTCAGCTGATTCCTCGGTTGACAGCCATCGAAAACGTAATGCTTCCGCTGATACTGCAAGGCGTCAGTGAGTCGGAACGCCGCGCCCGTGCGGAACAGCTGCTCCTGCGGGTTGGGCTGCATTCGCGGATGCACCACCTGCCCGCGGCGCTCTCCGGCGGCCAGCAGCAGC
>ERZ779888.3036-NODE-3036-length-12879-cov-26.482845_pt1 | contig 12879 bp, 15 predicted proteins | sample MGYA00511245_ERZ779888 | MGnify/ENA primary metagenome ERZ779888 (study PRJEB29588, sample SAMEA2155255) | human gut metagenome | biome: human gut; feature: human-associated habitat; material: faeces | place: Denmark | collected 2008/2010 ... | reverse complement strand
ACAGAATACGGGCTGGAACAGGTTTACAGCGTGATTGACAGCCGTTACCGAAGCGGCAAGCCGCTGATCGCCACGACCAACCTCACGCTGGAGGAATTGCAGCACCCGCAGGACACGCCCCACGCCCGTATCTATGACAGGCTGACTTCCATGTGCGCCCCCGTCCGCTTCACGGGCAGCAACTTCCGAAAGGAAACCGCACAGGAAAAGCTGGAACGCTTAAAGCAACTGATGAAGCAGCGAAAGGAGAGCCTATGACAGAAACGAAACAGACAAGCACCACCAAAACAGACCGCCGCCCGGACTGTGTGACGGAAATCCGCATGGGCAACTCCGTCCTTACCGTTTCCGGCTTCTTCAAGCAGGGCGCAACCGACACCGCAGCCGACAAGATGATGAAAGTGCTGGAAGCGGAAGCTGCTACACAAAAAACGGCGATTTGACCGACCATAAAGAAGCAGATTTGACGCTTTTGCCGCTATACAGACAGCCGCCCCATGTGGTACAATCAAGGTACGGAATAGTGGGGCTGGCTGTCGGAAACGGAGGATTTTATGTTAAGACAGACCAACCAACAACCAATTACCGCCCTTTACCCAAGACTTTCCCATGAGGACGAGCTGCAAGGCGAAAGCAATTCCATTTCCAATCAGAAGAAAAATTTACAGAAGTACGCTCTTGAACACGGGTACACCAACTTCCGCTTTTACATTGACGACGGCATTTCGGGAACGACCTTCAATCGGCCTGGTTTCCAGCAAATGATCGCTGATATTGAAGCGGGCCTGGTCAAACGGGTCATCATTAAAGATATGTTGAACAGCTGGAGAATACGCGGGTTCAGCTTGAAAATGCAAAGGCTGAGGTGCAGAAGCCCTTCCCGCAGGAGGAAGAACTGAAAACCAAATCGGAACGGCTAAATGAACTGAATGCGATGCTCAATCTCGACAAAAGAGAGAACGAGATCGTTGACGGTGAGCGAGCCGATGAAGAACCGAGCCGTTCCAGCGATGACAGGGAACGATGAAATCATTCGCACATTTGCAGCACGGCACTTCCGCCGCTACAATGAAGACAGATCAAAGGACGGAGGTGCCTGATATGTTCAGACGCAAAAAGGATAAGCGAATTGTTGAGTTAAATCCGGAAGAACTCCGGCTCGCTAAATATGCGCTCCTGGGGTTCCGAAACAAGCTGGTCGCGCAGGGCAAACCGACCGAAGATGTCAATGCGCTGTTACTGAAAATCATGAAGTAACCAATGATAGCCGCAGGGAGTAAAAACCTTGCGGCTATCATAAACTAATGAGGTCGATAATCTAAAAATGTGTGCGGAGCGACTTCTATTCGCCCATGAAATGTGCAAAACGGCTTGACAATCGCCCATGTTTTGTGTATGGAGTTTCCAGAACTGCCATTGGGAGGCAATTACGAGCCTGACACATTTAAGCTGTATTTTGAACGCATTTTCCAAGCTCGTCGTAAAAAGCGTATACGCACATCAAAAGTTCACTGTAAAAGTGCCTACAAGCCACGAAAGTTCGTTGCATTTTTTGCGATTCGGTGGTATACTATATTTGCAGTATGAGATAGGGGGGTGCAAGTATGTACCGAATCGCAATGGAAAAGCTACTGAAATGGAAAGAAAGCAAGCGGCGGAAGCCGCTGATTATCGAGGGAGCACGGCAGGTCGGGAAAACCTGGCTGATGAAGGAATTCGGGAGGCTCTATTATACCGATACCGTATATATCAACTTCGATTCCAATTCCAGAATGGCCGAACTGTTTGCCTCTGATTTGGATACAGAGCGCTTGATTATGGGGTTGGAATTGTATTCCGGTCGAAAAATTGATCCCGACCACACCCTCCTGATTTTTGATGAGGTACAGGAAGTGCCAAGAGCGCTCAGCTCTCTCAAGTACTTTTACGAAAATGCGCCGGAGTACCACATTGTATGTGCAGGCTCTCTGCTGGGCATTGCCCTGCATGAAGGCACTTCATTCCCGGTGGGCAAAGTGGACTTTTTGAAGCTATACCCGCTCTCTTTCAAGGAGTTTTTGATGGCCACCGGTAAGGAGCGTTTTGCAGAGCTGCTCAACAAGCAGGATTATCCGATGATCACGAGCTTTAAGCAGACCTTCATTGATGCGCTCAAGCAGTATTATTTTGTAGGCGGTATGCCGGAAGCTGTGCAGAGCTTTGCGGAGAATAAGGATTTCAATGAAGTCCGTGAGATACAGAAAAGGATACTTGCCGCTTATGAGCAGGACTTTTCCAAACACGCACCGAATGAGATCGTTCCTAAGATCCGCATGCTTTGGAACAGCATCCCCTCGCAGTTGGCAAGAGAAAACAAGAAGTTCGTCTATGGCCTCGTTCGAGAAGGCGCACGAGCCAAGGATTATGAAACGGCGATTCTGTGGCTTTCCGATTGCGGACTGGTTCATAAGATCAGCCGGGTAAACGCTGGCGGAATTCCCCTGAAGGCCTATGAGGACTTAAAGGCATTCAAGCTGTTCCTTGTGGATGTGGGACTGCTTGGGTGTATGGCAGGCCTTCGCCAGCGCACCTTACTGGACGGAAACGACCTCTTTATTGAATTCAAAGGTGCCCTTACGGAGCAGTATGTTTGCCAGCAGCTGAAAACCATTGAGGACCTGGGCGTTTACTACTACACCAATGACAGAGGGTCCTGCGAAATTGACTTCATCGTGGATACAGGCGAGCAGGTGATTCCGGTAGAGGTGAAGGCTGAAACCAACCTCCGGGCAAAAAGCCTGAAAACCTATCAGGAGAAGTTTGCGCCTGAAATTGCCGTCCGCACTTCGATGGCAGATTTCAAAAAAGAAGACCGGCTTGTGAATTTGCCGCTGTATGCAGTAGAGCAGATTGCCGAGCTATAACTCGTATCCATTGCGCTGCCGCCGTGATATGCAAGCCGGGAAATGTACCGAGTGTGTGATAGAATGAGACTGACAAATCGGAATTTGAATCCATCAAAATCTTAACCTGTTAGCGGCTGTTATAAGCCGTTAATAAAATCCTCCGAAATCCTTGAAACCAAAGGATTTTTCGCAGTTTGCTCACCCGTCTGCGTTATACGGTTTCACATGGTGTTATCCTTGCCCTCAGTGCCTCATAAGGGCAAAAGCAAGGGAAGAAAAATCTGGTAAAACAATATAACAACATGCGGCAGCTGGGAAACTGTGGCATATACGCGAACTAATTATACGGAGGATTTTGAATATGGACAAGTGCATTTATGATGAAAACAACGGTCTTTGGTACGAACTGCAAGGCGATTATTACATTCCCTGCCTGACGATCTCGGAGGAAGAACAACGGCCTATCGGCATATGGGGACGGCAACATCTAAGGTATATCCGAGAACATCGCAAAGCGCTCTATACCGGGTTGCTCCTCGACGGGAAGCTGAACGGCTACCTTGCCGATCTAAACGAGCAGGCGGCGGACATGTTCTTACGGATGGTAAAAGAACTTGTCGAAAAGGAAGGCATCACGGAAACACTCAAAGCAGCAGACCAAATGGAATGGGTACGGCAGATGAACGCAGTACGGGAAATAGCAATGGAGATCGTCAATAATGATTTAATCTATAACTAATGCAATATAGCGGTTGAGGAAAGCATCTCAACCGCTATTTTTAGTTCATTGCTGTCCTGTATTGTCCATAAAAATCCGTAAAAGTCAAAGAAAGTCCTTGATTGTCATGAGATGAGATGATATACTTAACAAAATGGGAGGAGTATGCTATGGCTGATGAAATTTTTACTGTCGCTCAAACGGCACAGTATCTTCAAGTTTGTGAAAAAACGGTACGACGTCTTATTAGTGCAAATAAACTAATCGCCTCTCGTGTGGGTGAAGGAAATCAATCTCTAAGAATTAAAAAATCTGATATAGATGATTATTTAGCAGAACACGTCAATAAAACGAAAGGAGTTACTGTCAATGAGTGAAGAATTAATTCAGAAAAATTTGGTAGAAGCTCCTGAGAAAATGGGCGATTGGAATTTCTACAATATCGGAGCTACGACACTCAAGGCATTAAAGGGCGCAAAAATCATTCCTGACAGAGATTACGATGAGTACGAGACAAAAAAGCCGGATGCGCTTATTGTCAAAAAGCCGCTGGTTATTGCCGCAATTGAATATAAGGTTCCTGCACAGTTGCGCACAGACAAGCAAATTGAAAAAGCTATTGAACAGGAGCTTGGAACCGCTCAGGTTTTACAGGCAAAAGTATATATTATTACTGACGGCAAGAAAAGTATCTGGGTCAATCCCGCAAATGGTCATGAGATTCTGCAGGAAGACGGCAGTAAAATCACGCTTAATTTTGATAAGAACAGTGCAGAGTGTATTGTTCTGATCAATAAAATCAGAGCATCTATCAACGCAACAAACGACACTATAAAAGCCGCTGCTTCGGTTGATCCACTGCCGCTGGCTGAAAAAGTTTGGCAGGATTTATGGGCCGTATCTGGTGCTACGCCGGAGAATTGCCTATACACTTTCGTTGAAATCTTTATCTTCAAATATCTCAGCGACCTTGGGGTGCTCAAAGGTATGTACTCGTTTTATGACCTTTTGAGCAAGTATTCAGGAAATAATGAAAATGAAGTTCTTGAATTCTATGCCTCAACAATTCGTGTGAAGATAAAAGAGCTCTTCCCCGGCAATCCCAAAGATAAAACCACTATTATCAATGGCACTATCTTTGTATCCAAAGATGATAAGGCTGTGTCCGGATATGCGACTGTATTCCATAAGATTCTGAAGCGTTTCAATGATTTTGGTACGCTTGAAAACATTGACTACGATTTCAAGAGCAAACTCTTTGAAACATTCCTGAAAGAATCCATCAGCAAGAAAAACTGGGGGCAGTATTTTACGCCCCTGAAGGTCGTCCGTGCCATTGTCAATATGGCAGACATTGAACCTGGCATGAGTATCTGTGACCCTGCGTGTGGTGTTGGCAAATTCCTGCTCGAACCCATTTTGCATAGTCTGGATCGGCTGTATGCTGTAAGCACAGACGAGGCCGGAAATGAAAAGCTGCTGCCTCAAATCACCCTTTCCGGATTCGACAAAGGCTTTGACAAGGATGAGCAGAAGACAATTATTCTTGCCAAGGCAAATATGCTGATTTATATGTCCGGCATGATTAAAGAGCACCCCGGACTGACGAAACAATTCGCAGAACTGTTTAACAAGACCTTCACATTGCAGACGAACTCCATTCTCGGCACTTTAGCGAAGCCGATTACTGAGGAATATGACTTGATCCTCACGAATCCTCCGTATGTCATGAGTGGCAGCAGCAATTTGAAGGAAGAAATCGCCAAGGACGACGCTCTAAAAAAATACTTCTCCATAAGTGCCATGGGTATTGAAGGCTTGTTTATGGAGTGGATCATCCGCGCCTTGAAACCCGGGAAAAAGGCATTTATCGTCGTCCCGGACGGTATTATGAATCGCAGCAACGATAAAAAACTGCGTGATTTTATACTTGAACAGTGTAATATTGATGCAGTGATTTCTCTGCCGCTGAACACATTCTTCACTACCAACAAGAAAACTTATATCCTTGCGTTGACGAAGAAAGTTGCTGTGAATGTTGGTGGAATTGCTACGTTGCCGAAGCAGACAACGCCTGTTTTCACTTATCTGTGCTCTGAAATCGGCGAAACCCGCGATGTGTACCGCTTTGACATCGAACAGAATGATTTGGAAACCGCTTCTGATCTGTTCAATATGTTCAAAGGAGCAAAGGCAAAATTCAAAACGGATGATAGACGTTGCAAAATCGTCGATATTGATGACTTTTATAACAGCGTTCTTTGGTCAGTCGATCGTTGGTGGACTCGTGAAGAGAAAATTGAACTTGGCATTGTGGAAGAAACTCAGGTGATGTCGATGAACGACTTCTCGTCTCTTATTGGCGACATCTCTTCCTCGATTGCAGAATACCAAGAGCCAATAGAAGAATTGTTAAAAAAAAACAAAAATGAGGTATCCTTTCGGTTAGTATCGCTATCCGATGAAACAGCATTTGAAATAATAAATAGCTCTCTCGGGAAAAACAGGCAGATTCTTTCACAGATTGATACAAAAGACAGCCAAAAGATACCTGTGTTTACTGCCGCTAAATTCCCCGTAGCCTATATTGATGAAATTCCAGATAAAGTACCGATTGATGCCTCGGAAGAGATTCCGGTATTTTCGTTTGCTACAAACGGAGATGGCTCAGCCGGAACAAATTTCATTATTCATACTACGCCGTTTTATATTAACTTGGATAGGCTTGCAATTAGAGCAATCGACCCTAACATTTTGACTCGTTATATCCCAATAGCTCTTCGTTATATGAAAGAAGAATATGGGTTTAATCATGCGCATAAAGCAAACGTAACAAATATTAGCCAAGTCAGAATGAAAATTCCGGTCAATGATGCAAATGAGTTTGACACGGATATGCAGCGTAATGCAATTGAAACCAACGAGTTGTATTTGGAGTTGATTGAGTCTACAAAGAATAGTAAAGAAAAAGTCGCTTCATTCAGACCACAAACAATTGTAAGCGAATGTGAGGTTAATAAATTTTCCCTTTCATATCTTTTTGATATTCAAAGAGGTAGTGGGAAATACACAAAGAAATACATTCAAAACCATACAGGAGAATATCCTTTATATTCAGGAAATACCACTGGCGTATTCGCTACGATTGATTCGTTCGATTTTAACTGTCCTTGTCTATCCTGGGCTATTGATGGTTTAGCAGGCTTTATGATGATTCACAATGAATCCTTTTCCGCAACGAATCACCGTGGAGTGCTAATTCCCCATGAAGATAAGCTTGGATTAATTGACCTTCAATATATGAAATATACTTTGGAGCCGCTTTTCCGTGCAGCCAAAAAGGGCCGCGAGGGCGACAATGGAGAAAATGAATATACTACATTGCCTCCCTTTATGATAGCTGATATCATGGTTCCGGTGCCGGTTGATGGTCAAGGAAACATCAGTCTCGATGCGCAGAAAGAAATCGCCGCCAAGTATTTAGCTATCGAGCAGTGCAAGAATGAAGTCATTTCAAAACTTGATTCTTTAATCCAGCAAAAGATTGAATTATAACAATAGGATAAGGAAGCCGGGTACGCAAATACCCGGCTGCTGTTCTATGTACGCACCGCCGAAAGCGGCGGTGTTGGTGTCTGTTGTCTTATCGTTCGTCCCTGTCTCGGTAGGAACGCTTTGAAGGCTTCTGTGCCTCGTCCCGTATTCTGTGAAGCTGTGCCACAACGCTTCTGCGCTCCGGCGGCTTCTTTTCTTCGGCTGGTTTTCCCTCGACCTGCTGCTTCCATTCCGCAAGCTCCCACTCATACTGCTTTACTATGCGCTCAGCCTTATTGTAGGCGGCCATGAATGCCTGCCCGTCGGGGTAGCCATATTCGCGAACCATACGGGAAATCCTGTCTTTGAGATCGCTGACTTTCTTTTCGGTGGCCTCTATTTCTGCTTCTTTTGCTTTTCTCTCCTTACCTTTGAAAATGCCTGTGATTTCGGAAAGCTGCGCTCTCAGCTCCGGCAGCTTAGTGTCCTGTATCTGCTTGATTTCGGATGCACACTTTCTGAGCCGGTGCAAAAGCTCTTTCATCTCTTTGAATACTGCCATGTCGATACCGGGCTTCGGTTTCGGCGGCAGCTTTGCCTGACGGATCAGAAGCTCCAAAATCGACTTTGCTTTCTGTATGATGGTACGAAATAAGCCCGGTAGCCATCCGTGTTCGGAAATGGAGTATTTACTCCTGTTTTGGATCTCCTCGCGCTTGATTTCAAGTACCTTCTCCTCCGGTACGCCGACCACCAGTGCGAGGTCAGCGGTGCGGTTCCAATCCTGTCGTGCTTCATTGTCAGCCCGTATTTCATCGGCCAGGGGATTGTTCTTGCCGATCTTCTTTGTCGGCAGATACACGCTGTTCTGGTCAAATACAGCGAGCTTTTCTTCCTCCCAGACATGAAGGTTGATCTGTTCGGTCAGCAGCTCCTTTACCTCTGCCAGAAAGCCTTTGCTTTTGAAAAAGGTGTCTTTTGTCGTAAACATGTGCTGCTCGTAGATTTCCCCTTTGGGAATCACCGTGCAGCCTTTGCGGATCGTTCCATCTTCTCCCGTGATCTCTTTCTTCGTCCGTACCCGTTTCCCAGTCTCATCGAAGTACACGGCGCGGGTGGCGATCTTGTTATCCGGCGTTTCCAGAAGCCGCCGCTCGGAAAAGATCAGATGGATGTGATAGTTGGATTTTGTTTTGTTGTAATGGAGTGCGGAAATACATTCCACTCCGTACTGCCCTTTGAATTTCTCGGTGAACTCTTTCAGTACCTCGTCGGGATCATATTGGGTGTAATTCTCCGGCAGGGAGATAACCAGTTCCCTTGCCTCGATACATTTTCCCTCAGTGCCGCATCGCTTGAACTCCTGCCTGCTTTCCCTTGCAAGGCACGTCCAGAACTCGGTATCAGCGGTATCGTAGACGGCGAACAGGTTTTCCTGTCTGTCCGGGCTTGCGATATAGCAGATGCGTCCTTTCAGATCGGGCAGCTTGCTCATCTGGATGAACGAATGCCGTGGCATGGTTCATCACCGTTCTTTTTTGCAACTGCATACGGCAGTTGCCGCTGCGGGGGTAGTCAGAGACCAGCGGAGCAGCGATAGAAAAATGCTGCAGCATTTTTCTCTGTATCGAATGTGAGGCGGGCTGCCCGAACACTCGATACAAGCCCTCCGCAGGAGCGAAATACCCGGAGTACGAACCGTCAGGTTTGTGCGAGGGGTGTATTTCGCTCTCAGACGGCGAGGCCTTGAGAGAATGCTTTTCGTAAGCATCATACCACCTCCTTTACTTCGTCCCTGCATCGTAAGTTTCTTCCCTGGTTGACGGTCATGAAACGCTCCAGCGTATCCGTCCGGATAATGGTTTTCCGTCCGACCTTGAGCACCGGGAGCTTGCCCCAATCCACCAAAGCGCGCATGGTGTTTCGTCCGATCCCGGACATTTCTGCCGCTTCTTCAATGGTCATACCGATTTTTGCAACGCTCATATCTTCTTTCTCCTTTCGATAGTGCTCATTCTGCAACGATGGCAAGTATAGTATACGCAATCTGCTATCACTTGTCAACTCATTTTGCAACGAATTAAAAAGAAAATATGAAAAAAGTTGTGAATTGCTATTGCAAACTGCAACGACATGTGCTATACTAACGTCAGTGAGGTGAATAAGCCTATGATAAAAGATAACAGCTTCACCGCAAAACAGGTCGGTGAAAGAATCAGAGAACGCAGGACGGAACTGCGCCTGTCCATGAGCCAGCTCGGAGACCGTCTCAGCGTAAACAAATCCACCATACAGAGATACGAGACAGGCGGCGTTGATCCGGAAAGAACGATCCTCATCGTACCGATTGCGGAAGCTCTGGAAACGACACCGGAATGGCTGACAGGCAAATCCGATGCCAAGGAGTATGACAGCTATACCCTGTGCAGGAAGGCCATCGAACAGCACATTTCGGACTACCTTGACAGCATGACAAGTGCCGTACAGGGTCAGCCGCACCAGCAGCTTTTGACCACCTTCCTCGGTGAGATCGTCGATCTCTATGCCCTGTTCTGTGAACACTTCGCAAAGGCAATGGCAGAGGTAGACAAGATCGCAGAGGATGAAGGACTGAAAGAATCTCTGAGACGGTATGCGATAGAATCCGGTGCAATTACGGAAAAGGTCTATCGCAAAGAGATGGAAGCGCCCGTGGAAGATATGAAACGATTTATGGATGGTCTTTTACATATCTACGATGAGGGACGCACCAATGTAAAGATCGGCGACCTCCTCGGGATCAAGCAGGAAGCGATGAGGCGGCTTCCTGAAAAAGACGAATCCGTGGCACCTTGACAACAGAGTTTACCGGCTGAACTCAGCCGATAACAAATAAAGCGTATATGTCACAGACCCGGCTGCCACGGATAGAAAGGAGAATTATTATCTATGGCAAAAGGTTCTGTGAGAAAGAAAGGAAGCAAGTGGTACTACCGCTTCTATGTGGAAGATGAAAGCGGGAAGCTGATACAGCGTGAGTTTGCGGGAACGACAAGCAAGAGCGAGACGGAAGCCATGCTCCGTAAGGCGATGGAGGATTATGAAGCGAAGAAGTTCGTAGCAAAGTCCGAAAACGTCACGGTGGGGCAGATGCTGGATATGTGGGTGGAGGAAGAACTGAAACCCGGCAGTCTCAGTAACGGAACGGTATCTGCGTATCAGGGCACGGTTGGACGCATTAAGCAGTTTCCCATCGGAGAGAGAAAGCTGAAAACCGTCACACCTGAGCATCTGCAATCGTTTCTCGATCTTCTCTCCTTCGGAGGGATGGATGCGAACGGAAAAGAGGTTAAGCCCATCAGCAAAGGGTATATGCGCCTCTTCTCGGCGGTGCTGCAGGGCGCGTTTCGGTTTGCGGTATTCCCCAAGAGGCTTCTCAGCTACAATCCCATGCAGTATGTGGTCATGCGGAAAAAGCAGGAAAGCTACGAACTGTTCTCAGACGACAACAGCGACGAGCTGGCTGTTCCCACTATCACCTACGAGCAGTATGTGGCTCTGACGGACTGGCTCAAAAAGAAGAACAATCCGGCGCTTTTGCCCATTCAGATCGCCTACTTCACCGGGCTTCGTATCGGAGAGGCATGTGCGCTGACCTGGCAGGACATTGATCTGAAAGAACAGGTCATCACAGTGCGGCGCAGTATGCGATACAACGGGGCAAGGCACAAGACGGAGGTCGGCCCTACAAAGCGGAGCAAGATTCGCACGGTGGATTTCTGCGACACACTGGCGGAGATCCTGAAAGAAGCGAAGAAGGAACAGCACTTAAACCGCTTCAAGTACGGAGAGCTTTACAGTCTGAACTACTGCAAAGAGGTACAGGAGAAAGGCCGCAGTTACTATGAGCTGTACACGCTGGGTATGACGGAAGAAGTGCCGGAGGACTACAAGGAACTCTCCTTCATCTGTCTCCGTCCCGACGGGACTTATGAATCCGCAAACACGGTCAGCCTTATGTGCAGGACGGCGCAGGAGAAGGTTCCAGGCCTTGAGGACTTTCATTTCCACACACTCAGACACACGTTCACGAGTAACCTGCTCTCTAACGGCGCACAGCCGAAGGACGTTCAGGAACTGCTGGGACATGCGGATGTGAGTACCACGATGAATATCTACGCACACGCGACAAAGGAAGCAAAACGCTCCTCAGCAAGACTGCTGGATAAGGTGGTCGGCGAGTAAAAAAGAAAAGCTTTCCCTTGTTTTGCCGGATAAGGGCAAAAACAAGGGAAAGCAGTCGAAAACGGAGCGTTGAAACCGCGATTTTCCTTGAAATATCAGGGATTATAGAGGATTGGGATAGATAAACTGGAATTTGTAAAGGAGAAGTTTTTATGGAAAGAGAAATACTTTTACTGGGAAATCCGCAACTTTATGAAACATCGGAAGATGTAAAGAAAGAAGAACTTGAAGATCTGCGTCCGGTCTTTGAAGATATGTTTGACTGCATAAAAGGGATACGCCGTGACTATGGGTTTGGACGTGCAATCGCTGCCCCGCAGATAGGTATCAAAAAGCGCCTTATTTGCATTCTTACAGACAAACCATATGTGATCATCAACCCAACATTGGAGTTTATAGGGGATGAGATGATGGAACTAATGGATGACTGTATGTCATTCCCGAAGCTGCTGGTACGAGTGCGCCGTTATCGCCATTGCATTCTGCGCTATACAGATGAAAACTGGGAGAAGCAGGAGATGCGGATGGACGATGATATGTCCGAACTCATACAACATGAATATGACCATCTGGACGGAATACTGGCAACAATGCGTGCAATTGACAACAAGTCTTTTGTTATGAAGAAATAAGCAAATTCCAGTTTGCCGATCTACGGCAGCCTTTCAATAGGCTGCCGTATTCGCTTTTCGGAAGATTTTCATTTGCACATTTGCCATGATGAGCATCTGCGGATACAATGGAGGTAGAGAGGAATGGAGGTGCTGCAAATGTTCCGCCGTAAAGCAGAGAAACGAATTGTTGAGTTGTCCCCTGACGAGGTGCGGCTAATGCGGGAAGCGCTTCTTGCTTTCCGCAACAAGCTTCTTTCTGCCGGAAAGCCAACAGAGGATGTGAACGAGCTAATTATCAAGGTAATGAAATGAGGTGCGCAATTGGCAAACTTTTATATCTCCGATCTGCATATCGGGCATGAAAATATTCTGCGGTTTGATAACAGGCCCTTCGCGGATGTCAATGAGATGAATAACAAGCTCATAGAAAACTGGAACGCCAGAGTACGCAGCGATGACACGGTATACATTCTTGGCGATTTCATCTGGGCAAAGGAAAGCGAGTGGTCGTCTATTGTTGGTTCGCTTGGCGGCAACAAGGTGCTGATACGGGGCAATCACGATCCCAAGCAATTCAGCGCTGCCACAAAGCGTATGTTCCAAGAAATTACGGACTTGAAGGAAATCAAGGACAGCGGCAAGCATGTTGTGATGTGTCATTATCCGATTCCCTTCTTCCGTGCCAGCTTCGCTTCGACAGCGTTCATGCTCTACGGGCATGTCCATCAGACGATTGAATATGAGTATATCGCAAAGCTGCGCCGTGAGGTAAAGGCAAATTCCACCGGTTACGGCACGCCGAACGGTAACTTCATCAATGTCGGTTGCATGATGCCGTATATGGATTACACGCCGAGAACGCTGGATGAGATTATAGAAGGAGATGCAAGGTACCATGAAGAAA
>ERZ779888.3032-NODE-3032-length-12898-cov-4.512108_pt1 | contig 12898 bp, 9 predicted proteins | sample MGYA00511245_ERZ779888 | MGnify/ENA primary metagenome ERZ779888 (study PRJEB29588, sample SAMEA2155255) | human gut metagenome | biome: human gut; feature: human-associated habitat; material: faeces | place: Denmark | collected 2008/2010 ... | reverse complement strand
AATTCGCAAAGAAAAACAAGAACGTCGTCAAGATCAAGGGCGGCATGGTTGAAGGTAAGGTTCTGTCTGTTGAAGAACTCATGTCCTTCGGCGAACTGCCCTCCAAGAACGCACTTGTTGCACAGGTTCTCGGCACGTTCCTCGCGCCCATCTCCTCTCTGGCAGTTGTTTTGAACCAGATTCTGGAGCAGAAGGGCGGCGCTCCTGCGGAAGAAGTTCCCGCAGAGGCCTAATCCATCAATCAATAAAATTTCGACTGAAACATTTTACTGAACAATTTACTGGAGGTAACTACAATGGCATCCGAAAAGATTACTGCTATGATCGAAGAAGTTAAGACCCTCACCGTTCTTGAACTGGCTGAACTGGTTCATGCTCTGGAAGAGGAATTCGGTGTTTCCGCCGCTGCCGCTGCTGTCGCTGCTCCCGCTGCCGGTGCTGCTGCCGCTGAGGAAGAGAAGACTGAGTTCGACGTCGTTCTGAAGGCTGCTGGCGCCAACAAGATTGCTGTCATCAAGGTTGTCCGTGCTCTGACCGGCCTGGGCCTGAAGGAAGCCAAGGAACTCGTCGATGGCGCTCCGAAGAACCTCAAGGAAGGCGTCTCCAAGGACGAGGCCGAGAAGATCGCTGCCGAACTCAAGGAAGCTGGCGCAGAGGTCGAGGTCAAGTAAGTTTACTTGTTGTTCATCCAAAAACCGGACTGCACGGGTGCAGTCCGGTTTTTTTCAGTTTAAAAAACGACATTAATGACGACGCAAAGTAACGCACCAACTGCTGTTGGGATTACAGCGGACAGCAATGTCCACCAGATACTCCCTGTCTCACGTTTGATAGAAAGCAATGTAGTGCTGCACGGCCAGTGAAACACACAGAAAATAAGGCAGCAGATAGCTGTTTTTCCGGTTATACCGTAGTTTATCAACTGCATGGCAGCGTCCAGCCCCTGTGCACCGCTCAGCGTATTCTGCTGTGTAAGCAACATCAGGATCACGGGAATTGCAAGTTCATTCGCCGGAATTGCAAATAGGAACCCCAGAAGAATCGCACCGTTCATGCCCATCAACTGTCCAACTCCATCCAGCGCATGTGCAATCCATTGCAGCAGGCTCTTTCCGCCCATCTGCCACACGCCAAACACCCACAGGAGCAATCCCGCAGGCGCAGCAACCAGCAACGCGCGAGAAAGAACATGTAGTGTCTTTACGAATATCGCGTCATTCAGGATCTTTTTCAGCCGCGGACGGCGATACGCAGGAAGTTCCAGAACAAACGGAGCACTGCTTTTTCTGCGCAGCGCTTTTCCGATGGCCGCCGAAACGAGTAAACTTCCGCTTGCGCCCACGCAGACTGCCGCTAGCAGGATCAACGCCAGCAGAACGCTGTTTTCATGCCTCAGCAGGACTGTTCCCATTGTCAGAAGCATCGGAAACCGGCCATTACACGGAATCATCGCATTCGTGCAGGCCGCAATCAGCTTTTCCTCGCGTGTTGTCATGATTCTGCATCCTGTTACACCGACTGCGTTACATCCCAGCCCCATGCACATCGTCAGGGCCTGACGGCCAGAGGTGCCGCAGCGCGCAAATTTGTGGTCGGTCAGGAATGAGGCGCGTGGAAGATATCCTGCGTCCTCCAGAACGGAAAACAGGAAAAAGAAAATTGCTGCAGGCGGCAGCATGACAGCTGTGACGCGCGCCGTCGTTGCATAGATGCCATTTATCAGCGCATCTGTAAGCCGCTGCGGACAGTGTGAACAGGCACGAATTAAAACCTGCTGCAGCCAGTCAAATCCGTTTTGCAACCATATTGAAAAAACATTGCTGCCTTCCAATGTCAGCCAGAATAAAATGGCCAGCAAAAAAAGAAATACGGCAGTGCCAGTATATTTTCCTGTCAGGATTCGATCTATTCGTATGTTGCGCTGTGAACCTCCGTTGCCTGTTGTTTGAACAACCTCTGCTGCAAGCTGCCTTGCATGGCGGACACAGTCAGCAGGTGTAAATTGGTCTGACAGATGCGTCGTACTTGTAATATAGCCGTCCGTCACGTCGCGAATCGTTTGCTGCAGACGGCGGATATCCTCCGCATTGCTTGCGCATGTACCAACGACAGGTACACCCAGCAGCATTTGTAGTGCACGAAGATCAATCTGGATTCCTCTTGCCTGCGCTTCATCCATTAGATTGACACATATGACCAGCTTTCTGCACCGCAACATCAACTGAAGCGCAAGCGACAGGCTTCGGGCAAGGCACGTCGCATCACAGACAGCAATTACACAGGCATCTGTATGCGTATACAGATATTCCGCTGCAATGCGCTCCTCCTCTGATCCAGTTTTCAGCGAGTATGCCCCCGGAAGATCTGTTACGTCATATGTCTGCGCTGCGTAAGAGTATGTGCCGTGTGCAACTGCGACCGTCTTCCCTGGCCAGTTTCCTGTATGCTGATGCAGTCCGGTAAGCGCGTTGAAAATGCTGCTCTTTCCTACATTTGGATTTCCAGCCAGTGCAATGGGATGTGGCTTAGTTTCCTTCCGGCTCATCTGACCGCCTCCACAATAATCTGTGCCGCATCCGTTTTCCGCAGTGCAAATACAGCGCCGCCGATCTCATATGCCACAGGCGACGCATGTGGTGCGCGATACAGGCAGCTGAGTTCTGTGTCAGGCAGCAGCCCCAGTTCTTCCATGCGCGACTTTGCATCATCCGGCATCAAAATTTCGCGCAGAATCCCGCGCTGCCCCGGACGCAGCGCATCCAAGCCCACCCGCTGTTTTTCCATGGGCGCCACTCCCCTTTCCGTTCTTCCGGTTTCTAATCCAGAATATACAGAAAAGCGCGATTTTGTGACAGCGCCATTGTTTTTGCCGCGGCTGCGTGGTATACTGGCTTAAGAATTTACTGGAGGTGTACTATGCTTCATAATTATCACACGCACACGTTCCGCAACCACCACACCATTGGAACGGAGCGCGAATATATTGAGTCTGCTATAAAAAACGGTTTCAGAACGCTAGGTTTTTCCGAGCATGCGCCATACCGGTTTCCGGATGGCTATATCTCTTATTTTCATATGTTTCCAGAGGATCTGGAGAACTATATCCAGACACTGCTGGCGCTGAAAGCAGAATACGCCGGACGCATTGAGATCCTGATTGGCTATGAGGCAGAGTTTTATCCCCGTTTTTTTGACGATTTTCTCAGGCGTATCACGCAGTATCCCGTTGATTATCTGCTGCTCGGCCAGCACTATATCCACAATGAGATCGATGGCGCCTATGTCTACGAACCGACGGACGATCCCAAAATATTGAAAGCTTATGTGGATCAGTGTATTGCAGGACTGGACACCGGTTTGTATACCTATCTGGCACATCCGGATTTGATCAACTTCACCGGCGCCGAAACGCTCTACCGCAAGGAGATGGAGCGATTGTGTCTCGCTGCAAAGGAGCGGAACATTCCGTTGGAACTCAACCTTCTTGGCCTGCGCACAAACCGTACCTACCCTTCGGCACGCTTCTTCCATATTGCGAAAGCCTGCGACAGCACGATTGTGGTTGGTATCGATGCGCACGACCCAAACTGCTTCTTTCAGCCGGACTCGTTTGCGCCGTATCAAGCACTTCTTTCGGAATGCGGGCTTGCCATAACAGACAATATCACGCTCCGCCCCGTCCACAGATAATTGTCTCGATTGGAATATATTTTGTATCTGTGCAAAAACTAGAGAAAATTTGATCTGGTGAGGTGCAGGTATGAAAATTGCCTTTTTCGATGCCAAGCCGTATGACCGTCCGGGTTTTGACGCATACACAGCTGGGACGGGGCTGGAAATGAAGTATTTTGAGACAAAGCTGAACGAAGATACTGTTTCGTTGGCAAGCGGGTTTGACGGCGTATGTGTATTCGTCAATGATACGCTGAATGATGCCGTTGTTCGTGAATTGCATGCGTTTGGAGTCAGAGTGATCGCCCTGCGGTGTGCGGGATTCAACAATGTAGATATCCGAGCATGTTTCGGGAAAATCCGGGTATTCCGTGTCCCTGCGTACTCACCTTACGCTGTGGCAGAGCATGCAATGGCACTGCTGCTCACAGTCAACCGGCATACCAATAAGGCTTATATCCGCACCCGTGATTTTAATTTCAGCCTTTCCGGTCTTACCGGATTTGATCTGCACGGCAAGACAGTCGGCATTGTGGGAACCGGCAAAATCGGATGCACGTTTTCCGAGATCTGCAAGGGCTTCGGTATGCGGATTCTGGCATATGACAAATTTCCATCCCCTGATAATGGGTTATCCTATGTGCCGCTGCTGGAACTGCTGGCGCAGGCGGATGTGGTTTCGCTCCACTGCCCGCTGACTAGCGAGACACAGCATATGATTGACGCTGCCGCTATTGCTGGAATGAAGCCAGGCGTCGTGATCGTCAACACCTCCAGAGGTGCGCTGATCGACACAGAAGCGCTTATTGACGGACTTAAAAGCCGTAGGATCGGCGCTGCGTGCCTGGATGTTTACGAGGAGGAGAGCGACCTGTTCTACGAGGATCGCTCGGACAGCATTATTGAAGACGATGTGCTGGTGCGGCTGATTTCGATGCCCAATGTGATTGTCACGTCTCATCAAGCATTTTTAACTCGAGAGGCGCTGAATAACATTGCGGCGACAACGGTAGACAATTTGCTGAAATTCAAGCGCGGCGAAGCTGCATCGGATACCGAAGTCTGTTATCGCTGCGTGCAATAACCCCCCGCTTAAGATATAAAAACCGCGCTGGGCCTCCCAGCGCGGTCATTTTATCTATTCAATTTTCTTTCGGCAACTTTCACGATTCTCCAATATTGCCCATGCAATCAGGAAAAACGGCGTTGACAAGCACATGGAAATGCCGAAGAATGCCTGCATACAATACCCGAGTACCGCGCTGCCGCAGATGAGAACTGCAGGTTCCTCGCCTGCCGTTCTGACAAATCGAACAGCAGAGTATCCGAGTGCGGCCAGCCAGCAGAGAAGTGCAAAAATCCCCTGATTTGCAAGGATATTCAGATACTCATTATGTGCCGTATCGATTCCGGAACGGCGCATAATATTCGTTGCCTCATCATAACGCTCGAAATACGCCGTGATGCGATGGGACAGCGTATCTGGACCGCCGCCAAACAGCGGCCGTTCCTTCACTGCCTGCCAGACGTTTTTCCAGATGAAGACTCGTCCGGAGCCGAATTCGTCTTCTGCACGGCCTTGCAAGATCTCATGCGCTTCGCCGAGCATCCCGGGCAATCCTGGGAGCAAAAGTATCGCAAAAAAAGCTGTTGCCAGACCGCATCCGATCGTAATCGCCGCTGCGCGGCGCTTTTTTTCACCCAACGCCAGCGGAAGCGGCAGGACAAGACCCGCCGCAATGCCGAGCAGTCCAGCAGAAACATCCATCCAGATACTGACGGTCACACAAAGTGCCAGCGGCACAAGCAGCCAGTGGCGCCGAAGCTTCCATGCCCCATAGAAGAACGCAGGAACAGCTACGCACATCACAGCTGCCAACAGGTCTGCGTTGCCAATCGTCCCGAGATATGCCCCACTGTAGGCTGTTCCAGCGTCGGAATAACTCAGTCCATTCGGATACAGACCAAGCGGGTTTCCACCTGCCAGCTGCCAGAGCGACAGCAGACAGCACAGGCTCATTGCCGCTCCAAAAACGTCAAGCAGCCATTTTTTCGGACGTGCAAGCCGTCCAAGCAGCAGGAAGATTACACCATACAGCGCAAGCGTCAAAAATCCCTCTCGTCGGAAAAGGCCGAGCCATGTGTCTTTGCGCCATGGTGAAAGCAGTGAGGAGAGTAGGCTGCACAGCACATAGCCTAGCATCAGCCATTCTGCGGGCCTAACGGCACGCAACAGTTCACGAAATGGAACCGTTCTAATCTGCCGCATTACGAGTAGTTCCAGATACAGCAATGCGTTGGTTGCACAGTAGCCGATTGTCAAAATCAGAAACAATCGATATTTTGCTGCCGTGATCTTTGTATATCCGTCCGTTCCCGGCCAGAGGAGAAACACGCTCAGCATCAGTGCAAGATAGACATCCGTGACCCCTCCGAATAAATGGTGGTCAGTTCTTGCTTTGTTTTTCATTCGCGTTCAAAGGCAGCCTGCAGCGCACCGCAGAGCGGCAGACATGCGGAGGAGTCTGTCAAAAGGAAGACCTTTGCATATGACGGCACTTTAGACGTACTGGCGGCGAGAGTCAACTCATTCACGCCAGTGTCCGCTGCAATGATCTTCTGAATAGAAAGTCCCTCTAACACACCTTCGCTGTCATACAGAGCCAACAGGCAGGTGAAATCCGTTCTTGCTTCCGGGGTTCCAGCGTGCATGTCGCTCACGTCCACATCCAGCAGATATTGTGTCTGCCCGCCGACCGTATCGGCCCGCAGCGTTCCGGCGAAAGCCGCAGCGGAACTGGTTCGACTCAGCGTTGTGGGCCGAACGTCCGCAACGGCAATGCGGCTGCCGTCGTCATCAAGAAATACTGCGTCCAACAGATCAATCTTGCCGGGCACAGCGTTTTGAATTGTGATTTTTAAAAGCGTGATTTGGTCTGCGACCGGCGTTGCCGAGGCAAAGCTAGCGCGGATTCTGCCAGGTTCCGCATTGATCTGGCAGTTGCTCTCTGGCTCCGCCTGCGCAGAAAGGGACTGAGCATAAGTCAGTGTAAAGCTTCCGCCGCAGACGACGCCGCGCCCTTGCAGAATGACGGACACAACTGCTGAGCCGTCTGCCTGGATTGCGCCGCCGACGGCCCACAGCTTGGGTGCGCGGTCAGACGGGAGTACAACATCGACGCTGCCATCTTCTGCGGACGCATCAAGCGGCTTCCCATCCGTGTCGTACATGCGCACGTTCGTCAGCGTGACGGCAGACGTCTCTCCCGCCGTACCGACCGTTCGGAACATGGCTGCACAAAGTTCTCCTGCGGAAATCGGCTGCTTGCCGCTGAAGCTGACGTGAACCGTTCCTAGTTCCGGCTCATTCCATGTCAAAAGATCTGCTGACGGGTGCAGCTTCAGAACAGCGGTTAGCTGCAAGCAGGAGGGGTCATATTGCAGCGTAAAATTCCCGCCTGCCGGAGATAACGTTCCTTCCAGCTTAATCGCCATGCGGACGGACTGCCGCTCTGCCGTCTGTTCACGGCTGAGGATCAGCCGGGCGGTGCTGCGGGAAACAGTTCCGTTTTCTACAGCAGCCGCAACGGAAGCGCCGTTTTCGTCGTACAGGCGAAGGTTTTTCAAAGTAACGGAACTGCCGCCTTCTGGCGTCGCTTTGGAAATGCGGAATTGCAGCGTACACAAGTCTGTATTCTCCAGTACAGCTGTCGATACGAATGCCATGAGCAGCAGACCAGGCTGTTCATGATTGAAGACGCACACTGCGCCTTCCACGCCGCTCCATTGGAGCAGTTCAATCTCTGCCGAGTCGTAGGCAAGTTCAAATCTGCCGCTGTTCACACTGCCGGTCAGACGGACCTGTACGGAAACTGTTTCGCCTGCACGGCCGCTGACCGAAGTGACCGTAAGCACGCGGTCCGCAGCCTGCGCGAATGGCGTGCAGAGTGTAATCAGCAGCATCAGGGCGAGAAGCAATGGGAAAAGTCTTTTTTTCATAGCGCTGCCCCCGTCAGTTGAGGTTCGGGATGAGTCTTGCGTCGTAGCGCAGGATCAGAATCGCGTCGCCTGCATCGACCAGACCGTCATGGTTGACATCTGCAGCAGCTTCCTGCTCCGGCGTGAGCGTAATCAGACCAACGGATGCACGCAGGCAGAGCAGCGCGTCGGCAGCGTCGATATAGCCGTCGCCGTTTACGTCACCAAGCTGCGCGGCGGCGGTAACGATGATTTTGATCTCGGCAGAATAGCCGCCATCAACCGTTGTAGCGGTGATTGTTGTTTCGCCGACGGACAGGGCCGTTACGATGCCTGTGCGGGAAACGGTCGCGGTCTGCTCGTCGCTGCTGACCCAGGTCAGGTTTTTGACGGTCGCGTCGTCCGGGGCGATGATGGGCTGGAGCGTGACGGTGCTGCCCATCATGAGCGTATGCGTCGGCTCGTCAAACCGGATGCCGGTCACGCGGACGCGTTTTGGCTGGACAGTCACGATGCAGCTGGCGCGGTAGTCCCCCGCTGCCGCCGTTACGACGGTAACGCCCGCAGAAAGCGGCGTGACCTTGCCGTCCTGACTGACAGTGGCGGCAGTCTGGTTGCTGGACGTCCAGCGGATGGTTGCTTCTGTGCCCTCGGGCTTCAGCGTCGCGGTCAACTGTTCGGCCTCTTCTCCGGCGTAGAGCGTCAGCGTATAGCGGTCGAGCGAGACGCCGGTCAGGCCGGACTCACCGGGCTGTTCGCCGGTGACGGTGATGGTGACGGACGAAGTGCATTCGCCAACACTCGCCGTGATCACCGCTTCACCCTGTCCAACGGCGACGACCTTGCCGTTGGAGAGCACACGCAGGACGGAGGGGTCGGAGCTTTCCCAGGATATATGGCAGATATAATCCTCCGGGCTTACAGCTGCATCCAGCTGCACAGAGCTGCCGACGGAAAGAGACTGCGGCGCATTGGAAATTGAAACGCCTGACAGCAGCTTTTCCGACCAGATAACGTGCGTAACCGCTTCGACCCTTCTTTCATCGCCTTCCGGGTATCCGTTGGAGAAGACAAGATCTGCGCCCCCTTCCGGAGTGTTGGGTGCAGTCAGGTATCCCGTTTCTAAATCGTATGTCAGTGCTTCATCTTCGGATTCGACTTTCAAACTATTGCGAATCTCCGGGCTGAACCACAGATCAAGAAATACAGATTCGTTCGGGCGCATGGCTATGCTTTCTGCTGCTCCAATTTTATCGTTGTGGGTATAGTACCGGATACGAATCGGGCGCATGGGTTCATTTTCTGCATTCAGAGGCACATCGAATTCAGGTATTCTGAGATAGTAGACTCCGTCCGCGGGAATTCGGAAGCTGAAACTGGCATAGTCAGAACTTGCAATGCTTTTTCCGTCAGCATCATAGACATAAATATTGTTTTTCGGCTCGTTTTCACCTTCATCACGTTGAATCTGGACGACTTCTCCGGCCTTGTGCTCGCCGATGGAGAAATAGCCTGCCTTCCACACATCCTGCCACACTCTTTCTGTCAGCGGCGCAGCAGTCGCAATTACGTCGTTATCCAACTGGGGTACCAGCTTGTAGCAAATACTTAATTTTTGTCTGTCTCCAAACGAACGAGCAGATACTTCCAGATAATAGATACCCGGTTCCAACTCGTATGTCTTCTTTGTTGAACCAAGAAACGAATCCCACCATTGAATCCTCTCATCATCCTGCCCGTCAAAATATGCTTTCCGATACAAGGAAAAGTCACTCCATCCACGCCCGGATTCTATCACGGAAATGTTCAACAGCACGGCTTTCTGGCTGCCCTGCGGCACAGTAAAGCGGAACCATTCGGAGTCATTCTCCGCGGAAATGTCAAACGCCTGCGTGAACTCTTCATAGAGCGGCGTAGCGCGGTACCATGTGTCGTTGTCCTCAATCGCTTCCGGCGGAATCAGTGAGATCGTCGTCGAGCAGATTTTTTCACTGGATCCGCCATCCAATTTAATATAATAGAGGCCTTTTTCGTCAAGCTTCCAATACAGATTAGTGGCGCTTGCATATACTTCATCCAAAATTGCTCTCGCAGACTCTCCATATTCTGTAAGATCTTGTCCGGTATAAACCATTGTGTGCATCCTCACACAGTCAGAACTGACATGCAACGTCATGTGATCCTCCGGAACTGTGAAGCAGAACCAGTCTGTATCGCCGCTGCTTAAAACATGAGAAATCAACTGCCCCGGCTCAATATAGGCCGCGTCAAGCCAGGTATCGTTGCTTTCATAGGGATCGTCGCCGCCCTCCTCTACACGGATACGGAGCGCCGCGCGCTGGATTGAAACATCATATACATAATTATATTCATGCCTGCAATTCGGGTATAGCCTGACGGCATACTGCCCCTGCTGGCTGCACGAAAAGACGCGCGTATGCCGGGAACTTACCTCGGTTTTGGAGGCAACGACAGTTCCATCCGGCGCGTAGATCTCATAGCAGACGTTCTCCGGGTTCTCAAAATCAAAATCCAGCAGGCGCAGCGTATAGAGCTTCGCCTGTCCGTCCTCCGGAGCAGCTTCAAAGCAGAACCAGTCCTCATCGCCGAGACCGCCGAGGCTGAACGTCTCATCCGTGCCGATCGGCAGCGATGTCGCCGTCTGCACCGTATCGTTCAACTCATGGCTATCTCCGTCCAGCAACTGCACGGACATTGTTCTCTTAATACTCAGTGAATCGTTGTTCCACCCATTCAGCGTAAATATGTAGCGGCCCGGCTGCCCGGTGTGCAGATAATATACGCCGTTTTTTTCCACAATGAGGCTGTCATTATTCTGCCACTGGATGTCAAATCTGCCTCGGCTGGCATAGGAAAAGCCGCCGATGGTCAGCGCGATATCCTGTCCGGGCTTTGTTGTCGTAAATGCAAATTGATCCCGATCACCGCCGTCCAGCGTGAAGCTGATGGCATCTCCGTCGTGCAGTTCGGTCGGCGTTACATCGTTTGGTTCCTGCGCGTCGTTTTTATATTCACGCAGCATAAACCGCACAGTCCGCGTCTCACCCTGTTTCAGGGAATTATCGTACACAGTGACAGTATACTCTCCGGCCTTTTGTACGCCTAAAACTGTGTTTCCGTCTGCGTTCGTAGTGTTTGCACTATCATGAGTTTTACCGCTAATGTAAATATTACAAGTTTCTTCGCTCTGCCAATCGACCAGCATACGCATTCCATCGACCGGAATGTCCAGATAGAAGTTCATTCTATCACTGTTTGTCAGCACTGCCTCAACCGTTTCATCCAATTCAATATAGGTCTTCTCATCTGCCGCAAGCACTGATGCACACAGCAGCAGAAGCAGCGTCAGCAGCATCCATGTCCATCTTCCGACTCTTTTCATGGTTCAGGCTCCTTTTCTTGTATCTGTCTGCTTACAGTATACTGCGCTTTTCTCCTGACTTCAACCATGGTTTGCTGCAAAACCGGATAAAAACCGCCTCCGCAGCACGGAATAGCTGCGGAGGCGGTTTTTCAGGACAGCAGCATTTTGTCGCTGGCTTCGTCGCTGCCGCTGGCGCGGGAGAACATGGCGAGAAGATCCGGGACGGTCAGTTTTTTCTTTTCCTCGCCGGATACATCCACGACAACCTGCCCAGCGTCCATCATGATGAGACGGTTTCCGTGGGCAATGGCGTCCTTCATGTTGTGTGTGATCATCAGCGTGGTCAGCCCGTGCTCCTGCACGATGCGGTCAGACAGGTCAAGCACCTTGGCTGCCGTGCGCGGGTCGAGCGCGGCGGTATGCTCGTCGAGAAGCAGCAGCTTCGGCTGGCGCAGGGTGGCCATGAGCAGGGTCAGTGCCTGACGCTGGCCGCCGGAGAGCAGACCGACCTTCGCGGTCATGCGGTCCTCAAGGCCGAGGTCGAGCGCGTGGAGGCACTTCCGGTACTCGGCGCGCTCCGCCTTTGTGATACCCCATTTCAGCCCCCGGTGCTGTCCGCGCCGGGCAGCAAGGGCGAGGTTTTCTTCGATCTGCATGGTTGGCGCGGTTCCCATCATGGGGTCTTGAAACACACGGCCTAAAAGGGCAGCGCGCTTATGCTCCGGCAGACCGGTGACGTCCGTGCCATCAATGACGATCTTGCCGCTGTCAATCTGGAAAGATCCTGCGATGGCGTTCAGCATGGTTGACTTCCCTGCCCCATTGCCGCCGATGACGGTGACGAAGTCGCCGTCGTTCAAGGTCAGATTCAGGTCATTCAGCGCCACTTTTGCGTTGACTGTGCCGGGATTGAAGGTCTTGCAGACATTGATAAGTTCAAGCATGGCGCGTTTTCTCCTTTTTGGTCTTTCCGTGGAACATTTTACTCTTCCAATACGGAATAGCGAGGAAGAGCGCAACGATCAGGGCCGTGATCAGCTTGAGGTCATTCGTATTCAGTCCAAGCTGCAGCACGATCTGGAGCACAAAATAATAAATCACAGCGCCAATGGAAACGGCGAACAACTTGAGTCCGAAGTTCGTGAACAACTTACCGAAAATGACCTCGCCGATGATAACGGCGGCAAGGCCGATGACAATCGCGCCGCGGCCCATGTTAACATCCGCTGCCCCCTGAAACTGCGCAAGAAGCGCGCCGGAAAGCGCAACAAGGCCATTGGAAAGCATCAGGCCAAAGACGACATTCGCATTCGTATTGATGCCCTGCGCGCGAGCCATGTTCTGGTTCGCGCCTGTGGCGCGGATAGCGCAGCCGCGCTCTGTACCGAAGAACCAATACAAAAGTGCAATCACGGCAAACGTGAAAAGAAGCAGCACAGGCAGCGGATTTTTCAGGCTCAGGTCGCGTACGAAGCGCTGCGAGACCATCAGCGGGTATTTATCCACGCCGACGGCCTGATTGGCCTTGCTGTCCATGATGCGCAGGTTAATAGAATAGAGTGCAAGCTGCGTGAGAATGCCGGACAGAATTGCGGGAATGCCGCATTTGGTATGGAACATTCCTGTCACAAAGCCAGCCAGCATGCCGCATGCGAACGCGCACAGCAGCGCCAGCCACGGGTTCATGCCAGCGCGGATCAGCATGACAGCTGCGGCACCGCCGGTGGCGATGGAGCCGTCAACGGTCAGGTCGGCCACGTCGAGAATGCGAAAGGTTATGTAGACGCCGATGGCCATCAGGCCCCAGATGAGTCCCTGCGCCGCTGCGCCGGGCAGCGAATTAAGAAGCGCGGAAAGGAAATT
>ERZ779888.3030-NODE-3030-length-12901-cov-6.843298_pt1 | contig 12901 bp, 12 predicted proteins | sample MGYA00511245_ERZ779888 | MGnify/ENA primary metagenome ERZ779888 (study PRJEB29588, sample SAMEA2155255) | human gut metagenome | biome: human gut; feature: human-associated habitat; material: faeces | place: Denmark | collected 2008/2010 ... | reverse complement strand
TTGCAGTTATTTTATTTAAAACGGAATTTCAAATAAAAATTAACATTTTGAATTTTTTTATCAATTTTGTATTGACTTTTACATATAAATATAATAAAATATATAATGTTTCTAACAAATGTTGTAAAAATATGATACATGAAGTTAAAAATTGAAAACCTTTTATAATTAGGAGATACTATGAGAAATATTAAGGACACTCAAAATTTTTTACATAGCAAGGAGCTAGTTAGGCACTTAATAGGAATCTGTAATATAAAGTTGGACGATGTGGTTATAGAAATTGGTCCTGGAAAAGGAATAATTACTAACGAATTAGCTCATAAAGCAAGAAAGGTTGTTGCCATTGAATTTGATGAAGAACTATACGAAAAGCTAAAAAACAAATTTCAAAGCAACAATAAAGTTGACATAATTTATGGGGATATTTTAAACTATACTCCTAGAATTCCTAGTTATTGCGTTTTTTCAAACATTCCATTTAACATTACCTCTGAAATACTAAATAAGTTTTTGAGCGACAAAAAGAATGAGAAAATGTTTTTAATAATGCAATATGAGCCATTTATAAAATACGCAGGTAATCCATACGGAGCTGAAACATTAAGATCAATGCTTTATAAACCATTTTTTGATATGGATTTAAAATATAGATTCGATCCGTCTGATTTTAAGCCAGCACCACAAGCAAGAATCGTTTTGGCTTCCTTTGAAAGAAAGCAATTTCCTGATGTTAAAAAGGAAGAGGAAAAACTATATAAAGATTTTCTTGCATATATTTATACTAACAAGGGTGAAACATTCTTTGCAAAGATTAAAACATTGTTTTCAAGCAATCAAATTAAACGAGTTTGGGGTCAGATTAAGATAGACAAGACAACAAAAATAAGCGAAGTACCATATGAATCAATTTTAAAGGTTTTTAAGCTTTTTTTCTTGTACGGAACAGATGCTAATAAACAGTTAGTTGTAAATTCATTTAACAATATGAACAAGCAAAATAACAAGCTTCAAAAAAATCACAGAAACAATAGCAAGGCAAAAAGTTGGAATTCAAATCGTAAAAGAAAGCCTTATCATAGAAATAATGTATAATGAAATTAACAAACAAAGCGTTGGAAATTCCAACGCTTTGTTTGTTGAGCCATATATGATAATTGATTTAAATTACAAGTTGATATTTGTATGTAAGAGTGTATTCTTGTCGCTTTTGAGTCCAGTCAGAACGCTTATAAGAAATTTGTCGTGCAGTGGTCATTATGTTAAAAATAGCAAAAGCATTAGCAGAAAATAGTGATGCAATATTTGCAGACGAGCCAACATGCAACTTAGATAATGGAAGTATTGAATATATAACAAATACGCTAAAATATTATTCTGGAAGCGTAGTAGTAATTAGCCACGATAGATATTTTTTAGATGAAATTGTAAATAAAATATGGGAAATTGAAAATGGGAAGATCACAGAATATTGGGGAAATTATACACAATATTTAGAACAAAAAGAACAAGAAAATAGAACTCATATAAGAAAATATGAACAATATGTAAATGAAAAACAAAGGTTAGAAAAAATAGTAGATGAAAAATTAAAACAAGCACAAAAAGTTGGAAAAAGAAAAAGTCAAAAAAATACAGAAAATGGTGGAAGATTAGCACATCAAAAATCAACAGGAAGTAAAGAAAAAGCTTTGCATAAATCAGCAAAAGTAGCAGAAAAGAGAATGGAAGAATTAGAAGAAATTAGTAAACCAACAAAAGAAAGACAAATACATTTTAAAATTAGTAGCTCACTTGAAATGTATAATCCTGTTCCAATTATGAGTGATAATTTAAATAAAAAAGTTTCAAACAAAGTTATATTTGAAAATGCAAAATTTAAAATCCCACTTGGTAAAAAAGTAGCAATTACTGGAGCAAATGGAACTGGAAAAACAACATTATTAAAAATGATTTTAAACAAAGAAGAAGGAATAGAAATATCACCCAAAGTACAAATTGGATATTTTGCACAAAATGGATATAAATTTGAAAAAGAACAAAATGTTTTAGAATTTTTAAGAAAAGCATCAGATTATTCAATATCAGAGATAAGAAGTATGATAGCAATGCTTGGAATAAAACAAAATGTAATTACTAGAGAAATGAAAACTTTAAGTGGTGGAGAAGTTATAAAGATATTACTTTGCAAAATGTTACTTGGAAGATATAATGTGCTAATTATGGACGAGCCAAACAATTATTTAGATATACAAAGTATAGTTGCATTAGAAAGTCTTATGCAACAATATAGAGGAACAATAATATTTGTATCACATGATAAACGATTGGTTGAAAATGTAGCAGATATTATATATGAAATTCAGGATAATAAAATAATAGAAAAAACATAAAAAAATATATCTACGATAAGTAGGTTGATAACTTTTATGAAACAATTTATAATTTTTACTAGGAGGGATAATAATGAATAATTATGTAACAGGTAAAATTATAAAAGAACTTAGAGAAAAGAAAGGATTAACTCAATTAGAATTAGCAAATGTGATAGGTGTTAGTGATAAAGCTATTTCGAAATGGGAAACATCAAAAGGTTTACCAGATATTACGCTTATAGAACCACTTGCAAAAGCTCTAAATATATCGATAATAGAATTGATTTCAGGAGATTATGTGATAAATAACAATAAAGCAAGTAATATTGAAAAATCAAAATTATATGTTTGCCCTATTTGTGGCAATATAATACATTCAATGGGAAAAACAGTAATAACCTGTTGTGGTATTGTACTACCAGAATTAGAAGCAGAAGAAGTAAATGATACACATAAGATAAATATAAAAAATATTGAGGATGAATTGCTAATTAGAATAAATCATGAAATGACAAAAGAGCATTATATTTCTTTTATTGCTTATTCAAGGTACAATAAATTTGAAATAATTAAATTATATGCAGAAGGAGAAAATGAAGTTAGGATTCCCGATTTGAATAATATAACATTATATATTTATTGTAATAAACATGGATTAATGAAACAAAAAATATAAATTAGGAGAAAAGGTAAAATGGAACGATTAGAAAATTTTGAAAAAGCATTAAAGAATATTATTAACGAGTATGAGAATTTAGGTAAAGAATTAGAAAAATTAAGAAATGCCGATAAAAGTAAAACAACAAAGTTTAGAGAATTACTTGGAAAAAAGTTAGTATATAAGATGATAATTACAATATTTAAAAGATATGAGTTAATAGATAAATCATACTAACAAATTACAATTTTATAGTTATTGATTTATAGTAATTTACCGAAAAGATTGTCAGTAATGACAGTCTTTTTTGTACGACAAGCAGTTATACAAATAGATTAGTTCAGTGCAACTAATCTATTTTTTATAAGAATTATAAACGAATTAAATGCAATTATTTTTTTATTATTTATTGACATTTAATTATAACTACTATAAAATATAGTAGTATAGTTTGTAGTAGAAAGAAGGGCTTAAATATATGAAAAATTATGACAACTATTTTCTTCCTGTAGATAATATGGAAGAAGCAAAAAGATATTATGAGGAAATATTGGGGTTAAAAAAGAAATTTGATTTTTCTGATAAGGGAATGGTTGCTTATAATATTGGAAATGAAGAACCTGCAATAATTTTAAAAGACAAAAATAAATTTGAGAATTTAAAGCCTACAATATGGTTTGAAGTAGAAGATGTTGCAATCTTCTATAAAGAAATGTTGAATAATGGTATAAAATTTTTGAGTGAGCCTTTTAAAATTGGAACTGGTAATGCAGTCGAGTTTGAAGATCCATTTGGAAATAGACTTGGCGTTACAGATTATATTAAGTAAGGAGTAGAGATTATGTCAAATATAGATTTGGTATTATTAGGACTTATTAAACAAAAATCACAAAGTGCTTATGATATTAAAAAAAATATAGAATATCGTAATATACCAAGATGGGTAAGAATTAGTGAACAGTCTATTTATAAGAAAGTATTACAATTAGAATCAAAAGAATATATTGTTAGCCATAAAGAGAAAGAGGGAAATATGCCAGATAAAGCAGTATATACTATTACTGACAAAGGTAATGATTATTTTAATAGACTTATGAATGATATTTCAAATTATGATGTTAGTCTATATTTGGATTTTAATATTATTATTACGAATTTAGATTTAGTAGATGATGAACAAAAAAAGATTCTTGTTTCTAATATAAAATCAAAGATATTAGAATTAAAAGAATTACTAAATGAAAGACAATCTCATAGACAACATATTCCTAATGTTGGAAAACAAATGTTCAAACAACAATTAGCATTAGTAGAAACATTAGAAAAGTGGATAATTGATTTTGAGAATAGTTTAAAAGAACAAAATTAGCAAATATTGATTTTAAGTTAAAAGATAAATTTGTAGGGAGGGAAATTCAATGAAAATAATCAACATTGGTATTCTTGCTCATGTAGATGCAGGAAAGACAACTTTAACGGAAAGTCTGCTTTATACAAGTGGAGCGATTTTAGAATTAGGCAGTGTAGATAAGGGAACAACAAGGACAGATACTATGTTTTTAGAACGTCAGCGTGGAATCACAATTCAGGCAGCAGTTACTTCTTTTAATTGGAATGACTACAAAATCAATATTGTAGATACTCCTGGACATACAGATTTTATAACAGAAGTGTATCGTTCCTTATCTGTTCTTGATGGAGCTATTTTAGTAATTTCTGCTAAAGATGGTGTACAAGCACAAACCAGAATACTATTCCATGCACTTCAAAAAATGAATATACCAACAATTATTTTTATAAATAAAATAGATCAGTATGGAATTAACTTAAATAATATTTATCAAAATATCAAAGAAAAACTTTCAAATGATATTATTGTTATGCAAAATGTAACATTAACTCCAGAAATATCAATTAAAAATATTATTGATTTAGATGATTGGGATCCTGTAATTTCCAAAAATGATAAACTTTTAGAAAAATATATTGCAGGAGAAAAATTGACTATACAAGAATTAACGTATGAAGAATATAGGTGTGTTAAAAAAGGTTCGTTGTTTCCTATATACCATGGAAGTGCTAGAAATAATATAGGGACTCAACAACTCATCGAAGCTATTTCAAATCTTTTTTGTCCTGAAATGAATGAGAATGATTCAGAACTATGTGGAAGAGTTTTTAAAATTGAATATACAGACCATAAGCAAAGATTAGTTTATTTGCGTCTTTACAGTGGAACATTACACTTACGAGATACAATTATATTGCCAGAAAAAAAGAAAGTGAAACTTACAGAAATATATATTCCTTCAAATGGAGAAATGATACAGACAGAAATAGTTTGTTCTGGAGATATTTTTATTATACCTAACAATACATTAAGATTGAACGATATTATAGGAAATGAAAAGATTTTGCCATGCAATGTATGGAATGACAAGACTGTACCAATACTACGAACAAGAATTGAACCGATAAAAATAGAAGAGAGAGAAAAATTATTGGATGCTCTTACAGAAATTGCAGATACTGATCCTCTTTTACGTTATTATGTTGATACGATAACACATGAAATCATCATTTCTTTTTTAGGAACAGTGCAGTTAGAAGTTATCTGTTCTCTGTTGATTGAAAAATATCACATAAACATAAGAATCGAAGATCCAACCGTAATTTATTTGGAAAAGCCATTACAAAAGGCAGATTATACTATTCATATTGAAGTACCACCAAATCCATTTTGGGCATCAATTGGATTATCAATAACTCCACTTCCAATTGGCAGTGGAATACAGTACGAAAGCAAAGTTTCACTCGGTTATTTAAATCAAAGTTTCCAAAATGCAGTAAGAGAAGGTATTAATTATGGACTGGAGCAAGGTTTGTATGGTTGGGAAGTAACAGATTGTAAAATATGTTTTGAATATGGTGTTTATTATAGCCCTGTTAGTACTCCCTCGGATTTTCGCTTTCTTGCCCCAATTGTACTTGAACAAACATTGAAAAAAGCGGGAACGCAATTATTAGAGCCATATCTTTCGTTTATACTTTTTACACCACAGGGATACCTTTCTCGTGCATATAATGATGCACAAAAACATTGTGCAATAATTGAAACTAGTCAATCAAAAAATGATGAAATTATTTTTACAGGACATATTCCTGTACGTTGTATTAATGAATATCGTAATACTTTAACTCTATATACAAATGGGCAAGCAGTTTTTTTGACAGAATTAAAAGGTTATCAAATTGCTACTTGTGAACCAGTTATTCAATCACGTAGACCAAATAATCGAATAGATAAAGTACGCCATATGTTTAATAAAAAAGAAAATTAAGTTACTATTCGCTAAATTACAATTTGTTAAGTAGTTGATGATATGGATAAGTATTTAGAAATCAAAAAGATTTTTGTACTGTTTAGATGTGATTATGATAGAGAAAGGATGCTAATACAATTTGGTCTGTAAGCTATGATATTAAAAATAATAGCATTTATAGGATTGATGGAAATCCAAAAAGGAAAAAATATAAAATAGATACAAGGTTAAATTTAAAGAATAATTTTATGTTTAAGGTAAATCTAAGGCAATAGAAAATTTACTTTTTTCTGTTATAATATAAGTAATAATAATTTTAAAAGTGAGTTGATATGAAAATGAGAACAGAGAAACAAATATATGATACTATACTTAATTTTGCTAAAGCAGATGATAGAATTAGGGTGGTTACTTTAGAAGGTTCAAGAACAAATATTAATATTATACCAGATGATTTTCAAGATTATGATATTACTTTTTTTGTCACAGACATGCAGAGTTTTATTAATAGTGATGAGTGGCTTAATGTTTTTGGAGAGAGACTTATTATGCAAAAACCCGAGGATATGGAATTGTTTCCAAAAGAAGAAAAAGGGTATTCATATCTTATGTTATTTTGGGACGGAGTTAAAATAGATTTGACATTATTGCCATTAGAAGTTTTAGATGAATATTTTACTTGGGATAAATTAGTAAAATTATTATTAGATAAGGATAATCGTGTTACTAATATACCAGTACCTACAGATGAAGATTATTATATAGAACATCCGACAGCACGTTCTTTTGATGATTGCTGTAATGAATTTTGGAATACTGTAACATATGTAGTGAAAGGATTATGTCGAAAGGAAATTTTATTTGCAATCGACCATTTAAATAATATTGTGCGTATGGAATTACTGCGAATGATTTCATGGAAGGTTGGAATAGAGCAAGGTTATAGTTTTAGTCTAGGAAAAAACTATAAATTTTTAGAACGATATATTTCACCTGAATTATGGAAGAAAATTCTTGCTACATATAATATGGGGTCATATACAGAAATGTGGAAATCTTTAGAATTATGTATGGGAATTTTTAGAATGGTATCAAAAGAAGTGGCACAATGTTTAAATTATTTATATCCAGATTATGATAAAAATATTAGTAATTATGTTATAAGACAAAAAGAAAAATATCAAAGATAAAACATTTCTAACATTTGATGATAAAATAATTGGATATCAAAATTATAAAGAGGGCAACAAATTACAATTTATAGGGTAAAGATAATAGGAGCCGAAAGGCTCTTATTTTTATGCCTTTAAATCCTATTCACTTACAAAACTTTTCTTATTATATAAGTTATATCGTGTTCACTCTAAAAGGTTTGTTGTATTAAGAATGGTGTTGTGATAGACCCTGCTTGTGGCTCAGGTTCATTATTATTGAAATCTGCAAAAATATTAGGAAAAGATAATGTAAGAAATGGTTTCTTTGGTCAAGAAATTAATTTAACTACATATAACTTATGTAGAATCAATATGTTTTTGCACGATATAGATTATGATAAATTTGATATTGCTTGTGAAGATACATTAATTACACCACAACACTGGGATGATGAACCTTTTGAAGTAATAGTTTCTAATCCACCATACTCAATTAAATGGGCAGGAGACGATAATGCACTTCTAATAAATGATCCAAGATATTCTCCAGCAGGAGTTTTAGCACCTAAATCAAAAGCAGATTTTGCATTTATAATGCATTCACTTTCTTGGTTAGCGACAAATGGTGTGGCTTCAATAGTTTGTTTCCCTGGTATATTATATAGGGGTGGAGCAGAACAAAAAATTAGAAAATATTTAATTGATAATAACTTTATTGATTGTATTATTCAATTACCAGATAATTTATTCTTTGGAACAAGTATAGCAACTTGTATTATGGTACTAAAGAAAAGTAAAAAAGATAATAGTACATTATTCATTGACGCTTCAAAAGAATGTGTTAAGGTTACAAATAATAACCAACTTACTGAAAAAAATATAGCAGATATAGTCAAGATATTTGAAAATAGAAAAGATGTTGAATATACAGCAAAATTAGTATCAAATAAAGAAATAGAAGAAAATGATTATAACTTATCTGTATCAACTTATGTAGAACAAGAAGATACAAGAGAACATATAGATATAGATGTATTGAACAAAGAAATAGATGAAATCGTTGAAAGAGAACAAGTGCTTCGTGATGAAATAAAGAAAATCATTTCAGAAATCGAGGTGTAATCTATGAATAAATTACAAGAGTTAATTGAAAAGTTGTGTCCTAACGGAGTTGAATTCAAAAGAATAGAAGAATTTACTCTATTTGAGCAACCAACAAAATATATAGTAAAAAGCACTAAATATGATGATGATTATAAAACACCTGTTTTAACAGCAGGTCAAACCTTTATTTGAGGTTATACTAATGAAGAAGATGGAATTTATAATGCTTCAAAAGAAAATCCAGTTATAATATTTGATGATTTTACTGGGGCATATAAGTGGGTTGATTTTCCATTTAAAGTTAAATCTTCTGCTATGAAAATTATTACAACAAATGGAGATAAGTTATTAATAAGATTTCTATATCACATGATGGGATTCTTAAATTTTACATCAGATGAACACAAAAGATTATGGATAAGTATATATTTGCAAATGAGGATTGCTGTACCTCCGTTGGAGGTACAATGCGAAATTGTCCATATTTTGGACGATTTCACATTGCTTTCAGCAGAGCTTTCAGCAGAGCTGAAAGCAAGAAGAAAACAATATGAGTATTATAGAAATAATTTAATTAATAATAAATGTAGTATTGAAGTAAGTTTAAAAGATGTTGTAAAAAAATCTTGTTCTGGAGGAACACCACTAAAAAGTAAAAAAGAATATTATGAAAATGGAACTATACCTTGGTTGAGGACACAAGAGGTAAAATTTAATGAAATATATGAAGTAAGTGGATTAATTACAGAAGAAGCAGTGAGATCAACATCAGCAAAATGGATACCAGAAAATTGTGTAATTGTTGCCTTATCTGGTGCATCTGCTGGGAGGTGTGCAATTAATAAAATAAAAACAACAACAAATCAACATTGTCTTAATTTAGAAATTGATTCTAATAAGGCGTTATACAAATATGTTTTTTATTGTGTTTGTAGTAAATACGAGGAATTAATTTCAAAAAAAGAGGGGGCAAGAGGTGACTTAAATTCATCAAAGATATTAGGATTAAAGATACCTTTACCATCATTGACAGAACAAGAAAGAATAGTAAAAATATTGGATAGCTTTGAGAAGTTGTGTAATGATATTTCAAAAGGTTTACCTGCTGAAATAGAGAAAAGACAAAAACAATATGAATATTATAGAGATAAATTATTGAGTTTTAAGGAGGTAGAAGAAGATGTGTAAGTACAATGTAGTAATGGAAATGAAAAATGCTACTGTTGTTGCTGAGTATGAACCAGAAAAAAAACGTTCTGATGCATATCAAAGTGAAGCAGCATTAGAAAAAGAATTTATTAGAATTCTTACTGAACAAGGTTATGACTATTTAGAAATACACGATTCAGAAACTCTTGTAAATAATCTTCGTACTCAATTAGAATTATTAAATGATTATAAATTTAGTGATGGTGAATGGGATAGATTTTTCAATAATAATATTGCTAATAATAATGATGGTATTGTAGAGAAAACAAGAAAGATACAAGAAGATCATATTCAAGTATTAAAGAAAGATGATGGAACAAGTAAGAATATTTATTTATTAGATAAAAAGAATATCCATAACAATAAATTACAAGTAATAAATCAATATGTTGAAAATGATGGCAATTATGATAATAGATATGATGTTTCTATATTAGTTAATGGACTACCCCTTGTTCATATAGAATTAAAAAGGAGAGGAGTCGCACTAAAAGAAGCATTTAACCAAATAAATAGATACCAGAGAGATTCATTTTGGGCAGGTAGTGGATTATATGAATATGTCCAAATATTTGTAATATCAAATGGAACAAATACAAAATACTATTCAAACACTACAAGAGAAAGTCATATAAAAGAACAATCTCAAACAAGAAATAAAAGTAAAAAAACAAGTAATAGTTTTGAGTTTACTTCTTATTGGGCAGATGCTAGTAATAAGGTAATATCTGATTTAGTTGATTTTACAAGAACATTTTTCTCAAAACATACTCTTTTGAATATATTAACTAAATATTGTGTATTTACTTCCGAAGATTTATTACTTGTAATGCGTCCTTATCAAATTGTTGCTACTGAAAGAATACTAAATAAAATAGAAGTATCCACAAATTATAAAAAGATGGGAACTATTGAAGCCGGTGGATATATTTGGCATACAACAGGTTCTGGAAAAACACTTACTTCTTTCAAGACTGCACAACTTGCTAGTAATTTAGAATATATAGATAAGGTATTGTTTGTTGTTGATAGAAAAGATTTAGATTATCAAACAATGAAAGAATACGATAGATTTGAAAAAGGTGCAGCAAACGGAAATAGAAATACGAGAATATTACAAAAGCAACTAGAAGATTCTAATACTAGAATAATTGTTACAACAATTCAAAAATTAAGCGAATTTGTAAAAAGAAATGCAACACATCCAGCATTTCAAAAACATTTAGTTTTAATATTTGATGAGTGTCATAGATCTCAATTTGGAGATATGCACAAATTAATAGTAAGTAATTTTAAAAACTATCATTTGTTTGGATTTACTGGTACTCCTATTTTTGCAAAAAATGCAACAAATAAATCAAATCCAGATTTTTGTACAACAGAACAAGCCTTTGGAGATAAACTGCATACATATACTATTGTTGACGCCATAAACGATGGAAATGTTCTTCCTTTTAGAATTGACTATGTTAATACTATTAAGAAAAAAGAAGATATGACTGATAAAGAAGTTCAAGCAATAAATACTGAAGAAGCATTATCATCTCACGAAAGAGTTAGTAAAATAGTTGAATATATTATTGAACATTTTGACCAAAAAACAAAAAGAAATTCATTTTACGATTTAAAAGGACAAAGAGTAAATGGATTTAACTCAATGTTTGCTGTTTCATCAATACCTATGGCAAAAAAATATTATTTAGAATTTAAAAAGCAACTAGAAGAAAAAAACAAAGATTTAACTATTGCTACAATATATTCTTTTGCAGCAAACGAAGAAGATACAACAGATGGAATATTAGATGATGAGGGATTTGAACCAGATTTATTAGACCAAAGTTCAAGAGAGTTTTTAGATTTTGCAATTAAAGAATATAATAAGAAATTTAAAACTAATTTTTCATCAGAGGGTAATGGATTTCAAGATTATTACAAAGACTTATCAGACAAAGTAAAACATAGAGAAATTGATTTATTGATAGTAGTAAATATGTTTCTTACAGGTTTTGATGCTACAACATTAAATACTTTATGGGTAGATAAAAACCTAAAACAACACGGATTAATCCAAGCATATTCAAGAACTAATAGAATATTAAATTCTGTTAAATCTTATGGTAATATTGTTTGTTTTAGAGATTTGCAACAGGAAACAAATGATGCTATTGCATTATTTGGAGATAAAAATGCAACAGGTATAGTATTACTAAAATCTTATGAAGATTATTACTATGGATATGAAGATGATAAGGGCAAAAAGCAAATGGGTTATGAAGAAAGAATTGCTTTATTATTACAAAAATATCCATTAGGACAACAAATAATTGGGGAACAAGCTAAAAAAGACTTTATTGTTTCTATGGGAAATATATTAAGATTAAGAAATATTTTATCATCATTTGATAAATTTAAAGGAAATGAAATACTATCTGAAAGAGATTTTCAAGATTACATTGGAACTTATACAGATATGTATGAAGAATTTAAACCAAAACCTGGAGATAGTGAAAGTATAAAAGATGATTTAGTATTTGAAATGGAACTTGTAAAACAAGTTGAAGTAAATATTGATTATATATTAATGCTAGTTGCAAAATATCATCAATCTAATTGTACCGATAAGGAAATTTTAGGTTCAATAGACAAAGCAATTAAATCAAGTTTAGCATTGCGTTCAAAGAAAGATTTAATTGATAACTTTATTTCAAGAATAAATGCTAACACTGATGTTATGAATGATTGGACTAAATTTGTTAAAGAACAAAAGGAAACTGATTTAAAGACTTTAATTGAAGATGAAAATTTAAACGAAGAAGAAACAAGAAAATTTATTGATAATTCATTTAGAGATGGTCAAGTAAAAACAACAGGTACTGATATAGAAAAAATATTACCACCTATGAGAAGATTTGGAGGAGGTAATAGAAACGAAAGAAAGCAAAGTATAATTGAAAAAATACTTAAATTCTTTGAAAAATATTTTGGAATAGTATAGATTATAAAATTATATATTATAACACTAGATTGATTTCTAGTGTTTTTTTTTATTGCGAAATGTTAGTTTTATTACATAAAATA
>ERZ779888.3029-NODE-3029-length-12907-cov-3.991052_pt1 | contig 12907 bp, 14 predicted proteins | sample MGYA00511245_ERZ779888 | MGnify/ENA primary metagenome ERZ779888 (study PRJEB29588, sample SAMEA2155255) | human gut metagenome | biome: human gut; feature: human-associated habitat; material: faeces | place: Denmark | collected 2008/2010 ... | reverse complement strand
GTTATGGCTGGAGGAAGTATTAGGGTTAAAAGGCGCTGACGTGGAAGGCCGTATCATGCACGTCAGGAGAGCGGTGACGCACCCGGATAGAAACAGGCCAATTGTCAAAGAGACGAAAACGAGCGTCAGCGTGCGTGATTTGGATTTGGTGGAGCAAATCAAGAAGTACCTGCCGGAGACAGCGCCAGACGAATTTATTTTAGGCGGTAAGAATCCCCTATCTTATACGCAAGTCAGAAAGATGTGCGAGAGAATCCAACGAGATACGGAATTTGATGGGAAGATCACACCAATTCGCTTTAGAACAACGGTTCTAACCGACATGTACGACCAGACAAAGGATTTGAAACAGACACAGCAGGCCGCAGGCCACGCAAACGCAGCTACAACGATGAAGCACTACGTCAAAGGCCGTTCAGAGCATAGCAATACAGCAATCCCGGTTGCGGCGGCTTATGGCCTGTAAACTGACATGTGAGCTGACACGGCGAGAAGCGAAAAAATCTAGATGACAGCAGGAAAAAACAAGGGGAAAAATCGAAGCGAGCTGACACGAAAGCTGACAAAACCGTAAAAATCGAGCACGAGACCCACTTCACGGAAGAAAGATTCTATAAATCATGGCTGGAGGCGGTGATAAAAAACCTAAGAATACATGAAAAAAATCACCCTCCGTGTCTATAACGGAAGGTGACATTTCGTGGAGCTGATGGCCGGATTCGAACCGGCGACCTACTGATTACGAATCAGTTGCTCTACCGACTGAGCTACATCAGCATAAAATATGCTAATATTCTTAGCACATTTAGTTTGTTTTGTCAATTATTATATAATCGCGAATTCAACGCGGTCACGCTCTAAATCTATAGACTTTACATAGACTTCTATTTCTTCGTCCAACTTAACAATTTGTTGAATTTGTTGGCGTCTATCTTCTGTTGCATTTCTAATATGAAGCAAACCTTCAACGCCGTCAGCAGTTTTTAAAATTGCACCATAAGGCAAGATTTTGATTGCTTTTGCTGTCATTTTATCGCCAATTTGAACTTCTTTTAATTTTTGATGTTTCAAAGATTCTTGTAATTGTTTATATCCTAGTCCCACTTTTTGATTTTCTCTATCCAATTTGATAACTTTAAATTTATATGTTTCGCCAACTTTCAAAACTTCGCTAACTGAATTTATTTTTTCATAAGAAACATCAGAAATATGAAGAAGGCAATCAACTCCGCCCACCTCAACAAAAGCGCCATAAGGAACAATGCGTTTGACTGTTCCGTCAACTATTTTATTTAAGAAAATGGAACGCCAGAAAGTTTCTTGATTTGCAGCACGAGTTTTATCATCAATAATTTTAATTGATGCAACAATCTTCTTTTCTTCGTTATTTATTTCGGTTGCAACTGCTTGCACTTGTTTTGAAATGTATGATTTTGGATTGACTTGACGCCATGAACAAATTTCGTCTTCTGGAATATATATGTGATATTCACCCATTTTTGATATGAGTGCTCCACTGCCTGTTACATTTGTGATTACACAAGTAAAGGTTGAACCAAGTTTGATATTTTCAGCAGTTTGGTTGCCTATTTCTATATTTTTAGCAATTTTTTCAGACGCTACGACATTGCCATCGGCGTCCCTTTTGTTAATGATAACAACTTTGAATCTATCGCCTATTTTAATTCTATCAAAATCTAAGCACTCGTTTTGCGGAATAAAAGCGTCTAATTTGCCACCCAAGTTGAAAACTAGGCCATCACTTTTTTTAGCAACAACGATACCTTCTGCAAGTTCATTAACTTTATATTTCCTAAAAGTTTTTTCAACTTCTTCTATTGTGAATTTTTCCATTATTTTTTCCTCTTTTTATTCTCAATTTTATTTTCCATCATCTTTTCTTGAAGTTTTGCCGCCGCCAAATCTAGTGTTTCTTTATCTAGTTTTTTATCATAAAATTCTTCAAGAGTAAAAGCTTTTCCAAATCTTAAAGTGTTAAGGCAAAATGGTCTGCTCTTCTTTTTTATCCAAACTGGAACAATAGGACTTTTTGATTTTATTGCAAGCATACAAGCACCCGCCTTGACTTGTTGCAAATCGTCTTGCGTATCTCCTTCCGCTTTGTTTCTTGTTCCTTCTGGAAATATAGTTAATAATTTGCCTTGTTTTAGCACTTTTAAACTTAATTTTATGGCGTTTAAATCTGTTTTTTGTCTATCAATTGGAATACAACCTAAACCTTTTAAAAAACCGCCAAAACATTTATTATTGAAAAGTTCTTTTTTTGCCAAATACTTTTGATTTCTACAAGTTGACAATGCAAGCACGATACAATCAATATTACTTCTATGATTGCACACCAAAATTGCATTTTTCTTTGGTATATTCCTTTTACCTTTGAATATTGTTGGGAACAAAAGCCATGCTGGAATATACAACAAAATTTTTAAAATTGTCATTAACATACTTTCACCATTTATTATGATTATATCAAAAAAAATGTATTTTCAAAATAATATAAATACTTTTTACATCAAATATTACATCAAAAATTGAATAATACAGCAAAAATTACAAATACTAAAAATGCAAACAGGAGGAAAATTATGAAAGATTGTTTACTTTTTGGCATGATGGTTGGCATGGTCGCTGGGGCTTTAATTTATAGATACAGCATTGATGTTCAAAATTTGGCCGACAAAGGCGAAAAAATGGTCAAACAAGAAGTACAAAAAATAAAAAAAGCTGGCTCAGCTTCTGCTAAAAAAGCCAACTAATTTAAAAGCGTTTGATTAAAGTTCGCATGTGTTATAGCAACAGCGAGAGCATCAGCGGCATCGTCTGGCTTTGGAATTGATTTTAAGCCTAAAAGTGCTGTAACCATATATTGAACTTGTGCTTTTTCAGCCCTACCATTTCCGGTTAGGGCTTGTTTTATTTGCAATGGTGTGTATTCAAATATATTCGCATTTTGATTAATCCCTGCAAGCAGAATAACACCTCTTGCTTCTGCAACAGGTATAACTGTTGTTTGATTTTTAAAATAAAAAAGCTCTTCAACAGCCATTTCGTCTGGTTGATATGTGTCTATTAAACTTTTGATGCCTTCGTAAATCATTGCAAGCCTTACAGGTATTGCTTCTTCTTTTGGCGTTTCAATAACGCCGTAATCGACAACATTGTATTGCCCGTTTACATAATCTATCACTCCAAAACCAACAATTCCATAGCCTGGGTCTATTCCTAAAATTCTCATATGTGTATATGATAAAATGTTTTTCAAAATTTTCAAAATAATTTTTCTCACTTTCATTTGCTTTAAAGAATAAATTGTAATATAATGAAAACACAAATCATGAATACCAAAGATAAAAATAAGAATTTACACGAAGGTCATAGGCAAAGACTTTTGCAACAAGTGCACAATTCAGGGTTAGACAACATGACCGAAGTCCAAATCCTTGAATTTGTTTTAACTTTATTTATTCCAAGAAAAGACACGAACGAGCTTGCTCATGTTTTGCTTAATGAGTTCGGGTCTTTTAAAAATGTGTTTGACGCTACCGTGGCGGACTTAGTAAAAATAGATGGCATTGGCGAAAGAACTGCAAAGTTAATAACTTTGATGCCAGCAATATTTTTCCATTATAGAGAAAGTGGCTATAAAGACAAATCAATTTATATCAGCAACTTAAATCAAGCAGTCGAATTTTTGACTGATATTTTTGATAGCAAAGTTGATGAAGAATTTTATATTATGTTTTTAGCAGCAGATGGCAAACTTCTAAAATTTGAAAAATTATCAACTGGAAATCAAAACGAAGTTAGCATTTCTTGTAAAGACATTGTGGACAAAGCAACAAAATACAAACCAAATTGCATATTGCTTGCTCACAATCACCCAAATGGTTATTGTTTTCCATCAACCGATGATATTGCAACAACTAACAAGATTGTCAAAATGCTAATGTATCATCAACTCTTGGTCATGGATCATGTTATTATCGGCACAAATGGCTACTATTCGTTCAGTCAAAACAACTTAATTGAAAGCATTTATGACAATGAAGTGAAAGTTGATAGCAAAATGGCAAATGACATGAAAGACAAAATACAAAATGTGTATGAGAAAAATGTTTGGGCTTGGTCAAATTCAACAAAAATCGACAAAAAATAAAAAATCACAAAATTAGGCATTGACTTTTGCAGCAAAGTCAATTACAATAGAATCGCAAATAAAATATACTTCGTGGAGGAAAAACTATGGCAGAAGGCAAATACTCTAATAAAAGGCAAATTAATTTACAACAGGCAAAAAATAACCCAAATGTAAAATTTAATAACTACGAAATTTTGCAACAAAAGTATGATGTTAAAACAATCCACCAAATGGAATCATTACTCAGAGCAACTGGAATTGGTTACCTACCTGTTGAAGTTAAATACGGAGCGCATGTTTCGTTTGTGCCAAGGAGTGATTACCATTTTGCAACAGCAAATCCCCATATTTTAGAAAATATAGACACATATTTAGAAAATACTATAACAAATATCTTAGACCACGGCGATATGCTTCAAGTTCCTGTTGAAGGTCACCATTCTGGCGAAGCAATGGAGTCAAGGCTTAACACAGAAGACGAACAAATAATGTTCACAGAAGCATTGTCGAAATATTCAGACAAAGTTATTGCTGCCTGCGGCGGAACTCATGACGACCCTGAATTTGCAAGCAGATTGAAAGACACTTATGTTAGCGCAATTAAACAAATTTACGAAGGATTTGGAATTCCATACTTCCCAAATAGTTTGGTTGTTGAATTCAAAGTTCCTGTAATCAAAGGCAATGTTCAAGTTGGCAAAACTTCACTTTGGTGCGTTGTTATGCACTGCTCTGGCAAACCAGCAAGCAAAAAATTAGGTTCTGTTGAAAAAACTTACGACCAAGGTCTTGGCGTTATCAAAAAATTCAATGCTTATTTTGGCAAAAATGTTTGTCCAGACTTCATCTTGGGCGGACACTTCCACGCCAACGCAGATTGCGACTATATGGTTGAAAGAAACATATATGACAAAGACGGCAAAGCAACTGGTTCATACATGCACACAATAAGAGTTAGAAGCAACGCAACAATTCAAGACAGTAATTCAAGTTCATTTAACAGAAGTTTCCCAGATGTTTTAATTCCAAACTTTACACAATACGATGTTCATTTTAGAATTAACCCAGCATACACACCTAATGGAATGAACAATAGCCCAAAATTTATTCCAGTTGTAACTGAATTCCCAATCTTAAACAAGAGCGGCGAACTCAGCATGAAAGCAAAAGAATATATGGAAACAAGAAAAGACTATAATTTCAACGAACAAGTTAAAAAAGATTATAGCATGACAGATTTTAAAACTCTTTATTCAGACTTTGAAAACGGATTAAATCAATAAAGTGAGGAAATTATGATAAATTCTTTTAAAAACAACGACCAAAAAATGAAATATTTGCTAGACATTTGGTATTCAGAAACATTTGACGATGCTTACATCGGCAAAATGAATTTGGACAAAAACGATGTTATCGAAATGTCAAAAGCCGGCAGATTGTCAGACTATCAAGAAGAAGCAAAAAAGAAACAAACTGCAAAAATCAGCGATGTTGAAATCACACTTAATAAAGAACAAAATTGCTTACAAGTTGTTTTTTGGAACAACACAGGTTGCCTAGACCTTTCAAATTTCCAAAACGGAATTATAGACGGCAGTTATAGATCAGACTTTAAAAAAGATTTGCAACATTTTGACCCTAAAAACGGCAAAATTGTAGTTATCATGCCTGGTAATTTAATCGGAAAAGAATGGGAATTAAAATATCTCGTTAACGCAACAAATAAATTGTCAGATGACGAATTAACAAACGGAAAAGATATCAGAAGATTGTTCTTCGGCTTGAAAAAGCGTAAACAAACAGTTATTAACGATATTAAATTCGCCTTAAACTACGGCGCTGAAGAAGTTTACCTTATGAAAGGTGACGAAGAATTTAAAATCTTAAAAACACTCGGAATCGATGTCTTCCAAGAAATCGTTGACCAAATTAACGACCCCAGAATCAAATACATCAGCCAAGGCACAGAAACAAAGTTAAACTTCATAAAAGAAAACGAAAACGGCAAAAAATTCTATAACATAATCAAAATCAAAACAGACTACGCAACAAAAAGCGATAAACCAAGCAACACAGAAAGACCTGCCGACAGAAAATTTGACGAAGCATCAGATTTATATTTCTATTGCAACGCAAACTACACAGCAGCGATCAAAAACGAAAATGTGTTCTACCCTTCTGGTCAACTCACCTTCTTGAACGCCGCAAAAGGTAAAAATCCAAGAATGATGGTTAATGACGGAAACATCTTCCAAATTTACGCAGAAGGCAACCACGATATATCAGTTGTTAAAGGCGGACAAAGATTATACGATAGAGATAACGAACTTCTCAACTTGATTCATAAAGAAAGAAAATATAATGAAGCAAGAGCACAATTCTTAACAGAACAAATCACAGAAGCACAAAAATATCTCATGACAAAAGACTATAATGTCAACGCAATGCGCGCTAAGTTAGACGAACAAAACAGCCAAGTAAATATCGACGAATATATCGCAGAAGAATATAAATCAACACCTACTGACGGCATAGAACTTGCTTAAATTTAATAATTTATCTTAGGAGTTATTATGGAAAGTAAAATTTGTGAAATTTGCAAAAGCGAAATAGACGAAGGCTCAAATTTCTGCCCAATGTGCGGCGAAGCTATCTCAGAAAATGCTAAAATTTATAAAAAACAACTCGAAATCAAAGCACAACTTGAAGTTTTAGCAAACCTTGCAAAAGTTGTTAAAGACACAAGAAGTTTGGAAATAATTAAATCATTTATTTTGAAATTAAAATCAGAAATTTAGTCTTATTCAAAAATTTCAAGCATATACTACCCCCGATATGAAAATATTTGGGTTTAGAGAAAAAAAGAAAAAATTAAGCGGACGCGCGTTCCGCAATATCGTAGCAAACTCGGTTATCGGGTTTGTTTTACTTTCTATGTTTGCACTCACTTATGTAGGTGGCACATTAAAAGCATTTTCCAAGGCGGACGACTCCCCCATCTATAACGGCAATTTGAATAGCAATAATGTTAGTTTAATGATAAATGTTTATTGGGGCAACGAATATCTAAACTCCATGCTTGAAACATTGAAAAATAATAATGTTACAACAACATTCTTCCTTGGCGGAATGTGGGTTGAAAAATACACTGACCTAGCCAAAAAGATACAAGCAAATGGCCACGAAATTGCAAATCACGGTTATTTTCATAAAGACCAAGATAAAATCAATCTCGACAACAATAAGAAAGAAATAAGTTCGTGCCACGAAATCGTTAAAAACACGCTAGGAGTTGAAATGACGCTGTTTGCGCCACCAAGCGGAGCATTTAATCAATCTACAATGCAAGCGGCAAAATCGCTTAATTACAGCGTAATTATGTGGACGCGTGATACAATAGACTGGCGCGACCAAGATGTCGACACAATTTATAACCGTGCTATTAAAAACGCAAAAGGTGGAGATTTAATATTGATGCACCCAACAAAATGCACCGCCGAAGCCCTTCCAAGAATAATCGAAACACTTAAAAGCCAAGGCTTAAACATAACCACCGTAACAAGCTGCTTATCATAAAAAAAACAACCTACCTTAAAAGATAGGTTGTTAATTTTAATAATCTTAATTATTTTCTATCATTTTTTTGTTCTCTTAGCAAATCTCTAATTTCTTTAAGCAATTCTTCTTGGGTTGGATTGTTCTTTTTATCTTCCTCTTCTTGTCTTGCCTTTTCTTCCGCTTCGCGTTGAGCCTTTTCTTCTAAAATTTTTGCTTTTTCTGCTTCGTACTCAGCTTTGACTTCTTTGTATGGTCTGTTTTCTTCTTTTGCTTTTGCTTTTAGCATTTTTCTTTCAGCTTTAACTTCTTTCTTAGATTGGTTAATCACATAACTTTCCATTTCTTTAAATTTCTTTTGAGAAGCTGTGACAATTTTGACCATAACAAAAATAGAAAAAGCAATAATTAAGAAATCAATAATTGTTTGAATGAAATTTCCGTATGCCCAGGTCAAAGTTGCAACACCTTCTGCATCGCGTCTTAAAACAACGCTTAAATCTGCTAAACTTGCCGCACCGGTTCCCCATGTAATCAATGGCATAATGATATCATTTACCAAACTTGAAACAATTTTATTGAATGCAGTCGCGATAATCAAACCAACAGCCATATCAAAAATGTTTCCCCTTGTAATGAATGCTTTAAATTCTTTAAAAAACTTTTTCATAAAAACTCCTTGAATTCGCACAAAAAATATAACACAATATTCGCAAAATTACAAATATAATAGCAAAATAATTGACAAAAACTAAAATTTAAAATATTATACATAATGTTTTTTGTATGCATACTTAATTAATCACCATATTGTTTTACAAAAATCTAAAAATTTTAGAGCTTTTGGTTCATGCTTGTGTGGCTCAGCGGTAGAGCACCACCTTGGTAAGATTTGAAATGCCTAAAATTACCGACTTAAAAACTTAATAAATTATCCTATTTTTATAGATATGCTACTGTGGCTCAGCGGTAGAGCACTGCCTTGGTAAAACAAAAACAACACTTTTTAAGCACTAAATTTCACCGCAAAAATCGTTCAAAAACAGCACTATGCTGGTGTGGCTCAGCGGTAGAGCACCACCTTGGTAAGGTGGGGGTCACGGGTCCGATTCCCGTCACCAGCTCCATTATCAAAAACCCTTGAAACCCTAGTAAAATAGGCACTTTCAAAGGTTTTTCTTTTGCAAAAAATTTTGCTTAATTTTAGGCTGAAAATACAATAGGTGTAGTAAACTGCTCCAAAAAGTGTAGTAAAATTGCATAAAAAAAGACCGAGAGTTCATTTTTCAAACTCTCGGTCTAATTCGCTCTAAAACTTCCTAAAACTAGTGTAATAGGTGTAAACTAGTGTAGTAAATTTTACAATTTTTTAAATACTGTTACCATTCTATCTTCGTAACCATTTTTATAATAAAACTTTTTTGCGTGTTCATTATAGGCAAACACATCAATTTGAACGAATTCGCAATCAATAGATTTAAAATAGTTTTCAATATACTTTAATAATTCTGTTCCAATGCCATTTGCTCGGCAGTTTTTATCAACAATCAATTCTGCAACTATTCCTTTTTTAGGGCAAGAATAATCTAATTTGTCTCTTTCGTCATATTCTTGAACAAAGCCTGAAACAAAACCTACAACCTTATTTCTATCTATTGCAACAAATGTCTTCCCTTGATTGCCTTTGCAGTCACCAAGCATAAATTCAAAATATTTTTCTCGATAATCTTGCGAAATAATGTTAAGATTGTATTTGTCAATTTCAATAATATACTTTTGCAAATCAACAAGTAAATCTTTAATTTGTTCATAATATTTTTGTTCTAATTCTAAAATTTTCATATTATTCATTTTCTCCATACCATTTCATTCCTGCACCAACGTCATCATTTGGTCTAGCAACAAACCCAAATTTTTCATAAAATTTTTCTTTGTTTTTGCTGGCATTAACATAAAGAAAAGTGTCATCATCTTCAATCGTTTTATACCATTCAATAATTTCTTTCAAAATAATGCTACCTAACCCAAGACCTTGATAATCTTTGTGGACAACAATATCATAAATAGTGAAATATGAACCATCTCCAACAACTCGTCCCATACCAACTATGCAGTTATCGACATACAAACTAACAGCAAAAACAGAGTTGCATTTATTCTCTTTAACTCGTTTAATAGTTCTTTCCCATCCAACGCTATTGAAAAGATTTATAAACTCATTTACTTTTGGAAAAGAGTATTTTACAACAACGGTTTTAACAAAATTTGGATTTCTTTTCTCATTATATACAACAATTTTTTTATCTTTCATAAACTTTTCCTCATAGTCATTATATCACAAGAATACTGAATATACATACAAATTATCTTACATCTCAAAATCTTTTTCTCTTTTTCGTTTTCTTTCTTTTCGTGCTTTTAGCATTTCTTCTAACATTAAATCAAATTCTTCATCAGACAAATTTTCTAGACTAGATTTCTTTTCTTCTTGTTCTTCTTTGTTTTGATTGTTTTGTTTTCTTAAAATCTCATTTTCATTTAGTCTGTCGTTTAAACGATTTGTGCTTTCTTTTACATAGTCACTATTCACATTGTTGTAGACAGTGATTGTGGTTTTCACGTCTTTGTGACCTAAAAGTTGTTGGATTACTTTTGGATTTTCGTTAAGTTCAAACAACATATTTGAAAAAGTGTGTCTAAGTCCATGGAAATGTATGTTTAAATCTTCCAAATGATTTCGTCTAATAAATCTATTAAATATCATTCTACAACCCGAATATGTGCGAATTGTGCCATCATCATTTGCAAACACATAAACATTAGGATTTGTTAAATCTATTCCTACATCAATGGAATGCTTATGTTGTTTTTCTTTCCAAGCAATAAGTTCGTTATAAACAATATCGGTCATTGGCACTTCTCTCACTGAGCAAGCAGTTTTGGTGCCACTTACTATTGTTGTTCTTTCAACTATGTTTCCCTTATTATCAAATTTTGTATCTTGCGTTTCGGCTTGTTCGACTTTAATAACTCTTTTAGCAAAATCAATATGTTTCCATTCAAGAGCAATGGTTTCACCACTACGAAGTCCAGCGAACATCATCAAATAACACATAGGTTTAATAAAGTTTGCTGGGTCTTTTTCTAGTGCATTTAAAAATCTATCTCTTTCTTCTGGTGGAATTGCCTTGTATGGATTTCGCTTTTCATAATTACTTTTATCTCTTGTTCTAATCTTTATCTTATGTGTTGGATTAACTAAAATCCATTTGCTATCAATCGCATATTCGCAAAACTGATTAAAGATAAATTTTATCTTTTTTGCGACTGCAACTGAATATCCATTTTCCAGCATTCGATTTACAACTTTTTGTATTGTCATAGTGTCTAGTTCATAAATTTTCATATTTCCAACAATGGGTTCAATGTGTAATTTATAGTTTCTGAAAATGCCTTCAAAAGTTCTTGATGTAACTGACGACTTTTTGAAAACAAGCAACCATTCACTCATAAGTTCACCAAGCCTTTTGTTCTCAATTTCTTGATATGCTGTATTTTTAATTCTTCCACTTATTTCGGTCAGTTTTGCAGACACATCGGCTTTACTTTTTCCATAAACATATTTCTTTTTCTGTCCGCCATTTTCTTCAAAACCAATAGTAATATATCCACACCATAATCCATCTTTTCTTTGAAAAATACTTCCTTCGCCATTCGCTCTACGAGTATGTTTTTGAACTTTCTTTCTAGCCATTTTGCACCTCGCTTTGGTTATTATTTAGTGTCAGCCAAGTAACAAAATTAAGCACACTCACAACTTGTCGTTTACCAACTTTTGTTGTTGGAAAAGTTTTGCTTCTGAGTAAATTTCTAACATTATCTCTGCCAAGTCCAGTGATTTTGATAAGGTCTTCACAGTCCAAAAAATCTTTGTTGTATTTAGTTGAAATTCGGTCAACTTCCGATTGTATTAAGTTGTTTAAATTTAGATTTATATCGTTTAAATTCATAGTTTAATGTTCCTTTTATAGTTAATTTTTTTCACTCCTTTCTAAACTAAATTTAATATTTCTATATATAAAAAACGAAAGTGGGTATCCCACTTCTCGTAAAAATAGGAGAATGGTTTGAGTCAGCAAATGTAACACTAAAAAAGTCTTGTAAATACAAGGCTTTTAGGTGTATTTGCTAGGCTCAAATGTTTCTCCGTTTATCCTGTATCTAAAAATCTATATATCTGACGCACTACATTTCATAGTCATAATGTCTAGAATTTTCATATTCGCTTTTCTTTCTCAAATATTCAAGGTGGTCGCAGTAAGCTTTGAAGTTATCCATTTCTTGCTGTTCAACTTTGGCGTAATATTCCAAACAATCAAGCAAATAATCTAATTGTTTTGCTCGCATTTTCTTTTCAAAATATCTTTGCCTTGAATTAAAAACTTCTTGGTTTTTAGCCCTATCTCTAAGCCTTCCAATTTGCATGGCAATTTCAATATTTTTATTTCCAAGCCTTCTAAACATATCTTCATTATATTTGTTTGAAATTGCATAATCTCGTTCACTTTGCCACTCATTAAGTTCACAAAGTTTGTCTTGAAAATCACAATAACTTTTGTAAGTTTGATTATTCCCACAAAGCAAAAATTCGGTTATATTATCCACTTGCTTTTTAAGTTCTAGCATATTTTCACTATCATAAGAAATGCGTCCAGACTTTGGCATTTGGTCATACAAATTTAACATCATTTGTTTTGCTTTTTTAGTTAATTTAAACGGACTTAAATCAATGTTATATCTTTCAATTAAGTCTTTTCTCGCTTTAACTATTTCTGCTGTTGCATTGGTTAATTTTTGCTCGAAAATTCGCTTACTATCTATTAAAACTTGTTTTGATATTGTGCCATTGTGATAACTTAGTTTTCCGCCGTTTTTATAATATTCGGGTTCTTTCTCAAAAAATGAAATATGGATATGTTTGTTATCCGTATTTTCGTGCAGTCCTGCATACCAAATAATGTTTTCTTTATTTAATCCTGCACGAGTAAAAAATTTAGGAAGTTCGGACTTCACAAAATTAAATGCTTGCTCATAATCTCTACAATATTTTTCTCCAAAATCTTCTCTACCAGTAGATTTTGGTGGCTTTTTTGACATATAAGGATGCTTCATCAACATATTCAAAAGTCCATC
>ERZ779888.3028-NODE-3028-length-12909-cov-2.498055_pt1 | contig 12909 bp, 12 predicted proteins | sample MGYA00511245_ERZ779888 | MGnify/ENA primary metagenome ERZ779888 (study PRJEB29588, sample SAMEA2155255) | human gut metagenome | biome: human gut; feature: human-associated habitat; material: faeces | place: Denmark | collected 2008/2010 ... | reverse complement strand
CGTCTCTTTTTTCATTATGCTATGTATTGGAGTCAATAGATGCTGCAAAATAAATAAAAAGCGGGCGAACCCGAAGGGCAATATGACATTTTCATTAAAAAAGGAAAGATTCTCACAAAAAACCTTTTACTTTCGGATGCGATTTTATATTTTTGTTACCCCTTAGCTAATAAACTAAAAACAAACCATATAGAATACGAGAACTCTAAAAATTATATCTATGAAGAAAAACTACTTTTTTCGCACAGCTATCTTGTTAATAGCTATGTTGTGTGGAGTTAATGCAGGTTGGGCCGACACCTATACCAAAATCTCCACCCTCGACGAACTGACCGACGGCAAATATGTGATTGCCTATGGAACGACTTGTGCAATGAACAACACGAATGCAGGTAAATATTTCAATCCGACCGATATAACGCCTGTTGACGGTTCTATTCTCAACCCCGATGCCTCGATTGTTTGGGAAATAAAAACGACCGAGACCGGCAGCACCATAAGTAACGGTGATATTTTTGTTTACTGCTCGGGCGAAAAAAATGTTCCTGCCAAAGCTTGGGCCGACGGAGACAATAAGTTTTACTGGACCTTCACAGAATCGGATGGCGAATTTATAGCAAAAAGCGTAGGGTCATCAACTGCATTGTATTTGAAGTACAACCCTTCAAGTCCTCGCTTTACGACTTACAAATCGGGACAACAAGACCTGACTCTCTACAAACTGGAAGAATCGGGTAAATCGAATCCCAACCTGGCCTTTACCGGCATCACGGGCGATGTAACCAAACAGCTCTCCGAGGGCAGTTACAGCAGTGCAGCCACCTCGGCTTCCGACGCTACCATCGTGTATAGCAGCAGCAACCAGGAAGTGGCCACGATTGCTCAAAACGGTCTCGTTACACTGGTGGCCGGCGGTACGACTACCATCAAGGCCGAAGTAGCCGAAACGGCTACCTACGAAGCCTCTTTCGTAGAATATACCTTGACTGTTGTTGACCCGGCTATGATCAAGACCTTTGCCAAAGTGACCAGCGGTGCCGTAACCGATGGCAAATACATCATCGTATACCAAGACAGTGACGATGCTACCTCGGTAAAAGCCATGAACACCACCAACGAGAAGAGCTACTTCATGTATACCGACGTTGACCTTACCGACGGTAAAATCGTAACCGACGACCAATCGATTATCTGGGACATCACCACACAAGCCAACGGTAGCATGTCGATCAGCAATGGCGACAATATTTTCGTAGGTTACAGAGGTAGCGGCAACAACGCATACATCTACGAAGCATACACCGAAGAGAACTGCGATTGGACATTCACGTTTGCCGATGGCCTCTTCACTTGCGCAAACGGTTCCGTAACGAACCGTCTGCTCCAATACAATACCAATTCTCCCCGTTTTGCCTGCTACACCGGCAGCCAGAAAAACCTCACCCTCTACAAACTCGACAGCGGCAAACAAGCCGTAACGGTAGCCTTCAACGAAGTTAACGGCGACAAAGAGGTATTCTTCACCGAGAGCTTTACCTACAACAGTGCCGCCACGGCTACTCCCGAGCGCCCCATCACCTACAGCAGCAGCAACCAGGAGGTGGCCACCATCAGCACCGAAGGTATCGTAACGGTAGTTGGCCCGGGTACCACGATTATCAAAGCTACCACCGAGGGCAATGACACCTACGAAGAGGGTGCCGCTCAATACACCTTGACGGTACGGGCTGCATCGGTTTCGCTGCCCTACTCGACAGACTTCAAATCGGGTCTGGGCGAATGGCTCACCTATGTTACCTACGGTACGACCGAATGGGGTTCGACCTCTTACGGTGCACAAGCCAACGGCTTTAACAAGGGCGACGGCGAGACTTACCTCGTTTCTCCGGCCGTAAGTGCCTCCAGCATCGTGCTCTCCTTCGGTAGCGAAGTGGCTTTCAATGGTCCTGACGCTCAACTCTTCTATTCGAGCAATTTCGACCCCAGCACCATGACGCAACCCGCCGAGGCTACCTGGACCGAAATTACCGACATGGCCACTTGGGCTTCGTCGCAAGAGACTACCCCCTCGGGCGACATCGAGCTGAAGAACCTCACCGCTCCTATCCGCTTCGCTTTCAAATACACCTGCTCCGAGGCCGAAGGTGCTGCCCGCTGGACCATCACCGACCTCAGCATCAAAGAGGGTGTAGCTTCGGGTATCGAAACGGTAGAAGCCAACGGCATGAAGATTATCAACGGTAAGGGTCAGGTAACCATCGAAACGGCCGAGGCTGCCCACGTTGCCATCTATGCCCTCACCGGCGCGCAAGTTCGTCAAATCGAACTCGTCGAAGGTACCAACGTCGTAGAACTGCCTGCCGGCATCTACGTAATCGGTCACCAGAAAGTAGTGGTATTCTAATCGAATACAGCAATCGATCATCATACACAGGAGACGGGCTCGCGCCCGTCTCCTTTTTTTATACCCACCCGCCGACCTCATCGAGCCCGCCATCTCCGGGGCAGTCTCATTTTCTCACCCTCGCGGAAATACCATACCTTTATCCTCCGACAAAAAACAATACAGTATGGTAATTGCATATTTAAGAATCAGCACCAGCAGACAGCACCTCGACAACCAGGCCGACGAAATCAGACGTTTTGCCCGCTCTCGCGACATGAACATCGACCGGTGGGTAACCGAGATTGTAAGTGGAAAGAAAGACCAACGAGAACGAAAACTCGGAAGGGTAATCAGACAATTGAAACCGGGCGACACCCTTATCGTAACCGAAATCTCGCGATTGAGCCGTACCCTCACCGAAATCATGGCCATCATGGGCCGATGCCTCGAGAAGCAAATCACCATCTACTCGACCAAAGACGGCTATGCCTTCGACAACACCATCAACAGCAAGGTGCTCTGCTTTGCCTTTGGCCTTGTGGCCGAAATCGAACGTAACCTCATCTCTATGCGAACCAAAGAGGCGCTGGCCCTGCGCAAGGCCGAAGGGGCGACCTTGGGCCGCCGCAAGGGGAGCATCACCAAATTGCGTCTCCTCATCGACCACGAGCCCGATATTATCGAGCGGCTGGCCCGAGGCGAGTCGATTCGCTCGATATGCCGGGGATACGGTGTATCGACCGACACCTTTCTCAAGTTGCGCAAGCTGTCGCCCCGGGTAGAGTGCGCCTTCCGCTACAAACAGCTACCGGCCCCCGAATAAACCGGGGGCTGTACCCGGATGTCACGGATACAGCCCCTTGTGAGAAATAGTCTAATCGCCTATTTAAAGTTCAGTCGTATCTTATTTCTTCAGCATCTCCAACAGCAGCACCGGCTCGTTGGTGGTGATATAGTCGGCCTTGTGGTCGATGAAGTATTGCAGGTCTTCGGCCTTGTTGACCGTCCACACATTCACGGTGAGGCCCAGGAGGTGTGCCTCGTCGATCCATTGCGGATTGGCTTTCAATACCTTATAGGCATAGTCGAGGCCGGTATAGCCCAACTCCTTGAGTTCGGCCGGGGTCTTGTCGCCGTTGAGATAGGCCACCTTGGCCTCGGGCGCCAGCTTTATCAGTTCGGTCCCCACCAGGTTGCTGAAGGCAATATACTCCACCTGCGCCTCCATCTTCTTGGCCTTCACCATATCGACCACCTTCCGGGCCAGTTCGATATTGCGCTCGGGAGTCGACTGGGTTTTCAGCTCCAGCACCAGAATCATGGGAGCCAGTTTCTTACCGGCATCGAGGTAAGCCTCGAGCGAAGGCAGATTCTCGCCGTTTTTCAGTTTCGACCGGGTGAGCCGGTCGAAATTGCTCTTCTCGATCTCCAGCCCGTCGAGTGTATGGGCATCGTGATTGACCACCAGCCTGCCGTCGGCCGTGAGCCAAATATCCAGCTCCGACCCCCAGCAACCGGCCTCATGAGATTTTTGCAACGAGGTGAGCGAATTTTCGGCCGAGCCTTCGCATTTCCAGTACCCCCGATGCGCTACGGCATGGGTGGTGTATTGGGCACAGACACTCTGCGATATTGCCAGCAACAGGGCAGCCGCCATAAAGAGTTTCGATTTCATAGTTATCTCACGTTTTTATTGGGTTTATAACTTGTTCAAGGTTTCATATTCTCGGCATTGGTCCTTATCTCGAAGAGAGCCGTCTTGAAATCGACCTGCGTATCGCGCACATCGTTGCAACGGACGATAAGGGCCCCCTCCTTCTCCCAATACGACTTCACGGTGTGGCCGTTCATGGGACCGTCGGCTTCGCCCCGCACGGTTACATCGTCGGGGTTGACGACAATCTTCAATCCCCGCGATTCGTTGAGCATGTCCATATCGCCCCGACTGTTCCCCCCCACAATGAGGGGCACCGCCTTGATGTAGGTAGGTATCACCTGTGCCTTACCGTCGTCCTGAGGTATGGGCATGATAATCTCGTCGCTCATCACACCGTTCTTCACCACCCCCTTCACGCCCAGTACATGCGTCACGGGGATACCCAACTCGTCGGCCACAAAGCGCTGATAGAGGAACTCGGGCGAGGCGGTAAGAATCCATACTTCAAAGCCAAACTCCTTCAGATTGGCAATCAAGGCCTTCATCTCGGGATACATTTTCCCCTTATAAGAGCGCATGTAGCAGTCGTAACCGATTGTCGCAATCTCCTCGGGAGTCATGCCGGCGAAGAAATGGACCCGATCCTCGACATAGGGTTTGCCCACGTTGTTGCCATCCTTCACCATGCGGTCGATAATCGCCATCTTCTGCCGGGCCAACCGGTCGGTGCGCTCCCGGTAATGCGTCTGGGCATAGGCATAGAGAGCCTCGTCGGCCAGATAGTAGGGGGCTTGCCCGAATACGGTACCATCGCAATCGAAGACGGCAACCTTGCGGTCGGTAATCGAGAGAGTCGTTTGCAGAAACTCCTCTATGCGTTCATTCGTCTCGGCGGGCCAGGTCGAAATGGGCCGATAGGTTTGAGCCGACAACACTGAGACTACACTCACGGCGAGTATTACCCAGGTTTCACGCAGCCGACTCAATCGGGGAAAATCTATCCTCTTCATATAATTATCATCGGTATGGTTTACAACATCGACAAATATACAAATTTTATTCTTCTCCACGGTTTTCAAAGGGAAAAATTTCGAAACAAAAAGCAAATTAAAAAATCAGAAATCGAAAGGAAACGAAAATTTAATATCTCTGTAATCTCCCTGTCAACAGACAAAGCAACCCAATGCCCCGGACAATCGCCTCGAATATTACGAAAGGCGATAAAACCGGAACGATAATTCCGAAAATTTTATTTTGCTGATAATAAGATAGATACGAAAAATTATGAAAATTTTTTTCAGCACAGGTAGGGGGATTTTCAAACTCCGGCGTTATAAGGTCAAAATCACATAGCTAAGTGACCCACAAGGGAAAGCAAAGCTGCCGGCTTCCCACCACGCACAACGCGGAGAGAAAAAACGGCTCACCATTTATTCAACGAAAAAATTTAACAAATTATGAAACTCAAATTTATTGCATTACTTTTGTGCGCAGCCGTAAGCAGCCATGTTGTAAAAGGACAAGAAACCACCGCTAATAACACCCAGTCTATGCCCCGCCACGAAATACGCCTCTCGGCCAGCGACGGACTCACACTCGGACTTGCAAACGTCTTTGGCATGGGCTTGAGCGACGCAGTAACAGGCAGCAAGCGCAGCGACGAAAAATCGAGCTTGGTATACAGTCTGGGTTACAGATACTCGATTGCCCAATTCAGAGTAGGTGCCGACCTGGGATTCGCCCAATCGACCAGCAAGCTGACCCTGATTGGCGAAACGGCTCCCTCACTGAAAGAGAAAGACCTGAACTTCATGCTGTTGCCCACGGTCGAATTTGTATACTTCAAACGCGGTGTCGTTGAACTCTACGGTGGTGCTTCGGCCGGTGTAAATCTGGTGAACCACACCGAAAAGAGCCTGAACCAGACGGCTACCAGCAACGCCAAGAAGAGCGACCTCTCTACCACCTTTGCCTACCAGGTAAACCCCATCGCCCTGCGAGTTGGCAACCAACGCATCGGTGGATTCCTCGAAGCCGGCCTCGGATACAAAGGCTTTGTGACCGCCGGCGTAAGCTTGAGATTCTAATCACCCCATAACCTGCGAGTGCTACCCATGCGAGAGACCAGAAAAGAAACCTTCAAGTCCCTGTTCCAGAAACACTATCCTCGGCTATGCCATATAGCCTATGGATATGTGCTGGACCGAGACGACTCGGAAGACATTGTACAAGAACTCTTTATCAATGTCTGGGACAAAGGGAAAGATACCTTGCCCGAGAAAGAGTTTGCCGCCTACATGACCACTGCTATTCGAAACAGCTGCATCTCTTTCCTGCGCAAGAAACAGGGCGCCTTCGTTTCGATCGACGACTATCCCACTGCCGCCATCGACACGCCTGATGAAATCTATGATGACGCCGACGAAGCGAAATCGCCCGACAATCTCCTGCAAGTAGCACTCGCATCGTTACCTCCTAAATGCAAAGAGGTCTTTTTACTGGCCAAACTCAAAGGTATGAAATACCGCGAGATTGCCGAGAAACTGAACCTTTCGGAGAAAACCATAGAGAATCAGATGACCCGGGCTATCCGACTCCTGCGCACCTATGTGGCCGAAAACAACGCCTTGCGCATGGCCCTTATCTCAATCGTTTTATCAATCTTCTTAAACTGCATGTAAAATGGGAAATCACGACGACATAGACGAACTGTTGGCCAAACACTTCGCTCACGAACGGCTCACCGCCGCCCAGCAGGCCAAACTGGATCAATGGAAAGCTGCATATCCCGAAGAGAGCCAACGATTGCAACGGCTTATCGAGATGCCTATCTTCAGCGACACCTCGTTCAAGGTCGACACCGAAAAAGCCTGGGCCAAAGTCGAACCCCAACTCAAGGAGCACTCCCTGAAAATCGGTCGCTTCTCGCACAAATCCTGGTTCTACTCTGCCGCTGCCGCCATCGCCTTGATACTGGTAACCACCTGGTGGATACTCTCTCACGAGACCGACACTCAATTTGTACGCTACGCCGATATAACCCAAACCGAAAACGTTCTTTTGCCCGATGGGTCGGAGGTTATCCTCTATCCCCATGCAACCCTGGCATTCCGATATGCCGACGACGGGACCGCCCGTCAGGTAGAGCTCACCGGGAAAGCGTTCTTTCACGTAAAAAATCGTGACAACGCCCCCTTCAAAATCTCTACCGGACAGATGACGGTCGAAGTCCTGGGGACTTCGTTTCTCGTCGATGCCGCTCACGACAACAAGTCGGGCGTGTTTGTCGAGAGCGGACGGGTGAAGGTCTCTACCTCATACAACAACGTCATCCTGGAAGCCAACGAAAAGGTCGAAATCGCCGACGACCAGATGACGCTGGGTACAATCGAAGACCCCGCCTCCTTCTTCGGGAGGGGCGACTCGGTACTGGTTTTCAAAAACAGTCCCATCGCCACGGTGGTCCAGGAGGTGGAAAAACAGACCGGTGTAAAAATAGAGCTCGGTAAAGGGCTCGACCGAAACACGGTCACCACCAAAATCAACGTGAGCGAGCGTGAGAGCATCGCGGCCGAACTAGCTTTCGTGTGCGGCTGCCAATGCGACACTCTGGAAAAGGGGCGACACTACAAACTTTATTATGAGTAAGTTACAATTCTTATTCTCTATAATAGCACTACTTTGGGTTCATTCATCGTTAGGTGAAATTACAAAAAGACCCGTTGCGATAGCAGAAGAGCGGATATCAGTCTCCGCCTCTTCTGCTTCTGTGTTACAATGGTTCGAGCAAATCGAGCGGCAATGCGACATCACCCTCTCGTACAACCCCTCGTCGATCGACCTCGACCGGGTGTGCACCTTCAAAACGGCAGGTGTCACCACCGTGGGGAAACTGCTGAAAGAGCTCCTGCGGGACTACCGCTTCAAGACCATCGAGATTTCACCCCGCAAACTGGTTATCCAAATAGGCGAAGAGAAGTTCTTCACCCTCTCGGGTACCATCAGCGAAGAGGGAAGCAGCGAAAAGCTCTACGGAGCCATCGTCTCGCTTTACGACGAAAACGAACGGAAACAGTACACCCTCTCCGACGAAAACGGCCGATTCAGACTGCCGTTGCCCGAAGGGAGTTACCGACTCTGCATCACCTGCATGGGATACGAGCCTTATGAACAGACGATTGTCGTCGACCGCGACCTGACCTTGCAACCCCAACTCAATGCCCAGCTCTTCGAAATCGAAGAGGTCACCGTGAATTCGCGCAAACTGAGCAACTCGCTCGACGAACTGGCTCCTTCGAGCATGCTCTCGTTCAACAGCAACGACCTCTTTTCGCAAATCTGGATTCTGCCGGGCGTGACCGGCATACCCACCGGCAACAACTTTCTGGTCGACGGAGGCGGATACGACGAGAACCAGCTTCTGCTCGACGGCGTGCCCGTATACCACCCGGGGCACCTCAACCTGATGCTGCCCGTATTCAACGGCGACGCCGTGAAGAATATCGTCTTTCACAAAGGGTTCTTCCCCACCAAACTCGAGGGGAAGCTCTCGTCGATTACCGAAATAAACCTCAAGGACGGCAACAAACAGGAGCACATGCGCACCCTCTCGCTCGACATGCCGGCCGCCTCGATCATGCTCGAAGGCCCCATACTCAAAAACAAACTCTCCTACCTGGTGAGTGCCCGGCGCAGTTGGCTCGACCTGCTCGACGAGTTTTTCTCCGAAGAGGACCGCCTCCACCACTCGACGCTCGACTTCAACGCCAAGTTGTCGTACGACATCTCGCCGTCGAGCTCGCTCAAGGCTCTGGCTTACCATGCGCAAGACATCTACCGCATGCCCGTCGGCCCCAAAGAGAAGATTACGGCCATGCGCTGGAACAACCAAATCTACCAGCTCGCCTACAACTTTTCGAAAGGGAAATTGAGCAACACCACCTCGCTCTTCTACACCTCACACGAAAATGTGGCGCATGCCGGAATACTGGGTTTCGAAACTGCGACACGCAGCTACATTCACAGCGGCATCAAGTCGATGAACGTATCGACCGAGTTCACATACAGCTACGACAACATCTACACCACCCGCTGGGGAGCCAAATATGCCCACGAGGTCTACGACCTGGCCATCCTGGGCGACACGGTACGTGTGCGCCACGAGCCCATCGACCAATTCTCGATTTTCTACGACAACCTCATCCGCATCACTTCGCAACTATTCACCCAGGTGGGAGTCCATTTCATCGGCTATCTGCCCGAGAAGCACCGCGACTATTACAGCATCCAGCCCCGCTTCTCGCTCAAATACTCGCCGTGGACCAACGACCTGTTCTATCTCAACTTCTCGCGCATGGAGCAGTTTTACCACTACCTGCGGTTCAACACCTTCTACATGCCCACCGACTTCCGGATGCCCAGCATCGAGTCGTACAAACCACGCTCGTCGGAACACTATGAGGCGGGGTGGAAACACAACCTGCGCAACGGCGCCCTTGAGCTGTCGGCCTACTACAAGACCCGCCGCAACATCGTGGCCCTGCGCCCCGAGACCTTTGTCGAAGATACCGACGACCGCGCCCGACTGGCGGCCGACCTGGGCGAGGTGTGCGACGAGGTATGGGGACGGCTTCAACGCCACCGTTTCAAGGGAAAGACGGTAGTGCTGAAGCTCAAATTCGACAATTTCAAACAGATTACCCGTTCGAAGACACTGCCTACACCGGTCGACTCGTTGGCCACGCTCTATCGCGTGGCGCAGGAGCTGCTCACGGCCTGCGACTTCGGGGGACACAAAATCAGACTTATCGGCGCAGGCGTAGGCAACTCGCTCGAGGCAGGTCTTGACGGCGTACAACTGCGGCTCCCTTTCGACGACCTGCCTTAACCGCCACCCCGAGACCGTCACCACACCACGGTCCGCCCACGCGCTCACCGCGGCTACCGACGACAACCGCCACATAAGCACTGTGAATTATCAACTAAGCTATTGTACATTAGAAAATAATATCGTATCTTTGCCCCGCTTTTTGAAAATTCCGTGTGATGGGAAATTAAGGAGCAAGAGAAATCACTTAATTTTGAGTAACACAAAACAACAAAACAATGAAAACATTTCAACTGAATGGTACGGCCCGTACCGATCTGGGCAAGAAAGCTGTAAAAGGCCTGCGTAAACAAAACCTGATTCCTGCCGTTCTCAACGGTGGCGAACTGGTAGACCTGCCTTACACCGGCACCCTGAAACCCTGCGAAAAACTGGTAGAACTCACGGGTGGTAAAAAAGGTATTATCGTTACCGATTTCACTGTAACCAAAGACGCTGTTCGCAAACTGGTTTACACTCCCGATATTTTTGCCGTAGAACTGAACATCGACGGTGAGAAGAAAATGGCCATCTTGAAAGACCTGCAATTCCACCCCGTAACCGACGCTATTCTGCACATGGACTTCCTCGAAGTTACCGACAAGAAACCGGTGGTTATGGAAGTTCCCGTTCAACTCGAAGGTCACTCCGAAGGTGTACGTGCCGGTGGTAAACTGAGCCTCTCGATGAGAAAACTCAAAGTGAAAGCCATCTACACCAACATCCCCGAACGTCTGGTTATCAACATCGACAACCTGGGTCTGGGCAAGACGCTGCAAGTAGGCGAGCTCCACTTCGAGGGTCTGGAACTGATGAACGCCAAGAATGCTGTGGTTTGCGCCGTTAACCTGACGCGTGCCGCTCGTGGTGCTCAAGCTAAACAAGACTAATCAAACACCATCTTTTTGTAGATGAAATATCTGATTGTAGGGCTGGGGAATATCGGTTACGAATACGAGAATACCCGGCATAACATAGGATTCAGAGTATTGGACGCCTTGGCTAAGGCGTCCAATCTCGTTTTTACCGACGGCCGTTACGGAGCTACCTGCGAGCTGCGCATCAAGGGACGTACCCTCGTGCTGCTCAAGCCCTCGACCTATATGAACCTGAGCGGGAACGCCGTGCGCTACTGGTTGCAGAAGGAGAATATCCCCGTAGAAAATCTGCTCGTCGTGGTCGACGATTTGGCTCTCCCCTTCGGCACCTTGCGGCTGAAACCCAAAGGCAGCGATGCCGGTCACAACGGACTGAAGCACATTTGCGAGACATTGGGCACGCAGGTCTATTCGAGGTTGCGGTTCGGCATCGGCAACGACTTTCCGCGTGGCGGGCAGATCGATTTCGTGCTGGGGGCCTTCCCCCCGGAACAAGAGGCACAACTGCCCGAGAAGCTGGAACGGGCCGGCGAAATTATCAAGAGTTTCTGTCTGGCCGGTGTACAGCAGACCATGAACCAGTATAACAACAAGTAGCAACTATGGCAAAAGAAGAGGTACGAATCGACAAGTTCATGTGGGCCACCCGCATCTTCAAAACCCGCACCATCGCTACCGAGGCCTGCAAAAAGGGCCGGGTGATGGTCGACGGCGTAGGGGTGAAGCCCTCGCGCACGGTCAAGGTGGGCGACACGATACAGGTGCGCAAGCCGCCCGTGACCTACTCGTTCAAGATTCTGGCTCTGGCCGAGAACCGCATGGGGGCCAAACTGGTGCCGGGCTATCTCGAGAATGTCCCCCCACCCGAGCAATACGAACTGCTCGACATGGTGCGCATCAGCGGCTTTGTCAACCGGCAGAAGGGGCTGGGACGCCCCACGAAACGCGACGGCCGACAGATGGCACAGTTCCTCGAGTCGCAGTATGCCGACGACGGATTCGATTTTGACTTCGATTTCGACGACGACCTGGACGAGGAATAATATTAAATAAATTTAAAACTCGATTGAAACTGCAGGGGTAATATCCCGTTCCCGGGGATTGTGCCTTACCTTTGCCGTTGCAAATCTATCTTTTATGTGGGCTAAGAAGCTGAAAATAGTATGTCTGTTGCTGGCCGGTTGCCTGGGAGTGCTCTCTACGACACTTCCGCATCATCACCACGCCAACGGCATGATATGCCTCGAGTTCAACCTGCTCGGCAGCGACGACTCCCACGCCAAAAGCGCCGAAGAAGAGACCGACGATTGCACCGGCTGCAACTGGTTTGCCTACAAGATACCGGTCGATCTGGCATCGTTGCATCAGCACCTAACCCTTCGGTTTGCCCCGGTCAAGATATTGCTGGGTACCTGGGCCGTATTGGCCGACTGGGTCGTCGACATCCCCGACGAGTCGCCCACGTATGGCATCTATGTCGAACGGCTGCATACGGCCGTCTTTCTCCAGACCCTCGCTCTGAGGGCCCCTCCCGTAGCATAGGTATATAGTTTTGAAATCGTGTTATCTCGCAGAGCATCATGCACTGCCGAGCCATGCGTACGTGCGGCCACCGACATGGCCGTAACGATTGAAACATCTGTTTATTCAATATTAAAGCAATACCTATGAAACGAAACATATTATTGACAATCACAATCTTATCGTATATTCTGTGGAGCTGCTCGGGCTCGTCGCACACCGATGGCGAAGCCCACGAACACAGCGACCACATCGAAGAGCACGACCATGAGCACAGCGAGCACGAAGGTCACGACCACGAAGCCGAAGGCCATGGCGACGAAATCATCCTGAAAAAAGCCGAGGCCGAAGCCATCGGCCTGACCACCAAAACCATAAAGCCCGAGAAGTTTCACAGCGTGATTCCCTGCTCGGGTACTCTCTCGGCCGCCCAGGGCGACGAGATGACGGTCGTAGCCCCCGTGTCGGGCGTGGTCTCGCTGGCCGGACGGCATATCACCGACGGCAGTCAAGTATCGAAAGGGAGCGTGCTGCTGCGCCTCTCGGCCCAAAAGCTGGCCGCAGGCGACCCGGCACAACGCGCCCATATCGACTACGAGAC
>ERZ779888.3026-NODE-3026-length-12921-cov-4.520986_pt1 | contig 12921 bp, 7 predicted proteins | sample MGYA00511245_ERZ779888 | MGnify/ENA primary metagenome ERZ779888 (study PRJEB29588, sample SAMEA2155255) | human gut metagenome | biome: human gut; feature: human-associated habitat; material: faeces | place: Denmark | collected 2008/2010 ... | reverse complement strand
CCCGCCGTCAAGACGCCGCTCTTGCATTTTCAGTCCAATCGTGCTATTTTATGGTTAGCATCAGCTAACAGGAGATGTATTGCAACCCATGAAAGTGAAAAAGAACGCCTGCACCGGCTGCGCCGCGGCGGAGGCGGACGGGCGGTTCGTCCGGCATCCGGAGAGCGCGGACGGCGAGGCCGTTGTGACTGCCTATCCGGTATTTCCGGGCATAGAGATCGCGTACTGCGACATACACGCGCACGAGTGCCGGCTCGAACACACACCGGGGATCTCCCTCATGCGCATCAGCCACTGCCGCGAGGGACGGCTCGAACAGCAGATGGGGAACGAATACTATTTTCTCGCGCCGGGGGATCTGGCCGTTTCACGCAGCGACGCCTCCGACGAGGCCGCGCGCTTCCCCACCGGGCATTACCACGGCATCACCGTAACGATCGACCCGGCGCAGGCGCCGGAGTGTCTTTCGTGCCTGCTCTCGGACGTGAACGTCCGCCCGGCGGCGCTGATGGAAAAGTTCTGCGCGAACGGCGGCTACTTTGCCGCCCGCTCGTCCGCGAGCGTGGAGCATATTTTTTCGGAGCTGTACTCCGTGCCGGAGGAGATCCGCAAGGGGTATTTTAAAGTGAAGGTTTTGGAGCTGCTGCTCTTTCTCAGCGCGCTACCGACCGAGCGGCGGCGTCCGGCCTATTCCGGCGCGCAGGTGCGCCTTGCCTCCGCCGTGAGCGAGTATCTGCTCTCCGCAACGGAGGAGCGCCCCACAACGGCGGAGCTCTCCGCAAAGTTCCACGCCTCGGCCACGCAGATATTGCAGAGCTTCCAGGGCGTTTACGGCATGTCTCCGGCAGCGTTTCTGCGCGCTCAGAAAATGCACGCCGCGGCGGAGCTTCTCCGTTCCACCGACCGGACGGTGCTCGATATCGCCGGGCAGTTCGGATACGACAACGCCAGCAAATTTGCCCGCGCGTTCCGCAGCGTCATCGGTGTATCCCCAAACGCCTACCGCAGCGGCGCGACCGCCGACAGCTGCGCGCCGGTCTGATCCGAATTCCAACACAAAAACAACATTTTGGAGCCGCGTTCGCTCATTTTGGAGCGGATGCGGCATCGCGGTTAGCGTATGATAACTTTGCAAACAGGGAAACGCTTCCCCGGATGTATGCTTTTCCACCATGTCACATTATCTCTCACCCCTTTGTGCGGTGCGGCCCGGAAGGAGGACTCACGAATGTCTGAAAAAGTGATCGTCCGACTGGGCGCACCCACACTGGCGGGGATCAAGACGGGAAGCCTGTTCACCTGTGCGTATACTTCCCGCAAAAGCGTGGAAGAATCTTTGCGGCAGCTTAACCGCTGCTTTGCTCCGAAGGGGCTCTGCCTGCTGCCGCTGCGTTATTCCGAAAAGAACGTTCTCCTTTATCTGTTCCGCCCGGCGGAGCTTTCCCGCGATCTGCAAAACAGCGAAGCTGCCGAGCTGCTCCGACAGGAGGGTTACCCCTGCGAAAGCTGCGGAAAATGTCTTGCGGCGCTCACGCGCAAGCTGCGCAGCGGCGAAGGGTTCCCGCACGAGATCGGTCTGTTTCTCAGCTATCCCCCCGAGGATGTAAAGGGCTTTATCGAAAATCACGCCGCCAACTACAAGCTCAGCGGCCTGTGGAAGGTCTACGGCGACGAGAAGAAAGCGAAAGAGCTTTTTGCCAAATATAAAAAATGCACGGACATCTATTGCGAACGGTACGAAGCCGGCTGCGGTATCGCCGAGCTCGCCGTCGCGGTGTGATGCGCCGGAAAGGAAGATTCTGTTATGAAAAAAGCAGCTGTTATTTACTGGAGCGGCACCGGCAACACCGAGGCCATGGCAAACGCCGTTGCCGAGGGCATGAAAGGCGCCGGAGCCGAGGTCTCCCTTCTCAGCGCGGACGCCGTGAGCGCCCCCGATCTCGCCGGGCTTGACGCCGTGGCGCTCGGCTGCCCGGCCATGGGCTCCGAAGTTCTCGAAGAGGACGTTTTTGAGCCGATGTTCTCCTCCTGCAAGAAGCAGTTTGTCGGCAAGAGCGCGGCGCTCTTCGGCTCCTACGGCTGGGGCGAATGGATGCGCACCTGGGAGCAGGACTGCCGCGGCGCGAACATCTCTCTCGTGTGCGAGAGCGTCATCTGCTGCGAGACCCCCGGCGACATCGAGCTTGAAGCCTGCCGCGAACTGGGCCGCGAGCTTGTAAAATAAATCTGGTAACACACCGGGGCTCCCCTTTCCCGGTTGTTATATATCGATCCATCTCCATCCTTTTCTCTTTGTTGATCCCCCATGCGAGACCGGCTGCACTGAAAAGCAGCCGGTCAATTCTATTCTTTCCTGTTTCGCGCCATTGTCGAAAACCATGGGAAAATTCCTCTTTACTTTTCCGTTCCGGCTTGCTATAATAATTAGGCTGATAAATGCGCCAGTAGCTCAGCTGGATAGAGTGTTGGCCTCCGGAGCCAAAGGTCGTGGGTTCAAATCCCGTCTGGCGTACCATAAACCCCTTGATTTTACAGCGTTTTCCGTTTTCGTCAGTAAAAGCGTTAGTAAAATCGCAAAAACAGAGCCGCTACTGCGGCTCTGTTTTTTATCTCCCGTCATAGAGGTTGAGCATCACGCGGATCTTCGCGTCCCGCTCCATGATCCTGTCATGCTCATATTCCCATATGGCGCGCATGCTCTCTGGCGGCTCTTTGGCATAGTCGCGGATGAGCCGGACGGCCTGCGCGTGGAACATCTCGCAGTGGTCGAGCTCCTGCCGCGCTACGCGCTCGTAAACGTCGCCGAGCTCCTTGTCCTCGTCCTTGTTTCGCAGGGCGTGCTTTGCGTAGTGCTCGGCAGCGTCCAGCTCGTAGCACATATCCTTGATAAGGCGCTGGATCTTCTTCATCTCACAATTCTCCTTTTAGATAGCGGTACAGTTTCTCAAAGTCGCTCCGGTTCAGCCGGAAGTCACCGACGACGGGAAGCGATAGCGTCATCGGCTCATTGATGTACGGACTGACGGCGGAAAAGAGCGCGTCCACGTCCACGCCCTCCGCACTCACCGCGCCGGTCATGGCAACGAGCGGCTTGTCCTTCGCGCTCTGCAGCATCCCGGCGGCGTTTTTCGTGGCAAGCGCCGCGTATCCGCCGAGCAGGATCCGCTTCCCGCCGGTCATGTGCGGCAGCATCTCCGCATCGACAAACCGCGCAAGTCGTGTCTGAAGCTCCGTATATGAAATCATGTTGAATCCTCCTTATAGATCAGGCAGGGGAGGGAATGTCACCTCCCCCGCCCGGCGATGGATCAGGCGGTCGCAGCCGCCGGTTTGACGGTCACTTCGCCCCAGCCGGGACAAACGGAGCTGTTCGGAACAACGAGCTTCGTGAGGCTCTGGAGCTGCGCGATCTGCCCCTGGATGCAGCCGACAGCGGCGGTGTTCGTGCCGTTGTAGACGGCCTGCTGCAGATTGATGCCGTTCTGCTCTTCCTTGTTCGCGCGCACCTCACCGGCAAGGCCGAGAATGCGATTCTCAAGCTTGGTGAAGGCGTCCGTGATCTTGCGGTTCGTCTCGTCCTGGCCTCGCCAGTAGGCGATCTCCATGTCCTTCTGCGCGATGGTCTGGGTCTGGTTGAGCTCATAGCGGGAGACGTTGGCGTCGTCTCCGCACTTCTGGCTCGCCATGCCCGCGGCGAGACCGGCGACAGCGGGAGCTACCACGCCGTTAGCGCCGAGACCGCCGAAGAGATTGCCGAGACCGCCGTTGAGCAGCCATCCCGCCGTACCGGCGATGCCGAGACCGAGGGCCGTCCCGCCCGTAGCTTTGGATGCGTATTCCATGATGATTCCTCCTTAAAAATTTCACCGTAGCGCTCCGGTGTCTAAAGAAATCATCGCATAAAAAGAGAGAGCCGCCCTGTCGGGAAGCTCCCTCTTTCGCTGCGGGAAACTTTCGCTAAACTCTCGCCATTTTGGCCTTGATGCACCGGATCTTCCGGTTCACCGCCGATTCGGACAGGCTCAACGCCATGCACACCTCGACGATGCTTTTGTCCGATACCCGGAGATCAAAGATCCTGCGCTCTGTCGGCGTGAAATTGCATTCCTGCCGGAAGTATTCCGCCTCCGGCCGCGTAAGATCGCTTAACTGCATAGCCGCTCCTTTCTTTCGGAGCGCCCGTGGTGGCACACGCTGCAAGCGTCACAAGGCGCGTTTTCTGCGCTTTGTCCGGCTCCCCTTTCGGGGAGCCCTTTTTTACTTCAAGCTCGGCAGCTTCCCGTACTTGAGGAAGTAATCGATCGGGCTGCCCTCCTCAACATACACCGTCCGGTTTCCTGCCTTGATCGCCTTCCTCTTGGCCTGCGTCACGGCTTTCTGAATGTCCGTCCCGCTCGCCGTCTTCGTGAAGTCTGCGATCACGTTCCCGCTCACCTTCGGCGTTTTGGACGTTCCGCCCGCCTTCGCGGAGGATGCCGTGCCGGACCTCGGGATGATGATCTCCGGCGCTTTCGGCGTCGGGGCCTTGAGCGCCGTCCTCTTTCCTCTCCCGCGCCGGCCTCCGGAGCCGCCCGAACCTCCGTTCCACTTCTGATTCCTCGCGCTCTTCGCTGTGTACCCGGCGGCAACATAAAGGGCGTCCTTCTGCTCCGGCGGAATGTCCAGGCTGTTGATGTACTCCACAACTTTTGCCTTCTTCGATCCGGAAATGCTCTTGCCGTTCTCGTCCTTGTCTGCGTGCATCTCCTTTGTGGCAAAGTAGTAGTCGTAGTACGTCTCGTAGGAAACTCCCTTGGCATACGCGGTGCGGGCCTTGTCGTAAACGTCCGCGTTGTAGGTGCGCAGCGCATACTCCGCGCCGAATACCTCGCGGTTTGCTTCGCGGTAAACGATGGCGTCCATGCGGCTCTCCGCCTGGTCCTCGGTGATCTCATACTGCTCGGCATATTCCGCGATGGCCGCGTCGTTGTCTGTCGAGAGCTCCGGGTGTGCCTTGAGATAGTCGCTCACCGCCTCGCGGTACGGCTCGGCCTGCGCGATGATCTCCTTCTGCCGCTCGATGAGCTGCGCTTTCAGCGCCCGGACAAGCCGGTTCTTTTCGGCCTTGGTCAGGTTCTCGTCGCTCTGTATCGCGCGGATCTGCTGATAGTAGTCGTTCACCTCGTCGCCGGCATGAGAAACGTATTTCCGCGTGATGCCAGCTCCGATGTCGCCGTCGTTCGCGTCGTACTTGAGATCGTCCAGAAGATCGTAGTACTCGCCGGTGGTCTTGTTGGTGCTCGTGCTGTCGAGCATGAACGCCTGCTTGAGCGGCGCCAGCGCCGGGGAGCTCGCCGTCGCGGACGGCGTGAACCACGGCAGCAGAAGATCGCCGACCACGCCGGAGTACTGGTCCAGCAGATAGTTGATCTTCTTCGGCGACAGATTGAACGTTTTTCCGATCCATTTGGAGAGTTCGTCCGTTTTCTCGTCGTACCGCTCGCCCGGCCGGTAGTTTTGCAGACGGTCGCTCTCGATGTTCCCGCCGTACCACGTCGTGCCGGGGTTGTCGGGATTGAAGAGCTTTGTCTGCGTCCACGCGGTGGCGATGTTCTGGTTGAAAATGTCCGTCGGGGCGACGTTGCTCTTCACGACCTCAATCACGTCGGAGAACTTCGGTTCGTTCCCCTTCGCCTTTTCCTGCGCATACGTCGCTCCGGCCGAGAACACCGCCAGCGCGCGTCCCCTCGGGATTTTCATCCAGTAGCCGTCCCCGAGCTTGAAAAGGTAGTAGTTCGATTTCGTCTGGTCGGGGATGTCGTCCCACTCGTCATCGTCGCGGTACAGCAGCCCGTTGAGCAGCTCCGGCAGAATGCCGAGCGCCGCCGCCTTGATCGCAAGAGACGCCCACGCCTTGAAGCCCTTCCGGTCGGTGATGTTCCGAACAAACTTGTCCGCGCCCTGCACGGACGGATTGAGAAACGGCACGAGGTACTTGTTCAGCATCTTCGTCACCGTGCCGCCGCGGGCAAAGTTCGTCGTGATATCCGCCGCGCCGAGCATTGCCTCCATGAGGTCGCTCTGCGTGAACTTCCCGGTTTTCACCCCGTCCGCCGTCTTGCTCCCGCCCTTGTTGGCAAGGATGGTCATAAACTCCGCAAGGCGGGGAGCCGCTTCAATAGCCTGCCCCAGCGATTCATATTTTGCCGCGAGCTTTCCGGCGGCGCTCTTCGGCTCCTTCACCATGCCGGTCGTATAGTCCAGCATGGAGGCGTAGGATCCGCCCAGCGCCTTGTACTGCTGCCAGATCTCGCCGTTTGTTACGATCTGCTTCCACGCCGACGGGAACATTTTCGCCCATGTTGCCGAGTCTGTAGAGTAGAACGCCGCGTCCTGCGCGTCTCGCACAAGATTTCGCACCATGAAGATCGGGTTATATCCGGTGCAAAGCGCCTTGAACAGGTCGTTGCCCTTCTTCAGCAGCTTCGCAATGTCGGAATTTGCGTATTTGTCCGGCTGAAATGCATTCATCGCCTGCGCCAGCCCCTCGTCCATCGTGATGTTGTACCGGTCATTCCCGCGCAGAACGGAAAACACATTGTTTGTGACAGGCACATACAGCTCTTCGCTGTCCACATACTGATCGGTCGAGGAATAGTCCACCAGATCCACCTTGTTCACGCCCGGAATGCTTTTGTCCTGGTTCCAAGACTGCACAAGCTGCTCACCGAATTGGTTGAGACCGGCGTTTTTCATCACCGCCACCGTCTTTCGGCTCATCGCCGTGTGCAGCGGCATGATGACGGCGTCGCCGCCCACGGCGCGTCCGATGGCGTTCGATACGACGATGCCGCCGTTTCTCCGCGCCCGCCGCGCCGTCTTTCCCTCGGTGCCCTCCACGCGCATCGTCGGCACATAGTTCGGGTACCGCTTCTTCATCGCGTCCACATGCTTCTGTGTGTCGAGTCCGGCGTCGATGCGGTACTGCAGAAGATCGTCGAAATAGGCATACACCCTCTTTGCGAGAGCGTCAAACTCCGGGTTGGCTTTCAGCAGCCGTTCGGCTTCCAGCTGGCTATCGTAGGCCGTGACCTCGTATCCGAACACCGGTTTCAGCCCGTTCTTTTTCGCCTCGCTGATTTTCTGCCGCGTGAAGATGAGCATCTGCGCCGCCTCGGATATGTCCGCGATCTCCGGCATCTCGCCGTTGAGAAGCTCATCGAGCACCGTCTCTTTCCATTCTCTCGAAAGCATATCCCGCTTGTCTCCCGGAACGGCGGTTTGGTAGAGATAGTCGTTGTCCAGCCCGCGCAGCTTCGGGTAGAGATCTTCGATCGTCGTCACGCACTTCGTGAGATTCTGTACCTCTTCCGTGCTGTCGTACCGCATGCGGTCCACGTTGTTCCGGTGCAGGAGCATCAGCTGAAAGTCCTTGTACTTTTCCGGGGTTTTCATGATATCCCCGAGAATGTCCATAAGGCTTTCTCCGGTCTTGTGCCCGCTGATGTCTGTGCGCGCGCCGCCCTTGGCGATCCAGTTTCCCGCCCGCTGGGAGTACGCCCCGGCGTTGAAGTAGTACCCCTCCAGGCTCTTGTTCTTCGTCTGCTTGGAGATCCGGCGCACCGTCTCCCCGGCGTTTACGAACATACGCATAGCTCCGTGCGTGACGTCTGCAAGACTTTCGCGGAAGCTCTTTTCCGCCTTTACGATCTCGTCCGTGACGCGGCTCTCCGCCGTTTCGCCGGGGCTCGGCGCGTCCTCCGGCGTTTCCGCCGTCTTGAGTTCTTCGGTATTTCCGAACAACTCGGCGATCTTCGCGTTCTCCTCCGCGCTCAGCTCCGCCCGTCTCGCCTCGGCTCGCTTCTCGTTCGCGGCGGTGTACGCGCGGTTGGCCTCCTTGTCCATCCACTCCGCGGCGAGCTGCGCAGCCTTTTCCTTTTCAAATTCCCGGAACCGCTGCACGTCCTGCCGGCCGTCGGAAATATCGACCCAGTACTCCACGCCGTTCGTGTTCATCTTCGCGGTGTACGTCCGGATCCCGCTCTCTCCCTGTGTGGATACCTCGGTTTTTCCCTTGGAGATGAGCTGCTGGAAGAGCCGCTGCACGCCCGCCGACGTCGCTTTCGTGACCCGCTCTCTGGTGTCCGTCGTGGCGTTCGGCTGCGCTTCAAACGGCAAGCCCTTCTGCGTCTCTCTCCACAGCGCCTCGCGCTCCTCGGCGCGCATCGCCTCGGACTCTTCGTCCTTCATCCGGGCGGCTCTTTTTTCCGCAGCATCCGGGTCTGAATATTTGCCGTCCACGACGTAAGCCGTTTCCCTGCTCTCCATCACGACCTTTCCGGTGCCTTTTTTCTTGTTGAAGTAGTATGCGAATACAATGGGATTCCCGTCCGCGTCCTGCGCATTGGTCTTGTCGATGACCAGTCCGTAGTTTCCGTACTCCTTGCTTTTCAGCCACGTCCAGAACGGCACGGTCTGTACCTTCTCGCCGTTCTTCTTCTCGAACACCGGATACCCGGCTTCCTCTGCGGCCTTGAGATCGGCGTTGTAGCTCTCGCCCCGGTTTTCAAGGCCCGGATGGAACATGATCCGTGCGCCGACGTCCTTTCGGATCTCCATCGCCGCCCAGTTCGGGAGGTTTTTCCGCTTCCGGCTCGACGCGCCGGCGAGGCGCTCGCCGTTCTTCCAGACAGAGGCATACAGCACGCCGTTTTCCTCTTCGATGCGTGCCTCGTATCTCGCATCGCCTTCGGAGATCACATACCGGTTTTCCGTTTCGAGCGCGTTTTCCAGCTCCGCGATCTCCTTTGTGTAGGAGCCGATCTCGCCGATGATGTTGTAGTCGCCCTTTTTGCGGTCGAACTCCTTGGCCGGCGCTTTCTTCAGGTCGAAGTAGGATACAGGCTTTGCTTTTGTCTTTGTCTGCTCCTTCAGCTTCAGATGGTTGTCCTCGGCAAATTCGCGCAGTATGATCTCCGTTTTATCCCGCAGATCGTTCACCATTCTCTCGTAGGCGTGTTCTCTTGCCTCGCCGAGCCCCTCCTGCTGCGCCTCGTCCCACAGTCGATCCGCGAGCGTCTGCTTCTCGTTCGCTCCCTGCTCGGCGCAGTAGATGATATTTCGCAGCATATCCGGCGCGGAAATATCCGTCGGGAAAAGCGCCTCGCCGTATTTCTCGGCGAGCTCCATATTCCGCACATCCGGCGGCGTGTATCTCCGGTTATCGGAAAGCGTGATCCCTGCCGCCCTTGCCCGCTCGCGCAGCTCCCGCGCCTCGTCTTTGCTGAAATCGCGCCACATATCCTTCGATACATAGAGCTTGCCGCCCTTCAGATCGCTCCGGATGCTCTCGTAGGTCTCATCGATCCACGGGCTGTTTTTCGATGAGGATACAACGCTCCCGGTCTGCAGCAGCTCGTTTACAAGCGTGTCCAGCGCGTCTCCTCGGATCTCGCCCTGCGCCATCATCTCGCCGATGTTCCGGTTGAGTACCCGCTCCACGTCCGTGCGGTTCGCCCGGTCCGTGCTGAACAGCTGCATAATGTCGCGCTTCGTGCTTTTGACCGAACGCGGCCGCTTCTTTTCCGTGCGTGCTTGCCTGTCAACCCTTTGTGCTTCCTTGAATTGTGCCTCGCCTGCCCTCAATTCCTGCTCCGCTTTGGAAATCCACTTGCTTTCCGTCGTGTAGTCGTAGTTTGGATCGTCGGCCTTTATCGCGTTCTGGTATGCCTTCGTCCTCTCTTCCACAACCCGCCGGAGCGATGTGTACGACCGGATGAACTCCTTCGCGGTTTCAGCGTCAAAAGACGCCTTTTCGTTATCGGAATCCCGGTTTTCCACCTCCACACTCGCTTTGCCGGAAGATTTTTCTTGACTATTCCCCTCCGTCTGGCGTATAGTAACCGTAGAAGAGGATTTCCCCTGTTGAGCGCCGGTTTCGGTAACGGAATCGGAAGAGCCGTGTTTGTTTGCAGGGGAGCCTCTTCTCTTCATATCCCCCACATTGTACACAACCACTCCGTTGTCTCCATCCGCCGTGGAAATCGTCACCAGATAGTATTTTCCGTCGAAGTCTTGGAACCACGCTTTTCTGTAAAACCACCCGTTTTTTGCAAAGCCGCCATGAAGCAGCTTTCCGTTTGTCCCCAGCTCATCAGGAACCGGGGTATTGTTTTTCTTCTCCGAAACTTGAATGAGTTCGTCTATGTGCGCCTCGGCATTCAGCTTCGCCTCGTATTCCGAATCAGTCATCAGACGGCGGTGCCCGTTCTCGTCCGTCACATAGTTCCGGAAGCTCGCCTTCCCGGCGGTATCCTTCGTGATCTTCAGCACGTCCCCGGAATCCGTCGTGAGGATCACGTCCTCGCCGTTGCGGATCTTCCGGTTGATGTAGCCCTCAATTTGATCCGCCCAGCTGTTAGGATCATTCCCGAAAATCACCTGCCGGTCAGCCTGTACGTACTTCTTCCCGTCCGGCAGAACGACGATCGTGCCTCTGCCTTCCGGCGGTCCCGTCGTCTCCTGCTGCGCCTCTGCCCTCCGGGCCGGGGCGTTTCTTTCTGTCTCGGTGCGCACGGCCTCCTGCACCGGCGCGTCGCCGGAGAACCAGTTCAGCCCTGCGTAAGCGTCCGCCGCGATCTCCTCGGTGAGCAGCCGCTCGATCTCGTCCACGCTCATATTTGCGAAATCGTAGACCCCTGCGTAGTCCGCTTTATAGGCATCCCGCATGGCGTCGTATTCCTCGGCGGTCATGCTCTCGCGGATCACCTCATCTGTCGCGCGGATAACTTCCTCGGATGCATAGTTGTGGAACATCTCGTGCTGCACCAGCATCTCCGGGCTGATGGCGTTGCCTCTGCTGTCCACGGCGTCCACGCGGAAGAACACCCTCCCGCTCTCGGTATAGGCGTTCGCGTAGCCGTCTCCCACCTGGATCGCCCCGCGCACCGCTACCGGCTCAAGCCCGTTCTCCAGTACGGCGTCGTAGGCGCTCTTCGCCTCGCCGCCGAGCTTCCGCGCGTCCACGACGGTCACGGCCTCCGTGCCGCCGTTTCGGATGCCGAGCTGCGCCGGAGTTACTTGCCGTAGATCCGCTTGCGCGTCCGTTCCCACGCCTCGTTGAACTTCCGTTCGGCCTCCGGTGAGAGCTTGTAGCCCTCCTTCGGCGCCTTCCGCAGCTTGTCCGCGGGAACCGACATAAGCAGCCCCGCTTTCTTCCCGGTGATAAGTACTCTGTCCATTGTTCATTCCCTCCTGAATGTTGATCGCCGCCGCGGGCGTCGTGCTGTTTCCTTCGTTCTGCGCCTTCTGCGCGCCCACAGGCGCGTTTTGCACCCCGGCAGTATAAGTACCTTCCCGCGCGCCGGAGCGCCCGCCTGCCTCCATCTGCTGCGTCAGATACTCCGCCGCGCGCTTCATATCTTCCTTCGTGCCGATCTTCTGCCGGAGATCGTCGGCGTTCTCCGCGTCGGTCAGCTCGGCCAGCGCGTATATAACGCCGGGGTTTTCCGTCTGCGCGTCCTGCATCATCTGCACAACGTTCTTCGGCGTGGTGTCCAGCCGCTCGGCTGTCTGGTTGATGTTCGCGCGGTTCGTGCTGTACTGCACGCTGCTCGACCCCAGTGTTGCCAGCGCGCCGCCGAGGAACGAAAGCCCCTCCTGTCCGAGAACGGCAAGCACGGTCGCAAGCTCCGCGTGCTTCTTCTGCCAATCCGTGCCGCTGGTCCGGTAGTATTCGAGCATTTTCGGGATCCCGCTCTCTTCCGTGCCGAACGCCGCGTCAATTGCAAGGTTTACCACGCCGTTCGCCGCGTCCGACATGACCTCCTCCATGCCCTCAGGGATCATCGTGAGTGCCATGCTCTTCACAAAGCTCAGCGGGTTTGCCTTGATCTTTCGGATGACCCATTCGCCGCCGACCGCTTCTGAGGCGTACTCAATCGCGCCGCGCGTCAGACCGAGCGCCAGCGCTCCGGCGTTGGAGTATCCCTTTTCCTTGCTCTCGGCGATGGACAGGGAAGCCGCCTCCGAGCTCATCAGCGCCGAGCCGAGAATGTTCGTCGCCTTCATCAGCGTGTCGCCGGTAAGCCCCACGGCCTCGCCGATGCCCTTGGCGACAAGCGCGTTCATCGCGCTGTCCGCGGCGCTCATCGCCGTGTTGTATACGAAGCTCCCGACCTTTCCGCCCATCCCCGGATTCGTTTCCTCGATGTGCTTCGAGGTGTCGGCGCGGAGATCCTGCGTGATGTTGCTCGCCTGCCGCCACTTGGAATAGGGGTTGATCTCCTGCCCCTTCGCCGTGCGCACCGCATCGTCCGCCATGGCGATCATGCTCGTGATCGTCCGGGCAGGCTGCGCCGCAACGGTCATGGCGCTTGCCAGCGTCCGCGTCGCCGCGTTCTTTCCGAGCGCCTCCGTCGTCGCCCGGTTCGTGCCGGTGTACCACTGCTTATCCAGCTCCGGCTCAAGATCGCTCAGATAGGCGTTCGCCGCTTTTTTCCCCTGCGTAGCGTATAGGTAGTTGTATACGCCGATCTCATCATCGGTCATGAAGGCGTATTTCCCGTAGTCCTGCCCGCGTCCCTGCGCCTGCTGCACGTCGGACTGCGCGCGGAAGTTCCCGATGTTGTTGATGTAGTCATACCGGGCGTCGCCGAAGAGCTTCCTCTTGCTCTCGCCGCTTTTGGAAAGCTCGGTATAGTCGCTCGCTTTGAGAATACCGGCATACTTCCCGGAGCCGGCCGAGCTCGCCCGGTCATCCGCCTTTCCGTACACGCTGTTGAAAACGACGCTCGTGCCCTTCGCCGCATTCCCGCTCTTCATCTGCGCTGCAGCGTCGGCGTATGGTGTCCCGCCGTTGGCCTCGATGCGGCTTGCAAGCGAAGGCTTTTGCTTTGCATCTTCCCTGCGAAATCCCGGATGCTGAGCTTGGAATATTTTTTC
>ERZ779888.3025-NODE-3025-length-12923-cov-8.921666_pt1 | contig 12923 bp, 9 predicted proteins | sample MGYA00511245_ERZ779888 | MGnify/ENA primary metagenome ERZ779888 (study PRJEB29588, sample SAMEA2155255) | human gut metagenome | biome: human gut; feature: human-associated habitat; material: faeces | place: Denmark | collected 2008/2010 ... | reverse complement strand
ACCACACCACAGGAGGAACCATGAAAGCGACAGGAATAGTGAGGCGAATAGACGAGCTGGGCAGGGTAGTTATACCCAAAGAGATACGGAGGACGCTGCGTATACGGGAGGGCGACCCCCTTGAGATATTCACGGACAGGGAAGGGGAGGTAATACTCAAAAAATACTCGCCCATAGGCGAGCTGGGGGATTTTGCCAGAGAATACGCGGAATCGCTGCATCAATCCCTCAACCGCACCACGCTTATATGCGATAAGGATACCGTAATAGCGGTATCCGGCGGCAGTAAAAAGGAGCTTATGGAGCGGCCCATACATGAGGACGTGGAACGCTGCATGAAGGAGAGAGAAAAGCTGGTGATAAACAAGGGGCAGTGTGAGATGCAGGGCATAATAGACGGCGAGGATCCTGAGAAATACACTGCAGAAGTGATAGTGCCGATACTCTGCGCCGGCGACGCAATAGGCGCGGTAGTGATGGTAAGCCGGGAGCCGGGGGATATGGTAGGTGATACCGAGCTGAAGGTATGCGAGACCGCCGCCAACTTCATGGGGAAGCAGATGGAAAATTGAAATAGATAAAGCGGGCACAGCGCCCGCTTTTTGCTTGGGTAAATATCACTGGTTGGCGATATCCAGATAGGAGTATAGGGTGTACTTGCTGATGCCGAAGTACTTGGCTATCTTGTCGCCGCTCTTGGTTATGAGCATGGCGCCCGCATCGTTGAGGAAGCGTATGGCCTTAACCTTGTCGTCCTTGTTCATCATGGCAACCGGGCGGCCTATGAGCTGTACCGACTGCTCGAGGAGATCGTCCAGCAGCTCGTTCACGTTGGTGGGTATGCGCTCCGGTTCCCCTCCCGGGTTGTTTTGCACTATGGCGTTTATGACGGACTGCGTCATCATAAGCTCAGTCATGTCGTAGTTTATGGCGAATATGCCTGTGACCTTGTCTTTTTCGTCCTTTATGTATACCGTGCTGGAGCGGAGAATGCGGCCGTCGTGGGTCTTGGTAAGGTAGTTGTAGTGGTCGGGGATATCCTTGCGTCCGTCCCGCATGGCCTCAAGAACTACATGGCTGGGGCCGGCATTGGCGCTGCGCCTTGAAACGTGGCCGTTTTCTATGTAAAGTATCATATCCTCCGGGCTTTCGCAGGTGAGGTCGTATATTACGACCTCGCAGTTGCTGCCGAACTGTGCGGCTATGGCAGCGGCTATGCGCTTTAGAAGACCTACGGTGAGATTCTGCATTTATTCCTCCTGAAACGCCGCCAGATAACGGCAAAACAAAGATATATTTACTATACCATACATTGGCGCGGGGCAAAAGCGAAAAAGATTTTGTTTCCGTCTGAAAAATTTTTGGTCATCGGGCAAAAAAGCTATTGCTTATACGATGTTAAGCATGATAAAATAATAGCACAAACAGTAAGGCATATCGGAAGCTGTAAGGAAGTGCTTCGCGCGCGGGCTTAAAACAAATCGTGTTTTAGTCGGCGCGTTTTTATCATTATCAGTCATCAGGCATTCTTAAAAAGAGGAGGAAAAATATGTATCTCATAGCGAACGGTAAGGTTATAACCAGGGACGATGCAATGCCCTATATAGAAAATGGCGGCGTAGTCGTAGAAGGAACCAAAATAATAGAGCTGGGCGAGACGGCAGCCCTAAAGGCAAAGTACCCCGATGCGGAGTTCATAGACGCTAAAGGCAACGTAATAATGCCCGCATTCATAAACGTGCATTCCCATATCTATTCCGCCCTTGCCCGCGGTCTCTCTATAAAGGGCTACAACCCCACCAACTTCTATGAGATACTGGACGGCATGTGGTGGGCCATAGACCGCAATCTGGATCTGGAAGGGACCCGCTACAGCGCATACACCACCTTCATAGACAGCATAAAGACCGGCTGCACTACTCTGTTCGACCATCACGCCAGCTTCTGCGAAATACCCGGCAGCCTTTTCACCATTGAGGAAGTAGCCAAGGAGCTGGGCGTCCGCGCCTGCCTCTGCTATGAGGTCAGCGACCGGGACGGGGAGGAGAAGTGTGACCTGGCCATCAGGGAGAACGGCGACTTCATACGCCACTGCGCCAGGGAGAAGAACCCCATGATAAGCGCAATGTTCGGCGGCCACGCCCTCTTCACCATATCCGACAGGACCTTTGAGAAAATGGTAAAGGAAAACAACGGCATGACCGGATTCCATATACACGTGTCCGAGGGCATGAACGACGTTTACGATACCGCCTACAATTACGGCACCCGAAGCGTGAACCGCCTGCTGAACAACGGCATACTCGGTCCCAAGACCATGCTGGGCCACTGTATACACGTGAATCCCGCCGAGATGGACATTATCAGGGAGACCGGCACAATGGTATGCAACAATCCCGAATCCAACATGGGAAATGCCGTAGGCTGCGCGCCCGTGCTGCAGATGATAAAGAAGGGCATAACCGTTGGCCTGGGTACCGACAGCTATACCTTCGATATGCTGGAGAGCCTGAAGGTCGCCCTGATAATACAGCGCCACAACGCCTGCATGCCAAACGTAGCATGGTGCGAGGTCACCGATATGCTCTTTAAGAACAACCGCAAAATCGCAGCAAAGTACTTTGACGCGCCTCTCGGCATACTCAAGCCCGGCGCTGCCGCCGACGTTATCGTCATGGACTATAAGTGCTTCACTCCCTTCTCCGATGCAAACATAGACGGCCATATGATATTCGGCATGACAGGCCGCCAGTGCGAGACTACCATGTGCAACGGCAAGCTGCTCATGAAGGATCGCCAGCTCATCGGCATAGACGAGGAGGCCATGAACGCCCGCACCATGGAAGCTTCAAAGAAGCTTTGGAGCAGGCTGAACGGCTAAAAGAGAATAATACATACGGAGGTGTAAATCATGAGCGAAAGAATGACTCCCATACCCTTTAAGCAGCTTATGACCTGGATAAAGGAGGAGCACGACAACTTCGGCACCGTCTTCGGCGTAAACGCGCCCTATGTAAAAAAGAACGGCAAGACCCTTCCCCTGTTCAAAGAAAAGCTGGAGACCCCCTTCGGCCCCGCCGCAGGCCCGAACACCCAGCTTGCACAGAATATAGTGGCCGCATACTATGCCGGCGCCCGCTTCTTTGAGCTCAAGACTGTACAGAAGATGGACGGCGACGACCTTGCCGCCTGCATCAACCGCCCCTGCATATGGACCAAGGACGAGGGCTACAACTGCGAGTGGTCCACCGAGCTGTATGTTCCCCAGGCCTTTGACGAGTACGTCAAGGCTTGGTTCGCAATACGCATAATCAGCAGGCTTTACGGCCTGGGCGCCGAGGACGGCTTCATGTTCAACGCAAGCGTCGGCTACGACCTGGCGGGCATAAAGACCCCGAAGATGGATAAGTTCATCGAGGGCATCAGGGACGCTTCTGAGACCCCCATATTCAGGGAGTGCATGGAGGTGGGCTGCGAGCTGTTCCCCGAGCTTGACGGGTACATCAGGGCGACTCCCTCCCGCATCTGCGACGGCGTGACGGTATCCACCCTCCACGGCTGCCCCCCAAACGAGATAGAAGCCATAGCTTCCTACCTTATAACCGAAAAGCACCTCAATACCTTCGTAAAGTGCAATCCCACAATACTGGGCTATGAGTTCGCACGCTCAAGGCTCGACTCCATGGGCTATGACTACATTGCCTTTGACGACAGGCACTTCAGGGAGGATCTCCAGTATAAGGATGCCGTTCCAATGTTCCACAGGCTCAAGGAGCTGGCGGAAAAGAACGGCCTGGAGTTTGGGCTGAAGCTCTCCAACACCTTCCCGGTGGACGTAAAGGCAAACGAGCTGCCCAGCGAGGAGATGTACATGAGCGGCCGCGCTCTGTATCCCCTGACCATAGAGATGGCCAACCGTTTTGCAAACGAGTTCAAGGGCGCGCTTCGCATATCCTACAGCGGCGGCGCAGACTTCTTCAACATAAAGCAGCTGTTTGAGGCGGGCATATGGCCCATAACCATGGCTACCACCATACTGAAGCCCGGCGGATACGGACGCATGGTGCAGCTGGGCAACCTGCTTGACGGGTGCGAGTTCAAGCCCTTCGCAGGCGTGGACTACAAGGCTGTGGCCAGGCTTTCCGAGGAGGCGCCCACCAACTTCCACTATATTAAGCCCATAAAGGAAGCGCCGGACAGGAAGATGGGCAAGGGCAAGGAGCTTCCGCTGATAGACTGCTTCAGGGCCCCCTGCAAGAGCGGCTGCCCCTTCGGTCAGGATATACCCGAATACATAGAGCTGTGCGGCAAGGGCCTGTTCCTTGAGGCATTGCAGGTTATAACCGCAAAGAACCCCCTGCCCTTTATCACCGGTACCATATGCGCCCATCACTGCATGGATAAGTGTATGCGCAACCACTACGAGTGCCCCGTGAATATCCGCGGCACAAAGCTTCAGGCGGCAGAGGGCGCGTTCGAGGAGCTGCTGGCTATAACCGAGATGAGCCGCGAGGGTGAGAAGGTCGCAATTATAGGCGGCGGCCCCGCAGGACTTGCCGCTGCCTACCACGCCCAGAAGCATGGCCTTCAGGCCACCGTATTTGAAAAGCGCGAGACCCTGGGCGGAATAGTACGCAATGTGATCCCCGGCTTCCGCATAGGCGACGATGCCATCGACAATGATATTGCGCTCATAAAAAAGACCGGCGCAGAGTTCGTGATGGGCAAGGAAGCTCCTGATGTGAAGGAGCTTAAGGCCATGGGCTTTGACTACATAGTGCTTGCCTGCGGCGCAGAAAAGAAGGGCCGCCTCAATATCGAGGGCAACGTGATGAACGTTATCGACTTCCTGTACGCCTTTAAGAACGGCGGCGAGCTGAAGCTGGGCAGGAACGTGGCGGTAGTCGGCGGCGGCAACACCGCAATGGACGCAGCCCGCGCCGCAAAGCGCGCCGAGGGCGTAGAGAAGGTGACGCTTGTATATCGCCGCAACCGCAGGTATATGCCCGCGGATCTGGAGGAGCTGGAGCTTGCGATAGAGGACGGCGTGGAGTTCATGGAGCTGGTGTCCCCCGTAAAGCAGGCAAACGGCAAACTCGTTTGCAATAAGATGAAGCTGGGCGATAAGGACGCTTCCGGCCGCCGCGTACCCGTGGAGACCGGCGAGACCGTTGAGGTGGACGCGGATACCGTAATCGCCGCCGTAGGCGAGAAGGTAGACCTGGACCTGCTTGGCAGGTATGGCATAGCCGCCGACGCCTACAAGAAAGGCAATAAGAAATACGGCGATGTGTACGTAGTGGGCGACGCGAGCCGCGGCCCCGCCACCGTAGCCGACGCCATAGCCGACGCCAAGTGGGTAATCGAGGACATTACCGGCCGCGAGATTGTGGCGGATATCCCCGAGGAGGCCAAGCCCGACAAGGAGGAGGCGCTGCTGCGCAAGATGAAGCTTCAGATGCCCGGCAAGTGCGAGGCGGACCGCTGCATCAACTGCAATACCATCTGCGAGAGCTGCGTATCCGTCTGCCCCAACAGGGCAAACGTGGCCATAGCGGTCCCCGGGAAGGAGATGCGCCAGATACTGCATGTGGACTACATGTGCAACGAGTGCGGCAACTGCGCACACTTCTGCCCCTATACCGACGGCAGGCCTTATAAGGATAAGTTTACCCTCTTTGCCAACGAGAAGGACTTTGAGGACAGCGAGAACAACGGCTTCATGGTGGTATGCACCAAGTGCCCCAAGGTAAAGGTGCGTCTCGGCGGCGCGGTCAAGGAATACACCCTTGACGGCAAGACCGGATTGGGCGACCTCGAGGACCTGATGCTCACCGTAATAAAGGAGCACGGCTATCTTCTGGGCTAAACTTATATAATACTGCTTAAAATAAGCCGGGGACCCAACATATACGGGCCCCCGGAGTATTGCTTTTAAGAGATAAATAAGAAATAAGAGACGAAAAAGAAAGGAAACGCTTATGTCCACATTTGTTGTGAACGGGCAGACCGTTACGGCAGAGAAAAACAAAAAGCTCCTCCGCTTTCTCAGGGACGATCTGGGCCTTACCTCCGTCAAGGACGGGTGCAGCGAGGGTGCCTGCGGCGCCTGCACCGTAATAATAGACGGCGTTACCTGCAAGGCCTGCGTGCCGGATACAGACAAGCTGGAGGGCCGCAATATAATTACGGTAGAGGGCCTGAGCGACTGGGAAAAGGAGATGTACACCTTCGCCTACGCAGAGGCGGGGGCGGTGCAGTGCGGCTTTTGCATACCCGGCATGGTGATGTGCACAAAAGCGCTGCTGGATAAGAACCCGGACCCCACAGAGGCGGAGATGCGCTACGCCATACGCAACAACTACTGCCGCTGCACGGGCTACGTTAAGATAATCGACGCTATCAAGCTGGCGGCCCAGATAAAGCGCACCGGCGTGATACCGGAGCCGTCCAACGACGACTGGAAAATAGGCTCCCGGGTGCAGCGCCTTGACGCCGAGGAAAAGGTGCTCGGCACCGGCAAGTACCCCGACGACTACTATATGGAGGGGATGCTGTACGGCTCCGCCCTGAGAAGCAAATACCCCCGCGCCCGCGTGCTGTCCATAGATACCTCAGCCGCAAGGGCATTGCCCGGAGTGGCGGCTGTGCTGACAGCCGAAGATATACCGGGGGAAAACAAGATAGGCCATCTCAAGCACGATCAGTATACCATGATACCCGTGGGCGGCCTTGTGCATTATCTGGGCGACGCTATCGCCCTGGTTGCTGCCGAGGACAGGGAGACCCTTGAAAAGGCAAAGAAGCTCATCAAGGTGGAATACGAGGTGCTGCCGGCCATCCATAATATTCAGGAGGCGGGTGCAGCCGGTGCCCCAAAGGTATTCGACGAGGAAAAGGACAACGTATGCGCCTATAAGCATATAAGCCGCGGCGACGCGGCGGGCGAGATAAGCAGGGCAAAGCACGTGATAAGCCGGCATTTTGAAACGCCCTGGACCGAGCATGCCTTCCTTGAGCCGGAGTGCGCTGTGTCCTATATAGATCAGGACGGGGACGTATTCATATATTCCACCGACCAGTCCGCCCACCAGACGCTGCACGAATGCTGCATGGCGCTGGGGACGGATAAGGTAAAGGTGCAGAACGCACTGGTTGGCGGCGGCTTCGGAGGCAAGGAGGACATGACGGTGCAGCACCACGCGGCGCTGCTCACATACGTTACCAGACGCCCCGTCAAGGTAAAGCTCACCCGCGCCGAGTCATTGCTCGTACACCCAAAGAGACATCATTTCGAGATGGACTTTACCATGGGCTGCGACGAAAACGGCATAATAAAGGGCGTAAAAGCAAAGGTGTATACAGATACCGGCGCCTTCGCGTCGCTGGGCGGCCCGGTGCTTGAACGGGCATGCACCCATGCAGCAGGCCCCTACAATTACCAGAACTTCGAGATAGAGGGCACTGCCTATTACACCAACAATCCGCCTGCCGGAGCGTTCCGCGGCTTCGGCGTTACTCAAACCTGTTTTGCCACAGAGAGCCTTCTCAACATGATGGCGGACGAGATAGGCATAACTCCTTGGGAGATACGCTACCGCAACGCCATACGCCCCGGCCAGGTGCTGCCCAACGGACAGATAGTGGACGAGTCCACCGGCCTTGTGGAGACCCTTGAGGCAATAAAGCCCTACTACGACGAGGCGATAGCAGCCGGCAAACCCGCGGGTCTTGGCTGCGCGATGAAGAACGCAGGCGTGGGCGTAGGCATACCGGATACCGGTCGTGTAAAGCTCATAGTGGGCGATGACGGCAAGGTACATATATTCTCCGGTGCTTCCTGCATAGGCCAGGGCCTTGGCACCGTGCTTGTGCAGATGATGGTCAGCAATACCGACCTTACCCGGGATGACATAGTATACGAGCGGAGCAACACCTGGATATCACCGGATTCCGGCACCACCTCAGGCTCCCGCCAGACGCTCATTACAGGCGAGGCCTGTCTGCGCGCCTGCGAGAAGCTTATGGAGGATCGCCGGGCAGGGCTGAGCCTCCAGCAGATGAAGGGAAGGGTGTACTACGGCGAGTATCTCGCAAAGACCGACCCGTTGGGTGCGGACGTTCCTAACCCAGTATCACATGTGGCATACGGCTACGCCACACAGCTGTGCATACTCGATAAGAAGACCGGCCGTGTAGAGCACATGATAGCCGCTCACGACGTAGGCAAGGCCGTTAATCCTCTTTCATGCGAGGGACAGATAGAGGGTGGAGTGGTGATGTCCATGGGCTATGCCCTAAGGGAAAAGTATCCCATAGACGATAACTGCAAGCCCATAGAGAAGTATGGCTCACTGGGCCTGTTCAGAGCCCACGAGCTGCCAAAGATAACGGCACTGGTCATAGATAAGCCGGGCCTCAAGGTGGCCTGCGGAGCAATAGGCATAGGCGAGATAACCTCCATACCCACCGCACCCGCCATAGCCGACGCTTACTACAGGCTGGACGGGGAGCGCAGGTACAGCCTGCCCCTTTGCAATACTCCATACGAGAGAAGGGGGTAACAACATGGCTATAAAGAAGAAATTCCCATATAAGGCCGCTTTTGTGGCCTGCAACGGCGGCTGCCGGGCCAAGGACTGCAGGTACGGCTGCATAGGCTGCGGCGCCTGCGTTTCCGCATGCAGGTTCGGAGCTATAACGCTGAACGAGTACGGCGCTGCCGAGGTGGACGAAGAAAAGTGCATAGGCTGCGGTATGTGCGCACGTGCCTGCCCTCAGGGCATAATCAGCGTTCACCAGAGCGCCTGCAATATAGCCGTCAAGTGCTCCAACGGGGATAAAGGCCCGGAAGCCCGTAAGCAGTGTGAGGTAAGCTGCATAGGCTGCGGCATATGCGAAAGAACCTGTACCGCCGGAGCCATAAAGGTAAAGGACAACTGCGCTGTCATAGACGAAGAATACTGCCTCAGCTGCGGCATGTGCGCCGTAAAGTGCCCACGCGGGGTGATACGCGACCTTCGGGGCATACTCACGCCGAAAAACTGATATATGGACTTACAAGTGCCGAAGCGAAAACTTCGGCATTTTTTTATTTATTGCTTCTTGACGAACAATTTACGGCAGTCTTATTGCTATTTCGGTATACACAGTGATAATATAGAGCCAAATCACTGTAAGCGAAAGTAAGAAAGGAAGCTTTGATGAATATAGTAGTAGTGGGCGATGGCAAGGTGGGCTATACCCTAACGGCAAGTCTTTCCAAGGAAGGCCACGACGTTACCGTAATAGACAACCGGCCGGATACGCTGCGCAATACCACAAACGAGCTGGACGTAATATGTATAGAGGGCAATGGCGTCAGCTACGCGGTGCAGAGCGAGGCGGGGGTGCAGAAGGCAGACCTTCTCATAGCCGCAACCAGTGCCGACGAGATAAACATGCTGGCCTGCATGGTAGCCAAGAAGCTGGGCGCGAAGCATACCATAGCGAGGGTGCGCGATCCGCAGTACCAGCAGCAGATGTTCTTCCTTAAGGAAGAGCTGGGGCTGTCAGTGGTGGTAAATCCCGAACAGTCCGCAGCGTCCGAGATATCCCGCCTTATGCGCTTTGTACCCGCTATTAAGGCTGAGCCCTTTGCAAAGGGCAGGATAGACCTTGTGGAGTTCAAGGTAAAGGAAAACAGCCCGCTGGACGGCGTACAGCTTTCGGACTTTTACAGGCAATTTAAGGTAAAGATACTGGTCTGCGCCGCCCGCCGAGGCGAGGAGGTTTTCATACCCAAGGGCAATTTCATCATACGCAGCGGCGATAAGCTTACCATACTCGCTGCCCCTGCCGAGATAAGCAGCTTTTTCAGGACCGTGGGTACCTTCCAGCGCAAGGTTAGGGACGTGATGGTGGTAGGCGGCGGCAGAATAGCCTATTACCTCGCCCGCCAGCTGATAGAGACAGGAATACATGTAAAGATAATCGAGAAGGACGAAAAACGCTGCAACCAGCTGTTCGATCTGCTGCCCAAGGCCACCATACTCCACGGCGACGGCACGGATCACGAGCTGCTCAGCGAGGAAGGGCTGGACAAGACGGACGCTCTTATAGCCCTTACCGGTATCGACGAGGAAAACATCATACTTTCCATGTATGCCAACTCCCTGAATGTGGATAAGGTGGTTACCAAGGTAAACAACGCGCGCCTTGCGGAGATGCTGGCTCCCATGGGCATAGAAAGCGTGATCTCCCCCAAGGAGATAGCCGCCAACCGCATAATAAGCTACGTCCGCGCCATGACCAACGCCACCGGCAGCAATGTGGAGATGCTGTACAGGCTGGCGGACAACAAGGTAGAGGCGCTGGAATTCCGCGTGCGGGAAAGCTCACGCTGTATAGGAGTACCCCTCAAGGATATGCCGATAAAGGACGACGTGCTCGTAGGCGCCATAATCCGCGGCGGAGCCTGCATAATCCCGGGAGGCGACGACGTTATAAAGGCCCACGATTCCGTCATAGTTGTAACTACCATGAACGGGCTGCACGAATTGGATAAGATCCTCAAGGAAAAAGAGTAAAGGCATATGAATTATCGCGTGTTGGGAAGGATACTTGGCCTTGCGCTGGTAACAGAGGCGGCGCTTATGGTGCCGTCCATGCTGATAGGCCTGTATCACGGAGAATCTATACTGGGGTTCAGTACTACCATAGGCATACTGCTGATAGTCGGTATGCTGCTGCTGTCCTTTAAGCCTAAGGACAACAAGATATTCGCCCGGGAGGGCTTTTTAGGCGTGTCATTCTCATGGATACTGCTGTCCATGTTCGGCGCGCTGCCCTTTACTATAGAAAAGATGATACCCGACTATGTGGGCGCTGTGTTTGAGGTGGCGTCCGGCTTTACTACCACCGGCGCGTCTGTGCTGACAGCTGTCGAGGGCTGCCCTTACGGGCTGCTTTTCTGGCGCAGCTTCACCAACTGGGTGGGCGGCATGGGAGTGCTGGTATTTATAATGGCGGTGCTGCCCCTTGCGGATGACCGCAGCATGCACATAATGCGGGCGGAGGTCCCCGGCCCCGTGGTCGGCAAGCTGGTGCCCAAGGCCAGGCAGAGCGCCATGATACTCTACGAGATATATGTGGTGATAAGCATATTGGAGGTAGTGTTCCTGATGGCGGGCGGCATGCCGCTGTACGATGCGCTGGTGAGCACCTTCGCCACCGCGGGCACGGGCGGCTTCAGCGTAAAGAACGCCAGCATAGCTGGGTACGACAGCCCATATGCGGAGTACGTCATAAGCGTATTCCTGCTGCTGTTTTCGATAAACTTTAATTTATACTTCTTCATACTGCTGAGAAATATAAAGCCCATATTCAAAAACGAGGAGCTGCGCTGGTTCCTGGGCATAGTCGCCGCGAGCGTGATTGCCATAGCCGTAGATATACGCAATATCTACCCCTCTGCGGAGGAGATAGTGCGCCGGTCGCTGTTTCAGGTAGCCAGCATAATCTCCACCGCTGGCTTTTCCACCGCCGATTTTAACCTGTGGCCGGAGCATTCAAGGAGCATACTGGTGTGCCTAATGCTCATCGGCGCCTGCGCGGGGAGCACGGGCGGCGGCATCAAGGTATCGAGGCTTATAATACTGCTGAAATCCGCGAGATGCGAGGTGAGCCGCATGATGCACCCCCGCTCCGTGAACCGGGTAAAGCTGGAGGGCAAGACCATAGACGACGAGGTGCTGCACAATACCCTCATATTCTTCGTGATGTATACCCTCATAATCGCCGTGTCCACTCTGCTGGTGGCGACCTTTGACGAGTGCGACTTTACCACCAACCTTACGGCGGTCATAGCCTGCATGGGCAATATAGGCCCGGGGCTGGGCAAGGTAGGGCCCATGGGCAACTTTTCGGAGTTCTCTGCGCTTTCCAAGATAGTGCTGACGCTGGATATGCTAATAGGCAGGCTGGAGATATTCCCGATAATAATGGTCTTTACGCCGGAAACCTGGAAGAAGGTATAAAAAACAGGGTGGCTCTTGCCGTCCTGTCAATGTTTGTTTTTTGCTTTACAGGGCCGATACTATCATGCCGGCCTCAGCAATTATTAAAGCTCCTGCGGCTATTATGCCGGGCAAACGGAGCTTTTTTATTTTGAGCGGAGATATGAAGGCCAGAGCCATTATCGGAAACATTATATTGAACAGGCTGACGGCGCCGGCGTTTGTGTAAGAGCTTATGAGATATACGGCAGGCATCACTATGCATACCGCGGTGACGGGCAGGCCAAGGTAGTGGGTGCGGTCCTCGGTTGATTCCTCCTGCCGCTTTTCCTCGGTGACGTTGAAGTAGCCCAGGCGAATGAGCGCTGCCAATACATAAAGCGAAAGCAGCGCGTGAGATACTATGCTCTTCATGCCGAAGGCCGCGCCTATGGAAGCGGGCAGTACGCCAAAGCAGACAAGGTCGTTCAGCGAATCTATCTGTATGCCGAAGCGCCTGCCGTCTGCCGTGCGATCCTTCTTTGAGCGGGCAATCCTACCGTCAAAGGTATCTATGACGCCGCAGCATATGAGGCAGAGAAGACCTGCGGCCGGGTTTCCTGCGGCGGACGAATATATGCCGTGTAAGGCTATAAAAAGCGCCCCATAGGTCGCTATGACAGTGTAATCGTAGAATCCTATCATATTGCTTGCAACGCTCCTTTGAAACAAGACTTGTGGTAAATATAACACATTTATTTTACACGAAATACGCCATTTTGCCAATCCGATATAATGATTAAGTATAAACTCACAATACCATCAGTTGACAAGAGCACACAAGCCCTAAAGGCTTGTTCAGTCTGTCAAAAAACCCCAGGGTTGATAAGGGACCGCAGCCCCTTATGTTTAATCCGGCTCTGACGACATGTGCGTCAGAACGGATGA
>ERZ779888.3024-NODE-3024-length-12926-cov-2.124077_pt1 | contig 12926 bp, 6 predicted proteins | sample MGYA00511245_ERZ779888 | MGnify/ENA primary metagenome ERZ779888 (study PRJEB29588, sample SAMEA2155255) | human gut metagenome | biome: human gut; feature: human-associated habitat; material: faeces | place: Denmark | collected 2008/2010 ... | reverse complement strand
GCCAGCCCTACCAGAAGCTATGAAGCAGTCTACGCTCTTGGCGAAGAGGACGAGGGCTTAGCATACAACGGAACCAAACCGTTGACAGTCAATGCGGAAAGCTTCAAAAAGACCGCAATGGCGATCAAACTCAACAAAGCCGTCGGCGAAAATTTCTGGGGATATAAGGAAGATGCCGTTCATCCGCTGTTCGACGGATTTGCGAAATATCCGATCACAGAGATCGTATTCAAACCGTTTACGTCAGAAGACGCAGCGAAATACCGGATCGATCTGGTATCCGGCAGAAAGAGTTTGATTCTGAGCAACGATGGAACCGAAAAAAGCATGGAGATGCCGTATGACTTCGATGCAAAATTGTGTATTTGCGATGCAAAGGATGATACAAAGTTTGCAAAGGCTATCTTGGTATCCGGCGGCAAGAACAGCGGCCTGCAGGACGCCAAGGATATTCCGATTCGGGCTGCCGGACAGAATATCACCGTCTTTTACGGCGACGAGGCAGGCTATGAGAACTTTGTGTTTACAGACTGGTATGATGACACAGCGGAAGAACTTACAATTGATACAGCAGGACAGCTTATGGGCTTTGCGCAGCTGGTCAATGCCGGAAAAGACTTCAGCGGTAAAACTGTAAAACTGACAAAAGATATCGACCTGTCGAAGCTTTGCGACGCGGAGAACCCTTGGACGCCGATCGGAACTTCCACGACAAAATCCTTTAAGGGCACGTTTGACGGGCAGGGACACAGCATTCGCGGTCTCTACGTTGATTTGCAGAAGTTGAAGGGCAGCAGCAGCTATGTCGGTCTCTTTGGTGTGGCCAGCGATGCGGTGATCTGTGACCTGACGATTCGAGATTCTAAGATCTGCGACAGCGGTGAAAAGCCGAAATCCAAAATGGCAGTCGGCATGCTGCTCGGAAGCTCGACGAGCAACTTGACCGTGCGAAACGTTGAAATTGCAGAAACCTGCAGCGTAGAAGCAGCAGCAGCCTGTGTCGGCGGCATCATCGGTTCCGTCTCCACAGAATGGCAGAGACTCCCGGGGATACTACGGCAGGATGTAAGGATCAGCAAGGTTGAGAATCACGCGGATGTACGGCTGCTGGCAGGCTCATACTTCTTTGGGCAAACTTTAACAACCCAATTCAACGGAAAAAACGTTCAGATCAGCAGTGCCGGCGGTATCATCGGTTATGCAGCCAACGGTTCGGACTCCTGGTTCGGTCCACGCGAAGGCGAACTGTGTTTTGCAGTGAACAGCGGCAATGTCACCAATGCAGCTGCAATCGCAGAAGCAGATCTGACAAAACCGTATTACAACTGCGCCGGCGGTTTGGTCGGCACGGCGTATAGTGTTATCGGTAATGCATCCGCAGGTGGTAGCAGCAACTGTGCATTGCCGATCTCTTTGAGCTATAACACCGGGGATGTTAAAGTAGTAAACGCCAACGGACGTGCCGCCGGCATCACCGGCCTACGGATCGGTTGGAAATCCACAGATGGCAGCAGCGGTGCATACAATCCGGCTTCGCAGATCGGAAACTGTTTCAGTACAGGTAAGATCGAGGGCGAAACGGTAGGTGCGATTTCTACGGCCTTCGTGCTGCAGGAGGATAACGAGACGAACTACTATGTGGATCAATTTGCGGAAGGCACCAGCATTCAGGATGCAGGCTATGCGCAGAAAGTAAGCCGCAAGGACTTGACAGACGGCAGTCTGGCCTATCTCCTCGACAAGGGCGATCTGGCCGGCAAGCGTACCGCTTTCTTTGACCAGGGAGCGCAGAATCCGGTATTTTCCACCGGAAGCACGGTATACAAACTGAATGTACATACCGTCGGACTGGACGATATCGAAGGTCTGCAGGATGTGATCACGCTTCCGTTCGCAGACAAGCTGACGCAGATGGATGTCAGCTGCAACGCAAAACTCCTGACCGGATATTTCGCAAAGAAACCAGCAGAAGAATATCCGATCACCTTCCAGGTCAACACACCGGAGGGCTACGCGCTCAGCGAAGTTTCCGGCAGCGGTATTCTGGAAGGCAGCCTGAAGATCAACGATATAGAGACCAAAGAGAAAGAAAGCGGTAAGATTCATCTGACCTCGACGGTGACCCTGACGGTCAGCGCGGGTGCAGACCTGAACCTCTACCTGAACTTTATCAAAATGCCGAGCGATTACGGCACCGAAATGAAAGTCGTACTCAACGGCAATGCCGGCGAAGAAAAGCTGTGGACACTGCACCCGCTGATCACGCCGCCGAAAAAAGCAGAAGAGATCTCGTTCACCTATCAGAACGGAGATCGTCTGAGCGAAGAAACCCTGAACAAGCAGATCGCAAAGCAGGTCCTCAACGATCCGATCAGCCGCAAGAGCTATCGTTTCACCGGTTGGTACACCGACCGTGAATGCCTGCAGCCGTTTGCATACACCAAGATCCTCAGCGGTTACGATACCGAAGAACATCCATTGACCCTGTATGCGGGCTGGGAGAAGATCGATACCGTGACGATCACGCTGAACGGAAACGGCGATGAAAAAGATCCGGCGCTGTTTGACGAGCGTCTGTACGAAGGCGAAGCCATCGACGACCAGTCGATCTATGCCTTTGATGCAGAAACCGGAAGCAAAGCCGAGATCCCGGCAGCAAAGGAACCGACCCGAGATGGTTATACGTTCTGCGGATGGTTCTATGACGCCGGCAGCCATCTGAAATTTGACGCCAATACTTTCACAAGCGACCTGACTTTATATGCAGGCTGGCTTGCAGAGGACGAATGCATGCTGACCTTTGACGCGGACGGCGGATACTTTAACGTCGACGGACGGAAGAGTGCGGAATATCTCGTCAAAGTGAAGAAGAACGCAGAAAATCTTGCGATCGCAGGGCTCGGCGTTCCGAAGGCACAGCACGATATGGTACAGGGACGCGGTTATCAGTTCCTGGGATGGGCACTGGACGGCAGCGACGAAGTCTTTGACAGCATTCCGGCTGTCAGCAAGGATATGAAGCTGATCGCAAAATGGAAGGCGAGCGGTTCCGAAACCGAAGATCCGGTCAAGAACTTCGAAGACTTCATCAAAAACCAGCCGCGCAACGATCAGGGCGAGTTCGATGAGATCGTCATCAGTGACTATGAAACCTTAAAAGCACTGGCTGCTTATGTAAACGCGGGCAATGCCTGCAAGGGCAGGACCTTCGTACTGGGCAGCGACCTTACGCTGGGCAATGATTGGGTCGGCATCGGAAATAATACGACCGCGTTTGGCGGTACCTTAAACGGAAACGGTCATACAATCACCTATGATAATGCAAGATCACCGCTGATGGGAACGGTATCCGGCCGCGTTTCGGATATTGCAGTGGCCGGAAGCGGCATGATCAGCGGCGGTATCGCGGATACCCTGCTCGGCGGCACGATCGAAAACTGCCGCGTAAAATCCGGAAGCAGTTTCACCGGCACGGATGCTGCAGGCGGCATTGTAGGAACCATCTCCATGCCTCTGGGTAAGGTGCCGGGTGGTACCGTTTCCAAGTGTACGGTTGAGGATGGCGTAGAGATCTCCGGCGGCAACAATGTCGGCGGTATCGCGGGACGTGTCATCGGACTGGATGACATGGGCTCGGTAACGATTGCCGACTGTGAGGTTGGTGCAGCAGCCATCAAAGGCCTTGGGGCAACAATGGATCCTGCAATAGGCGGCGGTACCGGCGGTCTGGGCGGTATCCTGGGCTTTGGATCCGGCAATATCACCGACTGCATGTCTGACGCATTGCTGGAGGCCGGCAAGTCCGGTGCATATGGCATCGGCGGCATCGTCGGCGTCAAAGGAGATACGCAGGGAAGTATGCGGATCGAACGCTGTGGCTTTACCGGCGATATCAAAGCAGAAAACGCAGACAGCGTCGGCGGCGTACTGGGCAGCAATCTGGACGCAAAGGCGAACAGCGCTGTTTTGAAAGATGTCTATGCAAACGGTACTTTGGATCTCGGCACAAACTGCGGAGAGCATGTCGGCGGCATCATGGGATCCTCGCCGCATAATTATCCGACAACAAAGACGTCGAGTATCGAAAATGCATACTGGAACGGAAAAATCACCAATCCGAGTCCGGGCTTCGATCCGATCGCCGGAAACACCGTGACGAAGGTATCGAATACCTATTATTATTATTCCGACGCGGACGGTTACGAAAGCGGAAGAGAAGGCGCGAAGGGCATGCCGGATTCCGCGTTTGTCAGCGGCGAGATCGCTTACGAACTGGATAAGGATCACAGTCCGCGCGGAACCTGGACACAGGGCGAAACCGGTCCGATCTTCAACAAAGATGGCCCAGCGGGCATCATCTTCAAGGTAGAAGTCGATCGGGAACAAACCATTACGTGGCCGGATGGCACGACGGCAGACATTACCACGACCGTTTCCAGCGACCTCAGCGAAAAAGCCGGACTGGCTGATTGTGATAAGGTTTTCGTGAAGAACGGCGAGAAGGTAAGGACTACGGTAGACAAAATCCCGTCGCCGAAGGTTATCAAGAACAGCGACGGCAGCACGACGACCATAAGCTATGACGTCACGATCAAGGATAAGAACGGAGATCAAATTCTCTTTGACTCCACTAATCCGACCGCAGATGTCAGGATCAACAAAGACTTGATAGCGAACGGAACCGGCGGCAGCAACACAGAGACTACCGGAGGCGGCTCCGGAAGCGGCGGCGGCACAGGCGGCAGCGATGGAACCGGCGATAAACCGGGCGACGGTGACGGAGACGGAACCGGAGACGGCCAAGGCGACGGAGACCAGAGCGGAGACGGCCAAGGCGGACAGCAGGGAGACGGAACCGGAGAAACCGGAAACAAAGGTGACAATCCGAACGGCGGCACCGGAACCGGCACGGATGCAACACCAAGTGTAACACCGAAGCCGGCAGCCGCAGTCCCGGCTAAACAGCAGACCACGCCGCAGGAGATCAAGGAAGATCCGGCCCCATCGCAGGCTTCGGACAACAACGATCACGAACAGATCGATCAGCCGCAGAGCGGCGGTCAGAGTCAGGGCGGCGGCGAACAGGGCGAGATCCAGCCGGAGAGCAAGATCTACAAACTGATCAAGTCTGTGACCGACACGGTACGTGAAAATCCGGTAGCATCGGCAGCGATCCTGATCGCAGTCATCGGCATCATCGCCTTCGGCGCATGGAACCGGAAGAGAAAAGAAGATCATTCTACGAAGAAATAGTCGCGATAATCACGATGCGCGCGAGCAAAATAGTTTAAGCGCATTGAGAGGACAAAAGCCTTCACAATCGCAATCGAATGCAGAAGAGGACGGCGTAAGCTGTCCTCTTCGGGCATAAAAAATAGAAAGGAAACGGTAAGAAATGAAAAGGAAACTGATCGCACTGGCCTTATCAGCGGCGGTTGTAACGGCAATGCCGGCTCTCAGCCCCAGACAAAACGATATGGCATACGCTGCAGACCATACCGCAGTGCCGATCTCAGCCGCTGCGGCGTATGCGGCCGTTGTGACCGAGACCTCGTCCTCCGCGGAGAACGCGCAGGACCCGCAGCAGGAAACGGCGCCGACGGTGATCGCTATCGCAGGCAAAACCTACACAAACAGCAAAAACGGAAAAGTTGAATTAAAAGCGCGGCTGAAAGAAGCAGACATTGAGGCAGCTCTTCGTGCAGCCGCGGATGCTGCTGCAAGTCAAGATGAGGCCGCTGTACAGCCTCTGCGTTTTTATATCAGCGCATCGGCAGAGGCAAAAGCGGATAAAGCAGTGATCACGATCAGCAAAACACTACTCAAAAAGATCCGCAAACAAACGAAAGCTCCGCTGGAGATCAGCACGTATCCGAGCAGTGTGACGCTGGACCGGAAACTGATGAACTCCCTGATCAGCAAGGCGAAGGGAACGACCGTTGACGTGGTGACCGAAAAGAGCGTGTTGTCTGCGGAGCAAAAGAGACTCTTCGGCAAGACGGCGATCGTACGCAAAATCTCGTTCCGCTCCGGCGGCAAGACAATCCTCAACCCGAACAGCAGCGGCGCGTCGGTGGTCCTGGATCTTGCCGACCTGCCAGATGCTCTGCAAACCGGTGAGATCGGCATCGGCAGAGTGGTCACAGGCGGAAAAGTCTATCAGAACAAATTTTCCTCCGAAAAAACAGAAAAAAACGGAAGCCCGTTGCTCCGCTGCAAGATCCAAGGCAGTCTGCAGGGCACCTTTGTCATCGGGGAAAAGGCACGGATCGAAAACGCATGGATCATCAGCGGCGTACGCAATACCACGATCCAAGCCAAGGTGAGCAGCACCGAAAAAGCGCAGCCGGGGCGCGTGAGCCTCATCCGTCTGAACTGGACGAAATCAAAGGGCTTTCAGGTAGACGGCTACGAGATCTACCATTCTTTTGACGACAGTTATTATCAGAAGGCTTATACGCTGGAAGGCAGCGACTGCTACAATCGGAATGTCACGTCCGGCACCACAAAATATTACAAGATCCGCGGTTACCGCAATGTCAACGGACAGATCTGCTACACCAGATGGTCCAACGTGATAAGCGGAAGCGTGTAGGAGCGTTCTTTATACGGTATGGAATATAGAAGCAAAAGATGCTGCTTTCACTTGCGGGGATGCTATGAATCATGATAAAATATCTCTATACAGCGCCTATTGAGGCGCGGAAAGAGAGAATCACAATTTGGAAAGAATTGATAAGATCATCGCCTCGCAGGGGCAGTATTCACGCAAGGAGGTCAAGGCGCTGATCGCAAAGGGCCGGGTGACAGTGGATGGCAGCCCTGTCAAGTCATCATCGGATAAGGCAGATCCCGCGATGGCGAAGATCACGATTGATGGCAAGCAGCTGAACTTTAAGCGCCATGTTTATCTGATGCTGAACAAGCCGCAGGGCTATGTATCGGCGACTGAGGACCGCGATCATCGGACGGTACTGGAACTGGTGCCGGAGGCGTATCGTGGCCGGGAGCTGTTTCCGGCCGGAAGGCTTGACCGCGATACGACGGGGCTGATGATCATTACAGACGATGGCGCGCTCGCGCACAATATTTTGGCACCCAAAAAGCATGTGCCGAAGCTGTACCATGTGGAGCTTGACATTCCGGTCACGGAGGAGATGCGTGAAAGATTTTTGGCGGGTGTTGTGCTGCAAGACGGTATCTGCAAGGCAGCGGACCTGACCAAAATTGATACCCGTATCGCGCTGGTCACGCTGCGCGAGGGGCGTTATCATCAAATCAAGCGGATGTTCGGATGCTGCGGGGCTGAGGTTGTTGCCTTGAAGCGTTTGGGTATGGGAAAACTTTATTTGCCGGAAGATCTGGCGGAGGGAGAATGCCGCGAGTTGACCGCGGAGGAACTCGCGCTGCTGCAGGCGCGGCAGGCGGGGTGCTGAGCATCCTGCCGCCGCGCCGTTTGCGTTGCGCGTGCCGGGTTACCGTATCATGCAGAAGCTCTGCGATGCGCTCCATACAGTGCTTCCAAAATTGATGGACGGTACGCTGGAGCGGACAGTGCCTGTGCCTGAGACGATACGCAGATCCTTAATCTTTTGCGCCGCGCGCCTCACGTTCTTATGCGAAAAAGAGCTGCATAGCCCGTTTGAGGTATAGGGTATCCTTCGTTCCGGCCATTTCGTACGGCGCGTGCATCGCGAGCTGCGGGAGACCAAGGTCAACGGTCGGGAAAGGCACCTGTGCAGTCGACAGATTGCCGAGCGTGCCGCCGCCGCGGCGGTCGGAGCGGTTGGTGAAGACCTGATACGGAACGTCTGCGCGGCGGCAGATATCCTTGAACATTGCGCCGGACAGACCATCGGTGCAGTAATTCTGGGCGGCATTGTATTTGAGCACGATGCCTTCGTTGAGATATGGGCGGTTGCCCGGGTCTGACTTTTCGGGGTGGGCAGGGTGAACCGCGTGTGCGTTATCTGCCGAAACCATGAGACTGCCTGCAACGGTGGCCAGATACGCCTGCCTGCTCATGCCGAGGCTTTCGCAGATGCGCTCCAGCGTATCTCTGAGAAAAGTGGAAGCTGCGCCTTGCCGGGTCAGACTGCCGACTTCTTCGTTGTCAAACAGACAGAACATGGAAGCATGCGCCTGCCGCTTCCCTGCCAGAAATCCCTTGAAGCAGGCGAAGGCACACTGCAGATCGTCCAGACGCGGGCTCGCGATAAATTCGCCCGATGGTCCCCAGACGCTGCCTTTTTGCCGCGGATAAACGAAAAGATCGTGGCCGAGGAGATTTTCTTCGGAGACACAGGCGGACTCCGCGATCATCTGCAGGAATGTCCCGCAGGCGGCACCATCGCCGTAGATCGGCAGCAGATCCGTCTGCATGTTCAGTTCGTCTTTTTCGCCGGCGCGCTTGAAGTGCGGCGCGACGCTCGGAATCAGCAGCATATCGCGGTCGAAGTTGATTAGCCGGCTTTGCAGCTCGCCGTTTGCGCGGACGATGACGCGGCCGGCCAGCGAGAGCGGACGGTCGAACCAGGACGGCACGATCATGCCGCCGTAGCCTTCCACGTTGAGTCTGACATAATGCCCCTCTGCGGCTAGCTCGGGGTTTTCTTTAATCTTGAGACAGGGCGAATCGCTGTGGCTGGCAGAAACACGCCAGCTATGGACGCCGCCCGTGGGAATGGTAAAGGCAATCAGTGCGGAACCGTTGCGTTCCACATAATAGCTGCTGCCGGGGCTCAGCTCCCAGACCTCGGTTTCTGTGAGCGGTGTGAATCCGGCTTCGTCCAGTCGGTCTGCAAGGTTTTTGACCGCGTGGAAGCAGGTCGGACTGGCGTCGAGAAACGCCAGCAGCTCTTGGGATAATGCATGGTGCATGGGAAACCTCCTTTGGTGGTAATATTTTTGATGTCTAAAAAATCCCACCAAGTGGTGGGCAAAGAACTCACAGCTTTTTATAAAATTGATGATGGTCATCGTCATACTGAAAATACGAAAAGCCATAATTTAGATAGACCTTTTGAACTTTTGGATCATCGCTGCATTCTACGAGCACACACCTACAAGGGATAAGATTGCTGGAGCTACGGATGATTTCAAATGCGTAGTCCAAAATCTCAGCAGACGAAATGTTCGCAGCTTGCATGGAATCGTCATCATTTTTTTCAATATATTTGCCTAGCTGACCAATTAAAACGAAATGTAAGGCGTCCGTATGTTTGAATCCTGTAATTTGCTGCACCTTATTTTTGGAGATATTTGCAGCAATCAGAGATTTATGGGATAAGGTAAAATAGGCAGCAATCTGCAGCTTGCCAGCATCAAATGCGTCCTCATCTAAAATCAGATATACGGAACACCAACCGCGGTCAATGAAGTTGAGGGCCTTGTCTCTCAAGAAAAGTTCTATATCTGCATCTTTGCAGCACTTAAAATAATGAAGAGCATCAGAAAGACGGTCTAAGCCATGAACCTCTGATGCTCTGTTTCTCAATTCGCTTAGCGAAATACAAATGTGGCTAATTTTTCTCTTCCTTTTTTGAGAGAAGGAGATTCAACCACTTGTTTGCGAGCAGGACTGCTTGCAATGTCTTTTTTTAGTTTATCAAAAGCCTGTTGATCTTTAACGTAAAAATCTTTTGTAATAGACGAAGTAGCCATAACAACACCTCCCCATGTATAGTATGTAATCTATTGCAGTGAATTAACAAAGATGTCTATAGAGTTTTCTTTTTATTATTATAGCTTTTTCATTTATTTTTGTCAATGAAGTATGAGTGAAAATGCCCAGAGAACTGTGTAAAAGAGAAAATGGGCCGGGAGTTCCGCAAGAAGCGAAAGTCCTCCCGGCTATATGAAAGAAAGGAAAGCTATGTTGTGGTTTGCGCAGCAGCGCTGTCGGCACTGTTTTGAGCATCATTGCTGCTGTCCGGCGGAGAGCCTGGAAAGCCGCGCGCGGAATTCTCGGCACTGCTTCCCGTACTGCCATTGCTGTTTGGCGATGCACCGCCCGGACCGTTGCTTCTGTCTCCGCGCGCAGTGCTGTCTCTGCTGCCGCCCGGACCGCCTTGACCGCCGCCATTCATAATGCCCATGACGGAGAGGTCGATGCTGGAGGCATCAAGCAGATTGCTGCTGTCTTCGGACTGTTCGTCGCGCGTGGATGGAATACTGCCGTCGAGCTGCCCCTGTACGCTTGCCGCGCGAAGCGCGACGGTCTCTTTAAGCATAGCCGCAGCAGCGGTGTATTCGTCATAAGTGTAGAACGAAGTCGGGTCGTTTTGAACCAGCGCGTCGATCTGCGCGGTCACGCGGTCATAGAAACTGTCAAATCCGCCGCCGTTGACATATTCCTCGACGAGTTGGGACAGATAATCATGGTACTGCGCGAGATAAGTCTCGTTTTCCAAAAGTGCCATGAAGAACTGCCTGTCCGCAAGATCGACACCGGACGAAAACGGCGTATCAATCGGGAAGTTGATCGTCTCAGAGGCGTTGCCGGATTGGAAACCGCCAAAGGCCAGATTATAGTCCCAAGGGATGATATTGAGCTGGCCGTCGTCCTCGTACAGATAGTAGTTATGCGCCATCGAGCCGCTCAGGCTGTCCAAATTGACGACAAAGGTCTGGACTGCCATGTAGCGCAGGATATTATCGATGTCCATGGATTCTGCCAGAACTTCGGTATCTGCGTCATCGGCGCAGATATTTTTGAGCGCGTTGATGACGCGGCGGTGGTCTTTATCTGTGCTCTTGAATACGGAGCTTTCCCAAATGGTCTCGTAGCTGGAAAGCTCATCGTCGATATAATTCAGCGAGGCAGCGCTGTCGTCGCCAAAGCCGCCGCCCGGTGGATTGCCGTTGCCTGGTCTGCTTTGATAGCCGGAATCTTCAGGGAAGCCATCGGGGGTGTCCGTCGGCGGGCTCGATGGACTCGGCACCGAGCTGGTGACGACCATTTCCGCAGATGAAATCGCTTAAATAACGCTCCCATCCCTATCCCGGGGAGACGTCATGTTTCATGGCGTCTCCCCAAACTTATTCAACTCAGACGAAAGGTTGAGATAACATGGGTGAATTCCTGCAGACCCTGTTCGTGGGCCTGAGGCTCGGGAGCGTTTACGCCCTTATCGCCCTGGGCTACACGATGGTTTACGGCATAATCCGACTGATAAACTTCGCGCACGGCGACTTCATCATGGTCGGCGGCTACACGCTCATTTTTACGGTGCCGCTGATGACCGCCGCCGGCCTGCCCGCCTGGGCGGCGGTGGTAATCGCCATAATTGTCTGCGCCCTGGTCGGCGTGGGCGTGGAGCTCGTTGCATACAGGCCCGTGCGCAAGAAGGGCACTAACATGACCGCGCTGATAACCGCCATAGCCATGAGCCTTTTCCTCGAGAACCTGGCCCAGGCCATCCCGGCCATCGGCCCGAACCCGAAGATAGCCAGCAGCTTCTTTGCAACCGGCGGCATCCAGATAGCCGGCGTCACGCTTGACTACGTCACGATATACACCATAGTGATAAGCGCCGTCGTGATGCTGCTGCTCTACGTTTTTACGCAAAAGACCAAGATGGGCCGCGCCATGCGCTGCGTCAGCGAGGACAAGAGCGCCGCCATACTCATGGGCATCAGCGTGAACAAGACCGTGCTGACCACCTTTGCCATCGGCTCCGGCCTCGCGGCCGTGGCTGCGCTGATGTACATAGCCCAGTACCCCAGCGTCTACACCACGCTGGGCTCCCTGCTCGGCCTGAAGGCCTTCGTGGCCGCGGTCGTCGGCGGCATCGGCATAGTCCCCGGCGCCATGCTGGGGGGCATAGCCATCGGCATCGTCGAGAGCTTTTCCATGGCCTACATAAGCTCGAGCCTGTCGGACACCTTCGTGTTCCTCATACTCATCCTCGTGCTGCTTGTGAAGCCGGCGGGAATACTCGGAAAGAACGTGGGTGAAAAGGTATGAAAAAAGCATTCAAACGTGGTTATCTTGTCAATACCGCCGTTCTTGTCGCTGTTTATGTGCTCTGCGTGGTGCTGTCTGGCGCCTTCGCTGACTCGGGAAGCTTCCGCCTCACTATTGCGCCCAGTATCTGGCAGTGCTGCTATCTCATCATCCTGGCCGCGAGCCTGAACCTCGTGCTGGGCTTCATGGGACAGCTCTCGCTTGGCCACTGCGGCTTCATGGCCATCGGCGCATACACCGCCGCGCTGATGAGCCTGGCCTTCCAGCGCGCGGGAGTGTACGACGAAAAGAGCGGTATGGCGTTCATACTCATCCTCTTCCTGTGCATAATCTGTGCCGGAGTGCTCGCCGCCGTGTTCGGCGTACTGGTCGGCATCCCGGCGCTCAGGCTCAAGGGCGACTACTTGGCCATAATCACGCTGGGCTTCGGCCTCATCATCGTCAACGTCATCAACAACCTGCCCTTCGCGGGTCAGAACGGACTGGCCGAGGGCGTGGCCAGCTCTTCGCTGTACCAGAACGGCCTGGGCTTTGGTACCACGGCCAAGGTCACCTATCTGTGGGTCGCATTGGCGGCGGTGATCATCTGCGTTGCGCTGATGTTCATGTTCATCCGCTCCAAGTACGGCCGCGCCGTGCGCGCCATCCGTGACGATGAAATTGCCGCCAGCGCCGCCGGAATCAACACCGGCTACTACAAGGTGCTGACCTTCTCCTTCTCGGCCTTCTTTGCCGCACGCGCCTTGGCCTGCCCTTCCAAGCGGCGCGCCTTGCGCTCCTCCGGGCTGAGCTTTTCCGCCTTGGCGGGCTTCTTCTTTGACTTCTTCTTGGAAGGCTTTTTGGGTTTGGACGCTTTTTTCGCAGCTTCAACGCTTGCGTTTTCGATTGCAGCATCACCGTTAAGGTTCGTATTGCTTTTTGCCATAGCTTTTCTCCTCATTAGAATTTGATTTTCCCC
>ERZ779888.3018-NODE-3018-length-12952-cov-2.304567_pt1 | contig 12952 bp, 9 predicted proteins | sample MGYA00511245_ERZ779888 | MGnify/ENA primary metagenome ERZ779888 (study PRJEB29588, sample SAMEA2155255) | human gut metagenome | biome: human gut; feature: human-associated habitat; material: faeces | place: Denmark | collected 2008/2010 ... | reverse complement strand
CCACCCTTTTACATTTTTACCTTTTACTTTAAAGTTATGTCGAATACGGTTCATAGTATCGAAATCCGGAATCTCTGGAAGAAATACGATTTTTTTTGGGAGAATCTCAATCCCGATGTGAATATATTGATTGGAATCAATGGAAGCGGTAAGACGACCTTATTCAATATCATCGATTCCATCATGATGGCTGATGTAAAACGATTGAGAATTTACGGTGTCGGGGTAAAGATTACCATCGACGATTATACCGTCGATTTCCAACAGAAAATGACTGCAGGAGAGTTGAAAACTGCATTGAGAAACGTAAAATATCAAAAAATCAGTACTTTCGACGTTCCGTTCCGGGACCGGCCGAAAGCCGGTAAAGAGTATAGCCAGTTATATAACGAGCTGCATACTATTGTATACGATATCGGCGGGTCCATTCTTTCTCGGATTATCGGTTGAAAGCGACTAATTTCCCTGAAGAAGCCGGCCGGATTAATCAACGCATCAAAACACTTTTTGAGACGGTCGACCGGCTTTTTGCCAAAACACAGAAGACCATTCAAATCGATCCGCATACCAATCATCTGATCTTTATCGACGATGGAGAAGTGATACCGCTTTACAAACTATCATCCGGGGAAAAGCAGTTGTTGCTGATTCTGATGCGTGTATTCCTGATGGAAGAACAGCCTTACATCCTCTTGATGGACGAACCTGAAATATCTTTACACATTGAATGGCAATATAAATTATTCGAAGAAATCCGCCATCTGAATCCCAATTGTCAGATCATCACTTCCACCCATTCTCCCAGCCTGTTCGGCGATGGTTGGGGAGATAAGCTGGTATTTGTGGAAGACTTTAAAAAGCTAAAAGCCAGAGGCTATAAGCGATAAGCTAAAGAGTGGAAAGTTAAAGTAGAGAAGATATGATACCGTTATTAAAAGATAAAAGTTATTCTTTTGCTGTTGAAATTGTACGCCTGGTTCAGTACTTACAGCAGGAAAAGAAGGAGTATGTGCTAAGTAAACAAATTTTGAAAAGTGGTACGTCTATCGGGGCATTGATTCATGAAGCCGTTTTTGCTCAAAGTGATTCGGATTATTTAAATAAGTTGGCAGTGAGCTTAAAAGAAGCGAATGAAACGTTGTATTGGTTGAATTTATTACGGGATACCGATTATATTCATATTGATTTATATGAAAAATTAGCTGAAATTGTTAAAGAATTAATAGCACTTTTAGCTTCGTGTGTAAAAACTTTGAATAACAGACTAAAGTCAAAAAATAGTTAATAGTACTCAGCCTATAGCTCTTTGCTTTTAGCTTTTAGCCTATAGCTTTTTGCTTATTTTTTAACTTTTTACTTTATATTTTATGTTTGGTGCTCGTGCTGAGAATCCCTCTCGTGCTTCGCATTTTGCTAATGCGGCACGGCGTTTTGCTCTGGATGCGAAAATGTTTCGCTGTAGGGCGGCTGTACATGTTGAAAACAAAGACGATATTGCTTTCTGGGGAGCTGTACTGAAACATTTCCGGCCGGACGATAAGTTTCACTTCATTTCCGGTTCACGGAACGAATATGGACGGGAGACTTGTGGAGTTACCCAATGTTTGAAATATTTTGATTTCCTGAGTCCCGATTTCTTCATTTGTATCGACAGCGACTATCGTTATTTGTTGAGGGAAAGAAAGATTGATGTCAAACATTTCGTGCTTCAAACTTACACCTACTCTTTTGAAAACCACCACTGCTTTGCCGATGGCCTCGACGATGTGTGCAGCAGAGTCACCCACTTAAAAAATACGGTATTCGATTTCCGTCGGTTTCTGAGTGACTTTTCAGCCATCCTGTACGATCTTTTCATATGGCATCTTTACTTTCAGAATGCCGATCCCGTGCTTTTCAGCCAGTTCGAATTCGATGCTTACATCAGCTTGTCCAATTCCAAAGCTTTTCCTTTGGTATACGACAACGGGGCCCGGGCGTTGGATGAACTACGGATGAGAGTCGAAAGAAAAATCAATTACCTCGGACGTAAATATCCCCATGCCGATCTGGCTATTGTTCGTGAAAAATACCGCGAATTGGGATTAAAACCCGATAACGTGTATTTCTTTATTCGCGGTCACAACCTGTACGATTTGATTTCGATCGTATGTAAAGAAGTTTGTAAGGCTATGCTGCGCACAGCAAAGAAAAACAAAGTTGTCACCCACGATATGGTCAGTGAGTTGTATCGCAGACGTAACAATCTCGACTACGAATTGCGACAGAACATAAAATACGGAGCTTATTTCCCGATCCGTAAACTAGAGCAGGATATTCGGGAGTTTTTGGGAGAAAATTGACCGGTGCTTTGATAGCACTATTAGTTTTCCTATTTTTGGATGAAAATCTGTAAATACGAACCATGAGTGAATTCGATATAAGAAACACCGATTTAAAAGAAACCGAAAAAGAGTTCGAGAGGGCTTTAAGGCCGTTGAATTTCGGCGATTTCCAAGGTCAGAAAAAGATTGTCGAGAATCTCGAAATCTTCGTGCGGGCTGCAAAGATGAGGGGCGAATCGCTGGACCATGTCATCCTTCACGGGCCTCCCGGACTGGGGAAAACGACTTTATCCGCCATTATTGCCAACGAATTGGGGGTAGGCATCAAAATTACTTCCGGACCGGTACTCGATAAACCCGGAGATTTAGCCGGACTATTGACCAACCTGGAAGAGAACGACGTGCTCTTCATCGATGAAATACATCGTTTGAGTCCTGTGGTCGAAGAATACCTGTATTCTGCTATGGAAGACTACCGCATCGATATTATGATCGATAAAGGACCTGCAGCCCGTTCGGTACAGATACAAATCAATCCGTTTACCTTGATCGGCGCTACTACCCGTAGTGGGTTACTGACCGCTCCCTTGCGGGCTCGGTTCGGTATTAATTGCCATCTGGAATATTACGATACCGACATCCTTTCCGGAATCATTTCCCGTTCTGCCGCTATCCTGAATGTGGGGATTACCGGTCAGGCTGCTATGGAAATCGCTTCCCGGAGCCGGGGTACACCCCGTATCGCCAATGCATTGCTGCGCAGAGTGCGCGATTTTGCAATGGTCAAAGGTAATGGAAGCATCGATCGTGACATCACCCGTTATGCACTCGAAGCATTGAATATCGATAAATACGGGCTCGACGAGATCGACAATAAGATACTTTCGGTCATTATCGATAAATTCAAAGGCGGCCCCGTAGGGTTGACGACTATTGCGACGGCTTTGGGCGAGGATCCCGGAACGTTGGAGGAGGTATATGAGCCTTATTTGATTAAAGAGGGATTTATCAAGCGTACGCCCCGGGGACGCGAGGTGACCGATTTGGCTTATACCCATTTGAATCGGCGACGGATTTCGGAGCAGGGTACATTGTTTTAATTACGTATAAGCAGAGACGTATGGCCGGCATGAAGAGTTTGGCAAAGGATACCGCAATATACGGTTTGAGCAGTATATTGGGGCGGTTTCTCAACTGGTGTTTTGTATTCCTCTATGTAAACGTGTTGAAGACCACGGCCGAGTATGGTATTGTGACCAACCTCTACGCCTACATGGCCTTGCTGTTGATCATTCTCACCTACGGCATGGAGACGGGCTTCTTCCGTTTTGCCAACGACAAGGAGGAGAAAGACCCGCAGAAGGTCTACACCACCGGCCTCATCTCGCTGGCTACCACCTCGACCCTCTTTTTCGTGCTCGTGTGGCTCTTCCTCTCGCCGCTGTCGAGGCTGCTGGGCTATCCCGGGCATGAAGATTATGTGCTGATGATGGCCCTGATTATCGCCATCGATGCCTTCACGGCGTTGCCCTTTGCCTACCTGCGTTACCAGCGCCGCCCCATCCGGTTTGCCGCCGTCAAGTTGCTGTCGATTTTTCTCAACATCGCGTTGAATCTCTTTTTTATCCTGCTCTGCCCGTGGCTCTATGGCATTCACCCCGAGTGGATTTCGTGGTTCTTCGACCCCGACTTCCTGGTGGGGTATATCCTGGTGTCGAACGTCATCAGTTCGGGCGTGGTGCTGCTGGTACTTTTCCCCGAGATATTCCGGGTGCGCTACCGGTTCGACGGTCGCCTGCTGTCGCGCATGCTCAAATACTCCTTCCCCTTGCTCATCCTGGGAATTGCCGGCATCATGAACCAAACCTTCGATAAGATGTTTTATCCTTTGCTGGCAGGGAGTCGCCCCGACGCCATGTCGGAACTGGGTATATACGGGGCAGTTTACAAGATTGCGATTGTGATGGTGATGTTTACACAAGCCTTTCGATTTGCCTACGAGCCCTTCATCTTTGCGCGAAACAAGGAGGCGGGCAACGAGAACAAGAAGTCCTATTCCGAGGCGATGAAATATTTTATCATCTTCGGCCTCTTCATCTTCCTGGCGGTGATGTTCTATATCGACATCGTGCGCTTCTTCATGCCGGCGACCTACTGCACGGGGTTGAAGGTGGTGCCTATCGTCATGCTGGCCGAACTCTTCTTCGGCATCTTCTTCAACCTCTCGTTGTGGTACAAGCTCACCGACCGCACGCAGTGGGGGGCCTGGTTCTCGCTGTTCGGGTTTGCCATTACGGCGGTAATCAATATCGTGGGTGTGCCCCGTTACGGCTATATGGCGTGTGCCTGGGCGGCATTTGTCTGCTACCTGTGCATGATGCTGGCCTCGTTTTTCATCGGGCAACGGGTCTATCCCATCAAGTACGAGCTGGGCAATGCGCTGCGTTACACGCTGCTCACGGCCGTTCTCTATGCGGTAGGTACTCTGGTGCCCATCGAGTCGCTGGTGTTGCGCCTGGCCTTCCGCACGGTGCTCTTGGCCCTGTTCCTGATCTATCTGTTCCGCCACGATTTGCCGTTGCGCGAAATTCCGGTATTGAATCGTTTTGTGTCCAGGTCGTGAAACCCGTGCGGGAGGCACGCAGGACTATCCTAATAGTTTAGACTATGACATTTTCCAATTTTATCGATTCGGTCAAACGATTTTTGACCCACTACCTCGACATGAGCCAAGATCGAGAGGACGAAGCCGCCTCGGTAGAGGCTATCCGGGCCGGGGTAGAGTTCAAGGGCTCGACCATCCTCATTCTGGTTTTTGCCATATTTATCGCCTCGCTGGGGTTGAACACCAACTCGGCGGCGGTCATCATCGGCGCCATGTTGATTTCGCCCCTCATGGGCCCCATTATGGGTATAGGTCTGGGGTTGGGCATCAACGACTACGAACTCATCAAGCGGTCGTTCCGCAACCTGGCGGTGGCCACACTCTTCAGTGTGATTACCTCGACCGTCTACTTCTGGATTTCGCCCCTGAACGAAGCCCGCAGCGAGCTGCTGGCCCGTACTTCGCCCACCATCTACGACGTGCTCATCGCCTTCTTCGGCGGGTTGGCCGGCATCGTGGCCATGTCGTCGAAGCAGAAGGGCAACGTGCTGCCCGGTGTGGCCATTGCCACGGCATTGATGCCGCCCCTGTGTACGGCCGGATTCGGGTTGGCCACGGGCAACTTCTACTATTTCTTCGGGGCCTTCTACCTCTTTTTCATCAACTCGGTGTTCATTGCCTTTGCCACCACGCTGGGGGTGAAGCTGATGAAGTATTCGAAGAAGGAGTTTGTCGATGACGAGCGCCGCAAAAAGGTCGAGCGCATTGTCTATACGATTCTTATCCTCACGATGGCCCCCAGCATCTACCTCACCTACAACATGGTGAAGGAGAACTTTTTCGAGGTCGCCGCCGCACGGTTTGTCTCGCAGAACTTCAACTACCCCGATACCCAGGTGTTGAGCAAGAGTGCCGAGATAGAGCATGGCAAGCGCATCATACGGGTGTCGCTGGTGGGGGCCGAGATACCGCAGGATTCCATCGCCGTGGCCCAGGCGCGGTTGCCGCAGTATGGTCTGGGAGGCGCCGTGCTAGAGGTTCGTCAGGGATACGGCTCCAACTCGATGGACATGACGACGCTCAGCAGTACGATGTTCAAGGATATTTATCTGCACAACCAGGAGCAGATAACCCGCCAGCAGCAGGTGATTGACTCGCTGGAAAATGTGACCTCGCATTACCAGCAATACGACTCGGTGGGTATTTCGGTGGCTCCCGAGATTAAGGTGCTTTTCCCCAACGTCACCGATATTGCCATCTCGAAAACCATCTTCAGCAGCATCGAGACCGATGTGCGCGATACCACCACGCTGGCCGTCGTGCGCTACTCGCGAGCCTTCTCGGCCACCGAGCAGAAGCAGTTTCAGGAGTGGTTGCAGGCCCGGTTGGGAGCCAAAAAGGTACAGCTCGTTCTGGAGCATTGAGCCGGATAGCCGTGCCGCGTAGCGCATGGCTATCGTTGAGGCTTGGCAATCGCCTGTACCTTGGGTCCCGAGTTATTTCCTCTCGTACCTGTCAAACCCTTGTATAAAAGCAGAGAACCCTAAAAGTCTCTCAGGACTTTTAGGGTTCTCTCTATGTAATGGGCCGTGCAACCCCGAGGGGCTGAGCGGTGTGTTTGGGGATTACTTCACGATCACTTTCACGGTCTCGGTGTAGTCGGCACCCTTGACTACCATGAAGTAGATGCCCGGTGTCAGGCCGTCGGTCGAGACGAAGGTGATGGTCTCTTCGGCCCGTTCGGCTTTCACCAAAGCACCCTGCATCGAATAGATTTCGATGCTTTCGGCCTGGTCGGCAGCTACGGCCATCTTTTGGCCCTGGTTGACGGGGTTGGGAGCTACCAGTACGCGGCTTACCGTAATCTCGTCGATAGCCGTTCCATCCTTGCCATAGACTTCGAGTTCGGCAATCGGGGTAGTCATCCATAATCCGAGGCCGATGGTAAAGGCTACAGCCTTGGCGTCGCGGGCTTCGGGCAGGTTGTACGACACGTCGGTACCCGCGGCTGCGGTGTTGCTCGATGGTTACTTTACCGGCCGAACCGTAGTTGGCAAAGAACGAGGTGTTGGGGTTGGCCATCATGATGTCCAGGGCATTGTTGACGTACATGCTGGCGTCGTACCATTGGATATACATGTCGTGGTTCCCGTCGGCTTCGGCACATTGGTAGAAGTATTTGATCCACTCTACCCAGTCGCTGGCCGTAGAGGCGTAGGTCTCTTCGTTGATGAACCAGCCGTCGAAGCCGTAGTATTTGGCAATCTCGTACATCTTCTCGGCATAGGGGTAGGTGTTGCCCTCTTTGGTCAGCATCTGTTCTACCCATTCCGGGTCGCCGCTGTATGCTTGGGGCGGGAAGAACACGTTACCCAGAATCTTCACACCGTTCATGTGGCAGGCGTCGATGACGGGGGCCGACGGCGGAACGATGATACCCTCGCCGGCCGAGCCGCCCCACCAGATGACCATATCGATGTATTGCCAGTAAGTGGGGTTGTAGCCGATGAAGTTGTTGGCTCCCTGCGAGGGAGTCATGCTACACATGGGGTTCATGGTGAGACAGGCTGCTACCTGTCCTTCGGGGAACTGATATTGATGGGCCTTGGTGTTGTCGCCCTCGATGCGGGGTTGCAGTTTCACGGTACTGCGGTTGAATTTGGCATCGGGGTCCTTCTCGGGGGTCCAGTCCTTGATGTAGTCGGGGTGCCAGCAACCGCCGTAGGGCTGTTGGGCAAAGGCTGTGGTGACAGCCAGGGAGCAAAGCAGTGCTCCAACGATTTTCTTAATATTCATATTCGTATATGTATATGGTTTTGATTCTCATTATCTGAAGTTGTTGGGCGTGTTGCGCTCACCGTTCTCGTTGTTGGTGTCCTGTACATCCCACCATACACGGGTGCTCTGGTTCACACCCTCGGGCACATTCTCGATGTTGTAGGCATATTCGTCGGTCGAGTAGCCCACGCGTTTGATGAATTTGCCGTTGGCGATGTTGGGGTCCTTGTTGCTCAGGTGGTTGCTCAGGCGCGGGTAGTCGATGGCTTGCGAGAACATGGTCGTATCGTATCCGCCTTCGGGGCTTGTGCCCGGCGTGTGTTTCAGCAGGTAGCACAGGTTGCGGCCTACAAAGGCGAGCCGCAGGTTGGAGATGTGTATCTTCTGCAACCATTTCGAGGGGAAGGAGTAGCCGATCGACAGCTCTTTGAACTTGATATACGAGGCGTCGTATACAAACTCTTCGGCCGGGGCGTTGTCGCCGCCAATCGAGCGGTAGTAGTCTTCGGCCGGGACGGCTACGGTGTTCTTCAGACCGGTAGCCTCGTCGATACCGTCGAGTATGATACCGGTAGCCGGGCGGTATTCGGTGCGTTTGGCCGTACCGTAGCGGGTGGCGATGGCTTCGGATACAGAAACGATGTCGCCGCCGAAGCGCATGTCGAGCATGGCCGAGAGGAAGAAGCCCTTGTAGCTGAACGACGGGGTTATCGACATGAGCAGGTCGGGCTGTATGTTACCGATACATTTGCGCTCGGCGCTGCTGTTCGACTTGATCATGGGCATACCGTTGCGCAGAATCAGGTCGCCGTTCTCGTTGCGGGCATAGAAGGTGTTGGCGTAGATGTTGCCCAGACGTCCGCCCTCTTCGGCACCTACGTCGACCAGCATGTTCTCGTTCTTGAAGTTGAAGCTGATGTATTTGGCATCGTCGTGCAGCTTCACTACCGTGGTGTTGTTGTGGGCCAGACTCATGTCGAGGTTAAACTCGAAGTCTTTGGTCTTGACCGGCGTGGTGTACAGCATCAGCTCGACGCCCTCGTTGAGTATCTCGCCGGCATTGATATACTTGGACGAGAACTCGCCGGCCATGGGCACGGTCATGATCTGGTTTTTGGTGAGGCTGCGGTAGTAGGTGAAGTCGAACCCGAGCCGGTTGTTGAAGAACTTCATGTCGAGACCGGCTTCGTAGGCCGACGAAATCTCGGGTTTCAGGTCGGGGTTGGCCTTGATTTTCGGGTAGCTGATTTCGGGCCCGTTTACCCCCTGGGTGTAGGTGAGGTAGTTGTAGAGCACATAGGGGTCGGTGTCCTTACCTACCTGGGCGGCCGACAGACGCAGTTTACCGAAGGTAATCCACGAGGGGAGTCCCATGTCGTAGCGGCGCATCATGTCGCTGAATACCCAGCTGAGGTTGGCCGAGGGGTAGAAGTAGGAGCAGTTGTTCTTGGGCAGGGTCGACGACCAGTCGTTACGGGCCGTGAGGTCGAGGGAAATCCATTCGTCCCAGGCAAATTGCAGGGTACCGAATACCGACCGGGTTTCACGCTCGGTGAAGGTCTGTTCGGCGGTGTTCTTGCCCAGGGCCGAGTTGTGGTACCAGATGCCCTCCTTGGCCATGTTCTCGGAGTAGCCCGTCAGGCCGCTGGTGCGCTGGTACATGATGTTTCCACCCAGCGAGTATCCCAGGCGGAAGCGCTCGGCAAAGGTGTTGTGTCCCAAAATCATACCCTCGATGTTGTGCTCGTAGTAGCGTTGTTCCATCGACTTGTACGACTCTTTGCTCTGGTCGTCGATACCGTTGGTGCGGTTCTGCTCTTCGATGCTGGTATCGTAGTAGTCGAAGGAGTACTTGCCCGTGGCATAGAGCCAGGGGGTGAAGTCGATCTTGACCGTGTAGTAACCGAAGGCGCGCCAACGCTCGTCCATGTTGCTGTACTGGTAGTTGATGTAGTAGGGGTTCAGCTCCTGCAACGTGGGGTTCACGTAGTAGATGTGACGCTGGGTGTCGCTGCGGAAGGTCTTCAGGTCGTTCAACGGGATGTTGCGGGGAATGTAGAGCAGTTGGTATACCTCGCCGCCCTTACCGTATTGGGGACGGTCGGTGGCCTTGGTGCGGCTCAGCGAGATTTTCGAGTCCATGCTCAGGTATTTGTTCATCTTCATGCCGGCCTTGAGGTCGATGTTGATTTTGCTCAACCCCTCGCCGTCGAAGAGGCCCTGGCTCTCGGTGCTGCCGAACGAGGCCCGGTAGTTGTAGTTCTCTTCGGCCTTGCCGACGGCTACGTTGTGGGTCTGGGTAAAGCCGGTGTTGAAATATTGGTCGAACTTGTTGCCGTAGTCCTTGTACTGCAGCTCCTGACCCAGCCAGCCGGTATAGGTGTGGCCGTCGAGCGGGGCGCCGAAACTCTCGAATACGTTCGGGTCGAATACGCCGCCTTTACCTTGTCCGTAGGTGGTCTGCTGCTCGAGCGAAGAGGCTACGCTGGTTCAGGTGAAGTTGCCCGAGTAGGTGACGCCGAATCCTTTCTCCTTGACACCGCGTTTCGTGGTGATGAGGATGACACCGTTTCCGGCTCGTGAACCGTAGGGCGGCTGCATTCGGGCCCTTCAGTACCGAGATCGACTCGATGTCTTCGGGGTTGATGTCGACAGCCGAGCCTCCCCGGTCGACACCGCCGAAGAGCGAAGCGTCGGAGCTGCTGTTGTCGCTGAAGGGTACACCGTCGACAACCCACAGCGGCTGGTTGTTGTCGGTCAACGACGAGTTACCGCGCAGGGTAATCTTGGTCGAACCGCTCAAACCGGTGTCGGCTGTGTTCATTTGCAGACCGGCCACCTTGCCGCTCAAGGCTCCGATGACCGAGGGGTCGCCGGTCGTGTTCAGTTTGTCGGCCTTGATGTCTTGCACGGCATAGCCCAACATCTTCTTTTCACGTTTGATGCCGAGAGCCGTTACCACGACCTCGTCGAGATTCTGGGTGCTTTCGCCCATCTCGATGGCAAAGAAGGTACGGTCGCCTACCTTCACACTCACGGGGTTGTAGCCGACGTAGCTGAATTCGAGTACGGCTTCGGGACTCGAAACCGACAGACCGAAGTTTCCGTCCAAGTCGGTAATCATGCCATTGGTCGTTCCCTTTTCCACTACACTTACGCCGATTAACGGCTCGCCATTCTTATCCTTGACGGTTCCAGAGACAGCAATCTTTCCTTGCACGACTCCCGAAGCCGATGAATCGGCCATGGAATCCGCGCTCTTTTCGGTTGCATAAGCTGTCAGGCTGGAAGAAAATAAAGCGGCACAAAGCAACACACAGTTTGCTCCTGTCATTTTCAGTTTAAATACCATAGAACACTTATTAGATTTTTATATGATTAGATTCCTCTTTATATCTTGTTTTTCAAATAATTAGAATAGGTACATAACTCTCGTAAGGTATAATTCGACAAAAAAATTATACAGGTTAAAACTATTTTACAAAAATTTACTGTTAATATTTGGGTTTGCGATTATTAACATAAAATTGGATTTCTCGCATCCCTGTTGATACAGGCGGGTAGAGCCGGTATGGCCCTTGAGTAGGAAAGGGGGAAAGTGTTGATTGACAGTTTGCAAGTGATAAATCGAAAGAGCCGTAACAGGTTCCGCATTTGCGGGCTTGTTACGACTCTCTATTGGACGATTCGAGGAAGTTTGGTTTCAATTTGAAAGTAGCGAGGTCTTTGTTTCAAGAGGGAACCGTGCACTTTCCCCGAATGGGATTATTGTGCTCAACAGTATTTGTCGAGGCGGTCGAGTGCCTGTTGGGCATCTTCGTATCCCAGTTCGAGCGCCTGTTGATACAGTTTTTTGGCCTGCGGGTAATTCTGCTCGACTCCCAGTCCGTATTCAAAAGCTTCGCCCAGTACCTGATAGGCCCGGCCATACTTCTCGTTCAGGCAGGGTTCCAGCAGGTCGTAGGCTTTCTCCGGGTCTTGTTGCGTGCCTTGTCCGTAGAAAAACATTCGGGCCAGGTCAATGCGGGCCGACATGTTTCCGTGCTCGACGGCCTTTGCCAGGTAGGAGCAGGCCCGTTTGTAATCTTTGGGCAGACCTTTGCCCTCGAGGTAGTTGAGTGCCAGGTAGCGCATCGAGCCCGAGTCGCCCAGTTCGCACCCTCTGAGGTACATCTTGTTGGCCAACTCGATATTCTGGGCCGTTGCGGTACCTTGTTCGTAGAGCAGCCCCAACAGGCAGCAGGCCTCGGGGTAGTTGGCATCGTAGGCCTTTTGCAGATAGTCGAGGGCCACCTTCATGTTGCGGGCTACGCCTTCGCCAAAGTAGTAGATGCGCCCCAGGTGGTACATGGCCCAGGCGTTGCCCTTGTCGGCAGCCTTTCGCAGGTAGAAGGCGGCCATGGCGTTGTTCTGGGGAACGCCTTGTCCCATCATGTAGAGCGAGGCCATGCCTTTGATGGCGTTTATCTCGTCGGCATCGATACCCTTCTGGTAGTAACGTTTGGCCTCGGCATAGTCGCGAATCTCGTCGGGGCCGTTGCGGTAGATGTCGCCGATGAAGCCCAGGGCGTAGGTGTATCCCCGTTGGGCCGCTTTTTTCAGGTATTGCAGTGCCAGTTGGGGGTCATGTATTTCGTTGGGACCGTTCCAGTAGAGGAACCCCAGGTTGAAGTAGCCGTAGACGCTGTCGCGCTCGGCTGCCTGTTTGTACAGTTCGAGCGCCTTCGTCTCGTCGGCAGCGACGCCCCGGCCGTAGAAATACATGTCGCCCAGTTGGTTGAACGACTCGGCGTGACCCTTTTCCGCCAGGTGCGAGAAGTAGGCGAAGGCCGTCTTGAACTGAGCCTTGTCGAGAGCCTCCTTGGCCTCGTTGAACAGTTCGTCGTCGCTCTTGTCGGGAATCTCGACCTCGCTGGTGTTCTCGTCGACCAGGTTCTGTTGCAGCTGTTCGAGCCACTCCCGGGCATTCTCGAAGCCTTGCGCGATTGCCTTCTGGTAGTATTCGATTGCCTTGCGGGTATCCTTTTCGAGTTGCCCGATGCCGTCGGTGTGGAGGCGCCCCAGCCAGTAGGAGGACTTGCCATATCCCTTGTCCGAGGCCGTCGAGAAGCAGGCGATGGCTTTGGAGATGTTGGCCGAGCCAAACTCGCCGAAGAGGTAGAGCTCGCCTATCTTGTTGATGGCCGCCTCTACACCGTTGTCGGCCGCCAGCTGGTAGTATCGGATAGCCGCTTCGGGGTTGGGC
>ERZ779888.3012-NODE-3012-length-12976-cov-14.725795_pt1 | contig 12976 bp, 12 predicted proteins | sample MGYA00511245_ERZ779888 | MGnify/ENA primary metagenome ERZ779888 (study PRJEB29588, sample SAMEA2155255) | human gut metagenome | biome: human gut; feature: human-associated habitat; material: faeces | place: Denmark | collected 2008/2010 ... | reverse complement strand
CATTATTGAATGTTACATAGTTTTTTACTACTGAGTCTCCTCCACGATATCTATACTCTGTTGCAAACTTATTATCTACTTGTAATGTATTATCTATCTCATGTGTTACTAATTCTAAACCACCTTTACCAACATTTTCTTTAGCAAATTTAAGAGCAGGTTCTACTAAATCAGTAGTAACTCCAATATTAAATTGATATCCACCAGACATACCAGATATATTTACACCATCAGCAGTTTTATCAACAATTGGATTAGTTTCTTCTTGTGATACTACATCTTTTGATAACCATGCTCTAAGTCTATAAGTACTAGTTTTAGTAGTTTTAGTGTTCGTTGTAAAGTTAAATGTTTGATTACCAAATACTTTACCACCATAAAATCTTTCTAAACTACTAATACTACTAGGATTAACTACTACTGTCTCACTATTATTCTCTACTTTAGTTAAATACACTTTAACATACTTAGAATCAACAGTATTACCATCCTTCTTAGGACTCAAATATATATAATATTTTAAATCCATCGCAACATTTGAAATCCCTTCTACTGTAAAATCATAATAAGTAGTTTGAGCTTTACCATCAGTATCACTCATCGGAGTACCACTAATAGAAATATCTTTATTACCTTCAACTAATCTTAAAGAAGTTTCTTGATTACTTACTATTCCTACATTTTGTACCCCTAATAAATCCACTTTATCAAAAGCATATGTACCTACTGCAATTAAAATAAATAAAACTAATAAAGCAGGCATCATCTTAATAACTTGTTCTTTATTCATACTCTTATTCACAAGTATCACTCCCTAGCACTCTATACTATACATATTGATTATATCAATAAATAAAAAAAAAATAAAGTACTTTACTTTATTTCCTTAATTTTTTTATCAATTTCTTCATCAAGTAAAAAATCATCACTACCAAATTGTAATACAAATATCAATAATTTCTTTGCATCTTTAAGTCTAGCATACATATTCTTATACCTTCTAAAAACAGTATTAATAACTTCATCAACATTATCCCCATCAATCATACCAATTTCTTCTTCAACTTGTTTAACATTAAATAATAAATTCATAAATTTATTAAAATTAACTTCTCTAGATAATAATCTCTTGTATTTATTAACACATTTCTTATTCTTTTCTAGATCAAACATGCTAGAATAATCATTCTTCTTACCACACATTCTATTCAAATAAGAAATAGTCTTATTAAGATTACCATAATCAATTAATTCCATATCCTCTAAATCTTTATTACTAGTATCAAGCAAAGTATAAACATCATGATTACCTAAACTACCAGCATCAATATACTCATCTCCAAAGCATTTTTTAAAGTAAGAAACACTTTGTAAAAAATAATCATAATTATTAACATAATTATTATTCTTTTTACAATCATAAGTAGGATCAAACATATAAATACCATTAACACCATATTTCTTATCATTTACATACATAATACTTCTTTGATGTCTAGTAATTCTATTATTATGATCTAAAATAACAGGATAACTCTTTATACCAAGCTCATTTAATAAAAAATTAAAATAATTACTAAAACCAGCACAAACACAACCATCACCAAGAACCACATTATGCACTGCTCTAGTAAGAGAAGGATCATCAAAAGACTTCTTCTTATACTCATTAGCCTTAACAATATCATATACCACCATTACAGTTTCAAGCTCTGAAAGATTAAGACTTTTTATGGTGTGAACAAGACTATTTATTTTAGATATCATATTCTTATAGTCCTTAACACTTGCATTCTCAGAACTAAATTGATAATTTATATAAACATTACTTACCTCATTTTCATTCAATGAAGATATAAAATTAAAAACTTTTTCAGTATTACTAGCTTTAATAACAATATCTATATTTTTAATCCTATCAATAAATTCCTTTAATAAATTAAAATTATCAATTGTATCAATGTCTATGAAAATATGATCGTTCTCACTTACATAACAAGAAAGAAATGAATTATTTAAATCATAAATTTTTTCCTTATAAGAAGCATATAAACATTTTAAATACTCCTCATTATATTTATCTAAAATATAACAATCTTCAAGCCCATCAAAAAATACAACTAATTTATTATTTTTTTCACTTAATACTAACACAATATTCCCCCTAAAGCCGCTTTATTATACCATAATATTAGTAAAAAGTAAAGAACCTCAAAAGAGGTTCTTAATAACTAAAAGTTTTTATGCATAAATGTAGGTATTTCTATCTCAGTAGGTTCAAAACTACTCGAAGAACTATCCTCATCATCTAAATCATATCTATTTTCTGATCTTTTATTAGTTTGATTAATTTGATTATATAAAGGTTGTTTATTTGACTTCTTATCAAAACCTGTAGCAATTACAGTAACAATAACTTCATCAGTTAAATTTTCATTTATAACAGAACCAAATATAGCATTAATATCCGTATTAGCAGCAGCACGTACCACCTCAGCAGCTTGTTCTGCTTCAAATAAAGTTAAATTAGCACCACCAGTAATATTTATAATAGCATCAGTTGCTCCATGAATAGATGTTTCCAAAAGAGGAGATGACACCGCTTGCTTAGCAGCTTCAATAGCTCTATCTTCACCCATACCAATACCTATACCAATAATAGCATTACCTGATTTTTCCATAACAGATCTAATATCTGCAAAATCTAGGTTAACTAACCCTACTACTGCAATTAAATCTGAAATAGATTGTACACCACGTAAAAGAACATTATCAACTTCCTTAAACGCATCAAGCATTGAAGTAGACTTATCTATAATTTCCCTTAATCTATCATTAGGAATAACTATTAAAGTATCAACACTCTTCTTTAATTCTTCTATTCCTGCTAAAGCATTATCCATTCTTCTTTTACCCTCAAAAGAGAAAGGACGTGTAACAATAGCAACAGTTAAAGCACCTAAGTTTTGTGATATTTCGGCAATAACTGGAGCAGCACCTGTACCAGTTCCTCCACCCATACCACAAGTAATAAATACCATATCAGCACCCTTTAATGCTTCTTCTATTTCTTTTTTAGCCTTAATCGCAGTTTCCTTACCTATTTCTGGTTTAGCACCAGCACCAAGTCCATGACCCAATTGAATCTTAATATCTGCTTTTGATGCATTTAAAACTTGAGCATCAGTATTAACAACAATAAACTCAACCCCACGAACTCCTGCTTCAATCATTCGGTTAATAGCATTACCTCCGCCACCACCGACTCCTACTACTTTTATTTTTGCTAATTGGTCAACCATCGACATATCAAACATAACATCATCTCCTTAATCAAATATTTTAAATATTTTACCTAACACACTACTTGCCCCTATTTTTCTACGTACTTGTGTCAATTCATTTATCTTTTCTTCACTAAACATCGTATAATCTTTTTCTCTTAAATTAAGTTTTTCATTAAAATACTTAATAGAACCATATACAGTAGAATACTTATTATTTCTAATTCCAATAACAGCAAGTGATAAAACACTACTATGTCTACCATACAATTCTTCAACTAAGGAACTAAATCCTAGCATAGAAGTAATTCCTCCAGTTACTATTATATAATTAATTTCACGTTTTGTTAAGTTATTTATCTCATTTTTTATACTTTTTAGCATTTCTACTAACTTTGTCTCCACTAATTCTGCTAATTGATACTGATTAATAGACACTTCATTTCCCACTCTATTAACAAACTCATAAGTTTCCTCACCATCAGCATACTTCCTACTAGCAACTGCAAAAGTATTTTTAATCTTAGTAGCGCAATCCTCTTCAATCTTATAATTAAATATAAGCTCCTTATCAATCATACTAGAACCAATCGGTACAATACTCTCACTCATTATTACACCCTTATTAAATATTGAAACAACACTCTTATCCTCTCCAATATTTACAATAGCACCAACTCTTTCATCTAACTCCTTATTCTTAACAGAATAATAATCTCCAATCGAAGAAATAACTATATCAACTACTTTAATATTTAAACTTTCTATAATACTAATAACAGAATAAACATTCTTCTTAGGAACATAACAAACTATATTCTTAGATTCTAAAGTTTTACCAGAAAGACCCAAAGGATTCTTAACCTTCTTAGACTCATCTATTCTAAACTCTATTGGTGAAACATTAGCAACTTCCATACCCACTACTTTTTCTTCTTTTAAAGCATTCTCCATACAATCAAAAATTATATCACCAGTAATCATATCATCATGAACATTAACTTTTCCACGCCTCATACATATTTCCATGTTATTCGAAGGAATAATAGCAATAGCTTCTTCAATCTTAACACCAAGTTTACTTTCATTATCTTTTATAGCCTTCTTAATAGAAGAACTAACCAAATTAGCATCCACTATTAAACCTTGTTTAACACCAGTTGATTTAACTGAAGAACTTGCAAGCACATTAAATCTATCGTTAAACTCTTCAACAGTAACGACCTTTATCTCATTAGTGCCAATATCAATACTTGTAAATATCTTTCTCATAAACATCCCTCAATATCTTAATAAAATTATACAATAAACAAATTAAAACTTCAAGAAAAATAAAACAAAGTAATCAAAAAAGGACTTAAGCCCTTTCTAATTCATCTTTTAATTCATCATATCCCATAAAACCAATCATTTGCTTAACAACCTTACCATTCTTAAAAATAATTAAAGTAGGAACAGACATAATACCATATTCTTTAGCAAGATCAAAATGCTTATCAACATCAACCTTAACTATTTCAAAAGAATCTCCAAGTCTTTCTAAAACAGGTATAAGCATCTTACATGGACCACACCATTCTGCATAAAAATCCACCAAAACCTTATCTTGATTAATAATTTCATTAAAACTTTCATTTTCTAAATACTTTAACATAATATTCCTCCTTAACGATACTTATCAACAACCATAGTAATACCAGGTATGTTAATCTTATCTTTTTCTATTAATTTATCCATATAATCTACATCAATAACTTTATATTTTAACATTGTATCAATAGACTTAACATTAAACTTATGAACATCTTTATCTTTTAAATAATCATCCACTAAAACATAAACCTCATCAATCACATCATTAGTATCAGAAACAACATTAGATAAAACAAAAGATGAAGAAAGTATAGGATCCATAAACTTAGAATCTCCAAGCACCTTAACATCCACTATAGGTTGATGTAAAAAGAAAAGTGCAATAAATACTACAACATACCCTTCAACAAGACCAAGTAAAAAACCTAATATCTTCGAAGGAATACCAAGAATAATAGTAAACTTCAAAATCTTTTCAAATATACCAGTAATCTTAACAATTATTCCAAATATTACAGATAACACCACAAACACTAAAATAAACCCAATAAGTTGATACATTATTATATTAAGAGAAACAAGCCCCATCATATCTCCACCAAAATCAAAAAATGGCAAATTATAACTTAAAAAATCCGCTACAAAATCCTTAAGATAATAAGAAACAACAAATAATAATATTGTACCTATCGTAATAACAGTCTGTTTAAAAAATCCATTTTTTAAACCACCAACACCAAATATTAAAATAATACCAATTATAAAGGCATCTACAATTCCAATCACATTACCACTTCCTATAATAATATTATATATTAAAACAATATAAAACTAATGATTTTTATGAATAACAAAGAACAAACCAAAAAAGATATCCAAGAAAAAATAAAAAAAGTTGATAGTGCTATGGCACAAGAAGGCATGCCATTAACTAAAGAATTAAAACTAAAACTTTATAATTGCATAATTGGCAAATCTACAACTGAAATAAAACGTAAAAAAAATTATAGAAAAATATAGAGAAATCTATGGATAATAAATATAAATATGAAAGAAGTACTAATTATTAAAAACTGAAACTACTAAAAAAAGTAGTTTTTATTTATATATAACAAAACCCACCCAAATAGCATAAAATAATATAGGTGATTTTAATGAATTATAAAATAGTTATAGACGCTGGACACGGTGGCATCGACCCAGGAGCAGTAGCCAACGGTCTCCAAGAAAAAGACTTCACACTAGAAGCAGCCCTTTACATATACAATAGACTAAACGAATTAGGAGTCCCAGTAAAAATAACAAGAACAACAGATGAAACACTAGATCGAAAAGAAAGAATAAACAGAATAATGAATGCATTCGGTAATAGATCAGATGTAATACTTATATCAAACCATATTAATGCTGGTGGAGGAGATGGTGCTGAAGTAGTATATGCCTTAAGAAACGATGATGAATTAGCAACAAATATCCTAAATGAAATAGCAAAACAAGGCCAAAACATTCGAGGCTCATACCAAAGAAGACTACCAGAAAATCCTAGCAAAGATTACTACTTCATCATAAGAGACACAGGCAACCTACAATCATTATTGTTAGAATATGGCTTTATAGATAGTCCAAAAGACGATGTATACCAATTACAAAACAATCTAGAAGACTATGCTGAAGCAGTAGTAAAAGCATTAACTAATTACATAAACGTTCCATATACACCACCACAAACAAGTGACCAATACATAGTTAAAAAAGGAGATAGTCTATATAGTATTGCAAATAAATATAATATCAGTGTTGAAGAATTAAAAAATCAAAACAATCTAACTAGTAACATCTTACAAATAGGTCAAAAACTAACCATTCCAAAAACAAAACAATCTAACTACACAGTATATACAGTTCAAAAAGGAGACTCACTATGGAGCATCGCCAATAAATACGGAATAAGCGTAAATGACATTGTACAAGAAAACAATCTTGGTACAACCATGCTTACTGTAGGTCAACAAATACTAATCCCAGCAGTAAAAGAAGAACAAAAAGATCAAACAACAAATAAAAATGTATACATAGTACAAAGTGGAGACTCACTATGGAGCATTGCTAAAAAATTTAACATATCTGTTAATGAACTAAAAAATATAAATAATCTATCCACAAACATGTTATCAATAGGCCAAAAACTAACCATTCCAGAACAAGACAACTATGAAAAATACGCAGTTCAAAGCGGAGACAGTCTTTGGAAAATATCTAGACAATACAATGTATCAGTCGAAGACATAATAAAACTTAACAATCTAACAAACAACACTTTAAAAGTAGGACAAATCTTACTAATACCAAAAAAATAATTCGAAAATGAATTATTTTTTAATGAATTTGTCTACAAACACCAGACTGAGGAATATAAAAACAATGATTTTTATACCTCCCAGAATTCCTTTGCTCATACCAAAGAACTAAACAATTCTCATCCTTCTTCGGAGCATAAAACCATAAAGCATTAGTCGCAGGATGATAATACTCACCCCTTAAAATACGACTAGCAAGACTAAGCTCCTTAGCAGTAGGATTACCAACAAACAAAGAAGAATTAACTCCTACAAAACCACCAGGACTTTGATATACAACATCAGTAATAGTTCTTATATTTTTAAAAGTTAAACAATCAGCAAGAGCACGATTTACAATAACATTACCAACCATTAACATACCTAAATCTCCTTCTCCAAGAGCCTCTGCTCTCATAAGTCTAGCAAGAAGATTTTTCTCTTTAGTAGAATATTTTATTATACTCAAAAAACATCACCCATAAAAATATATGTAATTTTTCAAAAAATAGTTTTATTATTTAGATTTATATGATATAATTAACTAGACCTAGGGGTATAGTTCAATGGTAGAATAACGGTCTCCAAAACCGCTGATGTGGGTTCAACTCCTGCTACCCCTGCCATTTTTTTATTTTGTAATAAAATAAAAATGAGGTGCAATATGAAAGATATAGATATTAAAAGCTTAGAAAATGCAAAAAAACTATTTTCTAGCAATGACATAGATAAAATAGAAGTAGGAACTATCAAAGGACTACAACAAATACATAAATACCTATTTAATAATTTATACGATTTTGCAGGAGAAATAAGAAAAACAAACATTTCTAAAGGAAATTTCAGATTTGCAAATACCCTGTACTTAGAAGACATTTTAAAAAAAATTGAAACAATGAAAGAAACAACAATAGATGAAATAATAGATAAATACGTTGAAATGAATATTGCTCACCCATTCCTCGAAGGAAATGGAAGAAGCACTAGAATATGGTTAGACCTAATTCTTAAAAATAATATTAATAAAATAGTAAACTGGCAAAACATAGATAAAACACTATATCTACAAGCAATGGAAAGAAGTCCAATAAATACATTAGAAATTAAAACACTAATAAAAGAAAACTTAACAGACGACTTTTCATTAGCAAATATATTTAAAAGAATTGAAACATCATATTACTATGAAACTGATGATTAATACACTATAAAAGTGTATTTTTTTATTACAAAAAAAGAGACCAAAGTCTCATAATAACTTAATATGGAGCGATTGATTAAGTTATTTACAACTTAACTATCACAATTAGGAATTAATACAATTTGTATCAATTTCTATATACATCTTACCATAATTTTGTAAAAATTTAAATAAAAATGATAAAAATGATAAAAAATATGATAAAATTAATACAGGAGGTATCGATTATGGATTTAGAAAATCAAGTAAAAACTATTGGAAAAGAAATATATGAAAAAGTGTATGCTTTTGTTCAAGCAAATAAGGGTGATGATGATAAACTTTATAGTAATGCAATACTTAGATTAAGTGATGGAAGAAAAATAGTTGTTCCTTTTAACGCATGGGGTGAACAACCAGATATAACAATATGGAATTACCAATGGAATGAAGAACTTCAAAGAGATTCTGGTGATTCATTTAGTATTATGCCTAAAAGTGGATATGGATTTTTAGTTGATATTACACTTTATTATTTAGATAAGGATCAGGTTGATTTTACTGCTAGCGAGGAAGAATATCCTTATAAAAATGAATTAACAGAAGAACAAAAGGAAACTATAAAATCATATATTGCAAAATTATATGAACAAATCTCTACATTAGAGTATGATAAAGAGGCAACTCGTTCAGTTGGTAATTTTACATTTGAAGCAAGAAAACAATATAATATTCAACAATTCAATGAAGAAATGAGAAAATTAAGTGAAACAAATCCTGATAGTAAAGTTTTACCATCTGTTGAAACTGCTATAAATTGGTGGATTAATCAATTTACAGGATCAAGACTTGGTGGAAGTATCGGAGATGATTTTAATTCTGTTCTTGCTATGGCAATGGCAGATCAAGTTTTTTCACAAACTTCAGTGAATGAAAATCAAGTTGCTGCATTCAGAGAATCACTATCAAAAGCTCTTATGGATAAACTTAGTAAAGGTATTGAACCAGATTTAGATGTAGATTATGGTCCAAGTGGAATACTTGCTGATGCAATGGTAGAATCTGGAATTAGTGGCAGTAAAGCTCCATTTAAAACAAGAATGGTTGTTGGAGTCAATAGTGTAAAAGTTAGCGCTGGATATAGGGCCAAATATGAAGAAATTTTTGCTAATGAAGTTCAAGAAGAAAAAGCAAAAAGAAGTATTTAAATTATTTTAGTAAATAAAATTAAAGACGATAGTTTAAAGTCCAAAACCATCGTCTTTTTCTTTATCTTTTTTATCGTTATAAAATTCTTCAACATATTCATCCATCTCATCATTAATATGCTTTGTTGCTTTTTCACTTTCTTTTTTATTAAATAAATTAAATCCTTTAAATATACTTTGTTCTCTTCTTTTAACTTCAGGATCATATTGTTGCTTAAAATATTTTAAACCTAAACCACTATGATTAAATAAATGGTCAACTATTGTCTTAATAAATTCTGGTAATTTTTAAAAGACTTTATTTAAGTGATTAATAAGATAATCTGTTTTTTCTTTTAAATTTCTATATTGGTTTACTTACAATATTAATCTTAATAAAATTCTTTCTTAACACAAAAAATATCAATTTCTTTTAAAAATTGATATTCTATATATTAAGTTCAAACTCTAAAAGTTTAAACAAACTTTTTAATGGAGGAGCTAACCGGATTTGAACCGGTGCTCAAGGTTTTGCAGACCCATGCCTTACCGCTTGGCTATAGCTCCATCAAGTTGTAAATTAATTATACCATTATAATTATATAATTACAACATTTTTTTATGCGTTTTTCAAAAGAAAAAGACTAGATTCTAATCTAATCTTTCACGAATTACACTTTTCGCTGCGGCAAGACGCGCTATTGCAACACGGTAAGGACTACATGATACATAATCAAGACCTAATTCATTACAGAAATAAACTGAAGAAGGATCACCTCCATGCTCACCACATATACCAAGCTCAATATCAGGATTAACACTCTTAGCTTTTTCAATTGCAATCCTCATAAGAGAACCAACTCCATTAGTATCAAGTCTCATAAATGGATCATTTAAGAAAATCTTCTTATCATAATAATCATTCAAGAATTTTGAAGCATCATCACGAGAAAAACCATAAGTCATTTGAGTCAAATCATTCGTACCAAATGAGAAAAACTCTGCTTCTTTTGCAATCTCATCAGCCATAACAGTAGCTCTAGGTACCTCAATCATTGTACCAATCATATATTTAATAGAAACATCACTAGAACTAATCATATCATCACAAACTTCTTTAATAATATTTTTAATATACTTTAATTCATTTACATCTCCCACTAAAGGAACCATTATTTCAGGTTTTACAACAATTCCATTTTTACTACAAGAAATAGCAGCACCAATAATTGCTTTAGTTTGCATAACAACTATCTCAGGATACGTAATAGAAAGCCTACAACCACGATGCCCCATCATTGGATTAAACTCTTTCAAACTAACTATCTTCTTCTTTAAATCTGAAACACTAATACCAAGAGAATCAGCCAAAGTAGCAATATCACTATCTTTACTAGGTAAAAACTCATGTAAAGGGGGATCAAGAAGCCTAATAATAACAGGATAACCATTCATTACATTAAACAAATCCATAAAATCATTCTTTTGATATGGAAGAATTTCCATAAGAGCTTCTTCCCTTTGTTCCTTAGTTTCAGAAACAATCATCTTTCTAAAACTAAATATTCTACTCTCATCAAAGAACATATGCTCAGTCCTACAAAGACCAATACCCTCTGCACCAAAATCTCTAGCAACTTTAGCATCTCTATAATTATCAGCATTAGCCCTAACACCAAGCTTTCTAATACTATCAGCCCAAGACATAAAAGTTTCAAAATCTCCATTTATCGATGGTGCAACAGTATCAATCTTTCCAAGATATACAAGACCAGTCGAACCATCTAAACTAATATAATCTCCCATAGAAAGAACTATACCACCTTCACATGTAAGAGTCTTATTAACACTATCAATACTTAAACTACCACATCCACAAACACAACAAGCACCCATTCCACGAGCAACAACTGCAGCATGAGAAGTCATACCACCACGAATTGTAAGAATACCATTACATATTGCCATTCCTTCGATATCCTCAGGACTTGTTTCAAGTTTTACTAAAATATAATCATCATCTTTATTTTTTATATCCTTAACATCAAAAATAATCTTACCATAAGCCGCTCCAGGAGAAGCTGCAAGTCCTTTAGCTATCACTTTTCCTTTTTTAAGAGATTCATTATCAAACGTATCATGAAGTAAGCTATCAAGTAACTTTTCATCAACTCTCATAAGAGCTTCTTCCTTAGTAATTAAACCTTCATTAACCATATCAACTGCAATCTTAACCGCAGCCTTACCAGTTCTCTTACCATTTCTAGTTTGTAACATATAAAGCTTTCCATTTTCAATAGTAAACTCCATATCTTGCATATCTTTATAATGTTTTTCCAAAATATCACATATCTTACAAAACTCCATATAACAATCAGGCATTACATCCTTTAAAGTATCAATACCAAGTGGAGTCCTAATACCTGCAACAACATCCTCACCTTGAGCATTAATCAAATACTCACCAAATAAAACATCTTCACCAGTCGCAGGATTCCTAGTAAAAGCAACACCAGTACCAGAATTGTCATTCAAATTACCATAAACCATTTCTTGAACATTAACCGCAGTACCCCAAGAATCAGGTATTTCATTCATCTTTCTATAAAAAATAGCCCTATCATTATTCCAAGACCTAAAAACAGCCTTAATAGCCTCAAGAAGTTGAACCTTAGGATCACTAGGAAAATCCACTCCCGCAAGTTTTTTATACTCACCCTTATAAATATCAACAACCTCCATAAGATCAGATAAAGACAAATCACTATCCTCAGAAATACCCTTATCTTCCTTTATCTTATCAAAAAGCCTTTCAAAACTAGACTTAGGAAACCCCATAACTACATCTGCAAACATTTGAATAAAACGCCGATAACTATCATAAACAAATCTACCATTCGAAGTTTTCTCACTAAATGATTTAACAACCTCATCATTAAGACCCAAGTTAAGAACAGTATCCATCATCCCAGGCATACTTACTCTTGCCCCACTTCTTACACTAACTAAAAGAGGATTTTCTAAATCACCAAACTTTTTTCCAGTATACTCTTCAAGCTTTTTTATCTCATTAAATATTTCCTCTTCAATCGAAGAATTAATACTACAATCATCTTCATAATACCTTAAACATGCATCACAAGAAACAGTAAATCCCATAGGAACAGGAAATCCTAAACCAACCATTTCTGCAAGATTAGCACCTTTACCACCAAGAATATTCTTCATATCCTTGTTACCTTCTTTAAAACTATATACGTATTTCATATTTAACCTCCTACTATAATTTTACCAAAAAAATGAATCAAATGAAAGAAAAACAAAAAAAATAAAAGTCAAAATGAACTAGTCAAGTAAAAATAGACAGTTTATAAAAAACAATCATTAAAACCCTGA
>ERZ779888.3010-NODE-3010-length-12987-cov-5.846427_pt1 | contig 12987 bp, 17 predicted proteins | sample MGYA00511245_ERZ779888 | MGnify/ENA primary metagenome ERZ779888 (study PRJEB29588, sample SAMEA2155255) | human gut metagenome | biome: human gut; feature: human-associated habitat; material: faeces | place: Denmark | collected 2008/2010 ... | reverse complement strand
TTTCAATCCACGCTCTCCGTAAGGAAAGCGACCCGACCGCGAGGTAGTCGGATGATTGCATGGCGACGAAGTCAATCAGTGGGTCTCCGGCTTCGTCGGTCATGGATGCGAGCCGGTCGTGCAGGTCGGCGTTGGGCCCTTTGCAGTCCATGACCAGGGGAGCGTGGTAGGTGTCGCAGATTCTCGTGATCTCGGCGGGTGCCATGCCGGTGCCGTCCAGGACTTCGAGCAGTTGCACGGTCACGGTGCCATCATGGTCGAGGATCGCGGCCGAGATGGACGTGTTCGTGGCATCCACATCGACGGCCGCGGCTATCACCACGGGTCGGCCGTCGATGTGGTCCGGCGTGATCGGCGTGGCCAACGTCGATTGCCACAGCTGGTCGTGGATGACGCGCTCGGCCACTCCGTTGTCTCGCCGGTTGCCGAAGGCACGCGCCCAACCGGCCTCGTTGCCGGCGAACTGCTCACGGAAGTCGCGCAATTGGCGGATGTCCCAGAGCAGGCCGGCGGCGGGATGCCATTTCAGGATCGTCTGGAAGTCCTCGGGGTCGGCGTCGTCGGGGATGCCGAAATCGAACCAGCAGGTGCGTTTCGGCACGTTACCGGCGCGGAAGGAGTCGAGCAGGCCGTTGAGGAACGTGGAATCTGCCGTGCCTTCGGTCGAGGTTATCCAGATCTGGGGCTGGACGCCGGTGAAGTGCAGTCTCGTGTTCATGGTCGGTGCCATGCCGTCGAGGATCAGTTTGCCGGTCTCGTCGTCCAGGCTGAACGCCTCATCGATGGTGAATTTGTCCATCTGCGTGCCATGGCCGGCCACTTTGGTCACGGCCAGCGGGCAGATGAAGCTGCCGTTGCGGAAACGCTGCTCCATCCCGCCGTTGGAAAGCCTCGGCTTGAGGGCGAACGGCGCGAGCCTTGATTTTGAGAGCTGCTGCACGAAGTCCTTGAAATGTTTCTCGGCGTCCTTGCCGGTCTGCGCGAGGTAATAGATCTTCCGGTCTGGGCCGAGCAGAGCGTTGCGTGTGTCCTCGGTATCGATCAGCGTGCTCTTGCCGCACTGGCGCGGAGTGGAAAGTACCACACGGTCGTAATAGTACGTTCCGGTGGCAGGGTCGATTTCCCCCGCGACGTCGGCCACGTATCGCTGCCATGGCAGCAGCGGCTTGCCGAGCATCTCGGCAGTCCGTGCGACGATCGCGCCGTCGGTCGGCCGCGTTTCGTCGCGTTTCGTGCCGCCGCGCATGAGCATGGTCACAGTCCGGCCTTCGCGTCGGAGATGAAGTCGGTCAGCGTCGGGTCGAGCTGCGGCTGTTCCGGATACATCGCCTTGAGTTCCTGGAACCATGTGAGCAGTGATGTCATGTTGCGGCTGATCTCGCGTCCCTTGCTGTTCTGGATGTCGATGTTCCTGGCTATCGAGAGCATCGACTTGCAGATGTAGGTTGCTTCCGGCGTCAACGTCTTGCCATCCACGAAGCTTTTGATGAGATTCATGGTCGCCTGCTCCTGAAGGCCGCTGATGCCGTAGGGATGCGTGTATTCCTCGAAACCTTCCAACGTTCCTTGATTCATGATGTGTTTTCCTTGGTTTTCCAACGTTTTCATGCTTTTTTGCATGGTTCTGGGGGGAGAAAAGACTTGGCGCGGGGTCTTCGGGCGGTCGACTGTTTAAAAAACCGCTACCAGCGTGGCCGAGCCGTGTCGTCGCCGTGCCTCAGGCCGAGAGCGGCGAGCCTTTGCCGTCTCGCGGCCATGCGGGCATCCACCGCCTGCTGCGTGAGGTGCAGCGAGTACCATTGCTGCGCCGTCCGATACTCCTGGTGCGAGAGGTCGAGCGCGAACGTTTCGGATGCCGGTGTCTCGATGACATGCACATCGTAGTCCAGTGCTATCCATTCCGATAGCATGTCGGGATGGCGGCGGGAGCGTGGCAGTGTGCGCACCAGCCACACATCCAACGGCTCGGAGCTTTTGGCCAATGTGCGTGCCGCGCCGTCCCATGCCATCGCGGCGGCGAGGCGGAGCCCATCGCTTGCTTTGGATTGCGTCGGGCACAGGTCGCGCAGCAGGCTGTCGAAGCTGACCACGATGCTGTCACGGCGGAGCATGGACTGCATGGCCATGCCGAAGTCGGCTCGTGGCGGTCCGATGACGACATGCATCGTCGCGCCGTATCCTGACAGCACGCGGTCCTGGCGCATCGCGTTGCAGTGCTTGCAGGCGCGGCGCAGGTTCGCCACGGTGTCCTTTCCGCCATGGCTGAACGGGATGATGTGGTCATCCTCCGTCGCCGTGATGGAGCAGCCGGGCATGCCGAGCCAGCAGCGGTTGCCCCATGTCGCGATGACCTTCGCTCTGATGCGTGGATCTACGGTCTGTCTTCTCATGCTTTGCCTTTCTCTCGTTGGGTGAGTATCCAGCCGTTCACGTCCTGTTCGGCGTACATGATCGAGTTGCCGATGCGGATTGGCGGCGGTCCGATGATCGGGATGGACTGCCGCCACCGGATCAGCGTGCGTTTGCTGACGTTCAGTCTGGTCGCGGTCTCGGTGGTGGTCAGCATGCTGATGCGGGTCATGCCGTGGCCTTGTTCCTGAGCAGCAGTGCGATCTGTTCGAGCTTCGCGGCGACAATCGGCCAGTCGGCCTTCGAGATGTCCGACCAGACCATGCGCGGCCCGTCCGGGCAGATGATGCTCTGACCTATCTCCATGTCACCTGGCTGCGGGTCGTGGTCCTCGATTCCGAGCGAGATACGGATCTGCGGTTTCAAAACAGTGGCTCACCTTCATACGCGGTTTGTGGTTTCGTCTGCGGCCGGTATGGCGTGTAGGCGGTTGCCCATTTACGGAAACTGCGGCAGTCGATGCGCCAGGTGCCGACACGGTACACCGGCAGCCCCTCATCTTTGAGGCTGAGCAGCGATGGCACGTTCGGCTCGCCGAGCGCCCGGCAGACCTGGAACAATTCGATGTCGGTGCGCTCGTTGTTCGCCGCGATGCGGTCCACAGCGTCGGCGAAGCCCTGCATGAGCATCCTGCGCGATTCCTCCGGATAGTGCAACACCTCGTGCAATGGCGGCTTAATCGATGACATAAGACCACATCCCGCACCATTTGGCCAGCGTCAACAGCAGAGACTCGGAATCGTACATCTTGCCGGCGGCGGGAGAACGGTAAACGGGAGCCGGCACGCCCTTCTCTCCGTAGGCCATTTTCAGAGCGGCCTGGAGCTGGTTGTCGTTCAATCCGGACGCCTTCATCAACGACTGTCGTGAGGTGTTCGCCCTGCACCTGATGTTCTTGTCGATCATCGGGAGTGTCATCCTCATCTGCGTCCTCAGTTTGTCGGGGAATGTTGCCTTGCTCAATTTCAATCCTTCCTGTAGCTTTCGGTTGGTGAGCGCTTGAGAGGTCAAGACCTAGAATCTGCTGATGAAAAACGCTCGGCCGAGATTCCCCGGCCGGGCCGTCAACAGATTCCAAAGGTCTCGCACAACGTTTCGGTCGGAGCCGCGCCGTCGATAACAAGAGCGGCCGAAGCCGCCGGGAATGGTCCCCAATCAGGCCACGGCCGAAGCCGTCTATGGTCGCCCGATTCCGCCTTAATCGACGGCCTGAGAGGGTCGGGAGCTAAATTTCGTCTCGCAAATGGCGCGATAGCCACGCGCCTGGCGTTACCGGTCGCTAACCCGGCTCAGCGGTAGCAGGGGTACGCCATACGCCCCATATGCCGTTCGATTTTGTCAGTCGTCGGTGAGGAAATCACCAAGACGGACGATCGCGAGCACCAGCCCCAGCATGAACAACACGAAGGGGCTGAGCAGAACCAGAAGAACGAACTTGATGAAACGCTTCACGTCAATCCTCGTTGAAGCATCGGTCGATCTGTTTCTCAAGATCGTCAAGCTCGTAACCGTTGAACGGGACGCGCACGGTGATGCCTTCTTCCGTCTCAACAATCAGCTCATAAAAACGTTGCCTGCTTTTCCTGTCCACACGTTTGACTGTGACGCTCATTCCTGGGCTCCTTCCCATTCACGACGGGCGCGCCTCGCGTGCGTCATCGCCTTGTTGATCGCGCCCTTCATCGTCTGAAGGTCGGCCATGTCCAAGCCATCGAAATCGAACGATCGTTCGCCCACCTTGATGCGGCAGGCGAAGCGGTAGGAATTGCCGCCGGTGCATTCCGACGGGTCGATGTCCTGCACTTGGAAGTGATTTCTGGTGCATTCCGGATTGAAAACGCTCATTTCACTGCTCCTTGATTCATGGATGGATGGTTAGGCTCCTTCCTCCGCAGCGATAGGCTTGTAATCGCACAAACCAAACCTTTCAAACAACGAAGGAAGGAAGAACAATGAGCGACGAAACCACATTCGACTTCGCCCTTTACCTGGGAACGACCACGCCGCTTACCATCACCGGCGCGACGGCCTCCACGGTCAGTGAACTCTCCGAACGTCTGAAGTCCGGTGACAGCTTCATCCAGACCGTCAGGTTTCCCGACATGAGCATCCACGCCATCACCATCAACCCCAAGGCAGTCCCGTGGTGGCAGATCGACGCTGGCGACGTTGTGCTTCCCATGCAGATCTTCTAACGCCGCTGGATCGTCGAGCGTGGCCATGACACCACGCTTGACAATCGCGGCCTGCTCTGACGTCAACGCCTGATTATGGATGTACACGGCGCGCGCATTAAGGACGATGCAGCCCTCGCCGACAATCCTCACCGATTCAGCCGATACGACGGCAACAGCACCCGAAGCGTCATGAATCAGCATCATTTCACCTCCAACGGAGCTCGCCCAAGGAGCACATCGGCGCTGACATGCAAAAGTTCGGCAAGCTCGTTTATTTCATTCGCGCTGAAAGCGATTCGGCCAGTGCATTTCTGCGAGACCGTGGACCGTGAGCAGCGCAATGTTTCAGCGACTTCTGCCTGTGTCAGGCCATTGAGCCCCATGAGACGTTTGACCTTTTCACCTACAGTGGGCGAATCTACTAAAATGTTTGTCACACTCATATCTAACCACGAATATAGTTAGACCTGCTCGTTCGGCGTGTCGTGTTCTATCTTTTTGTTAGTTTCGCTAAACTTATGTGCTATGACAACAGCAACAATCAGCCCTAAGGTCGCAGCTCAGGCCGAATCTGTCAGTTTGCAGGATATAGTCACGCGAAACATGAAAGTGGCCATGACTCTTCGCAATGTCAAACAAAAGGATCTGGCGAACGCTCTTGGTGTCGATAGGTCTTCGATTTCACAGAAGATGACTAGGCGAGTGGCATGGAGCCTTGAAGATATAGAAAAAGCCTCGGACTTCTTTCATGTGAAGCCCGAGGCGTTGGTAGCGGGGCATGGATTTGAACCATGGACCTCTGGGTTATGAGCCCAGCGAGCTACCGAGCTGCTCCACCCCGCGTCGGCTTGCCTTCATTGAGGCAGCTCTAACTACTTTACGGATGTTGGCTAATAAGTCAAATCGGCGTGTCGCATATTGCGCTGCTAGTGAAATCGCATATCTGATAACGCGTTATCCGTTTTTCGTATAACGCTGCGGCCCGTCGATGAAAACCGCCGAATACGCCATATCCGGGTCCGCACCATAATAGGAAACATGCCTATCAAGATTCCCAGCGGCCTTCCGGCCAGAGACATTCTCGACTCCGAGCGCATCTTCGCGCTTGAAAAGCCCGAAGCGGAGCGCCAGCGTGTGCGTCCGCTCAAGCTGGTGATCCTGAACCTCATGCCGAAGAAGATCGAGACCGAAACGCAACTGCTGCGTCTGATCTCCAAGAGCCCGCTGCAGGTCGAGGTCGACTTCATGAAGACCTCCACCCACGAGGCCACGCACGTGAGCGCCGACCATCTGGTGAAGTTCTACGAGACGCTCGACGCGTTCAAAGACAACTATTACGACGGTCTTGTGGTGACGGGAGCGCCCGTCGAACACCTCGATTTCGAGCAGGTCGACTACTGGGACGAGTTCAAGCAGATTCTCGACTGGGCATCCACCCACGTCTTCTCCACCATGTACCTGTGCTGGGGCGCGATGGGCGCGCTCAACTATCGGTACGGCGTGCGCAAGGAGCTGCTGCCGGAGAAGCTCTTCGGAGTGTTCCCCCAGTATCTGCAGGACGAATACTGCTTCCTCACCAACGGTTTCGACGAGATCTGCCTGCAACCGCATTCCCGCCTGGCGGGGGTCAACGAGGGTGATATCGCCCATAATCCCGAGCTGCAGGTGCTCACGTGGGGTCCGAAGTCCGGCCCGGGGCTCATCGCCACGCGCGACTTCTCCGAAGTGTTCGCGCTCGGCCATTGGGAGTATGGCAAGTACACGCTCGCCGAGGAATACGAGAGGGATATGAAGAAGGGCATGACCAACGTGCCGTTCCCCGAAAACTATTTCCCGCACGACGATCCGAAGCTCGAACCGCTGTTCGCCTGGCGCGCCCACGCCAACCTGCTGTGGCGCAACTGGCTCAACTGGGTCTATCAGACCACGCCATACGATTTGAGCGAAGTACCGCAGCTGCGCGAGGAGAAGCGCCTCGGCACCGACCGTTCGATCCGGCACGAGCCCGGTTCTCCGCGTGTCGACGCGTTCACGCCATTCTCGCACGATGGATACGGTGTCATTCGCGGCTGATTTCACGAAGATCGGCGAGTATTGACAAGTATTGGCGATTGTCCCACGATTGCCGCTTTTGCGCGGTGTCGTGGGCTTTTTGCGCGGTTTTTGTTGCCTGCTGCGACATCGTTTCATTTTCGCCGTCATATATTATGGTGCGATATGTTAAGTAAAACGTTTTATCAAGCAGTGTTGCAAACGATGTCTATTTTGGTGTGAATGGGGGTAAAATAGGCCGAATCGACAACGGCCGTGGTTGTGTCTAATAGTCCCCGCAACGTGCGAAACGCCGGTTTTCGCTATACGGTAGTAGGGGAAAGCTCCCGGTGCGGAATGTTGTCTAGCCACGGTCTGATAATCCTTTGCAGCCATTCGGGGCTGGTATGCGAACGCGTTTATGGGCGCGTTAACATAGAACCCGAAGGATGTTCTGGTTTGGTAACCGGAATGTCACATTCGACTCAGCTGTTGGGCTAGACTAACAGCTGACACAAGAGCAGGAGGCGTGAATGATTAGTGCATTGGGAGAGGGCATCATGACCATCGCCGATGGTCCAGAGATGCCGAGCATCAATGACTTCCTTCCCGATCCGTTTGTTTTTCAAGGCACGCCGTTCGCCATCAACCGCATCATCCTCGTTCGTATTCTTGCGACCGTCATCATGCTGCTGGTTCTCGGAATTACGGCAAGCCGTGCAAAGCTCATCCCTGGCCGTTGGCAGGGCGCAGTCGAATGGCTGATCGAGTTTGTCCGCGACAACATCGTCTATCAGGTGATGGGCGAGCTGCGTGGCAAGCGTTATGTGCCGATGATCACCACCGTGTTCTGCACGTTGCTGGTCTTCAATCTGTGCGGCATCATCCCGGGCTTCAACATCGCGGCAAGCGCGTCCATCACGCTGCCTCTGGTGTTCGCCATGTGGTGCTTCTGCCAGTACTGGATTGCCGGCATCCGTGAAAAGGGCCTTGGCCACTTCCTGAGGGACGAGATCTTCCCGAAGGGCGTTCCGGCCCCGATCTATATTCTGCTGTCCCCGATTCAGCTGCTTGAGCTGCTGATTATCCGCCCGTTCTCGTTGACGATCCGACTGTTCGCCAACATGGTTTCGGGCCACCTGATCCTTGCGTTGTGCCTCTCGGCCACGCAGTTCTTCCTCGTTGATGTGGTGAACAAGCTGATGATGCCGTTCGGCATCATCACCTTCGCGGCTGGCATGTTCATGTTCCTGTTCGAGGCGCTGGTCGCCTGCCTGCAGGCTTACATCTTCGCCATCCTGACCACCGCGTACATCAATATGAGCTATCCGGAGATCGACTGACCGCCGGCTTTTTAAGTGTTGCTTCTTGTCAAGCAATAACCAGAAAGGAAACAATCATGGATATCGTTACCCTCGCTGAGGTTGCCGGCAACCTGAACGTCGTTGGCTACGGCCTCGCCGCCATCGGCCCTGGCATCGGTCTGGGCATCCTGATCGGCAAGACCATCGAAGGCACCGCTCGCCAGCCTGAGCTCGGCAGCCGTCTGCAGACCCTCATGTTCCTGGGCCTGGCATTCGTCGAGGTGCTGGCACTGCTCGGCTTCGTGCTCGCCTTCATCAAGTAAGACTTGATCCCCAAGGTAAACACCGAAGACGCAAACGAACGTGAAAGGAGGAAGACACTATGGTGACCGCAGCTAGCGAGATGGAACTGTTCCTTCCGAAAAGCTACGACATTTTCTGGTCGTTGGTCATTCTGATCATCGTCGCCGTGTTCTTCTACAAGTTCTTCCTGCCGAAGTTCCAGGCCGTGTTCGATGAGCGCGCAGCCAAGATCGAAGGCGGCATCGCCAAGGCTGAACAGGCCCAGAAGGATGCCGACGAAGCCAAGGCGAAGTACGATGCCCAGCTGAGCAACGCACGCGTCGAGGCTTCCAAGATCCGCGACGACGCTCGCGCGGAGGCATCGCACATCATCGCCGACGCACGTACCCGTGCCGAGGCTGATGCGGCGCAGATCACCGCCACCGCCCAGCGTTCCATCGAATCCCAGCAGCAGCAGGCTCTGGTGAGCCTGAAGGGTGAGGTCGGCGTGCTGGCAACGGCACTGGCCGGCAAGATCCTGGGCAGCAAGCTGGAAAGCGACGACGTGCAGTCGACGATGATCGATCAGATGATCGCCGAACTGGACAGCGACAAGAAGTGATCGAAACCTTCAAGAAAGGGAGGTGACCAATGCGAGGAGAAGCATCGCGTATCGCAGACCGCGTTTCGCGTGACTCGCTGGCCCCCAAGCTGCGTGACAGCGGCGAGGACGCATGGCGTATCGGGAACGAACTGTTCACGATCACCAACGTGCTCGACCACAACATCCAGCTTGAACGTGCCCTCACCGACCCGTCGCGCCCAGTCGAAGACAAGGTTGCGGTAGTCAAGACCCTCATTGGGGATGAAGCCCATCCGTTGACGATGGAAATCATGTCCGATCTGGTGGCCCGCCGTTGGAGCCGCGTGTCCGACATCGCCAATGCCGCCGAGGATTTCGGTGTGGATGGCATGATGTACTACGCGGACCACACGAATGCTACTCTGCAGGTCTCCATCGAGCTTGCCCAGCTGCATTCCGCACTGCTCAACCTTCCGGTCGTACGCAGCAAGCTGTATGACGCAACCGTCCCCGCCGAAGCCCGTATCAAGCTGCTGTACAGCCTGATCGGCAATGCCGACTTCAATGTGGTGACCAAGCGTCTGGCCGAGCATGCGACCTGCAATCTGCGCAATCGCCGCTATCTGCAGACCATTCAGTGGCTGATCAACAAGTTCTCCCGTCATATGGGCGAATCGATGGTCACCGTCACCACGGCAACGCCACTGAGCAAGGAGCAGGTCAAGAAGCTCGTCGCCATCTATTCGGCGAAGACCGGCCATCCGGTGCACATCAACTCGGTGGTCGATCCGACCGTCCTGGGTGGTATGCGCATCCAGGTGGGCGACGAGGTCACCGACAACACGGTGGTCGCACAGCTGCAACATCTTCAGCGCACGGTGAAGGCGACCGCCTGACGGCACGCCGCACGGTGAACAAGCCTGAAACAAGACTTGACTGAATTTAAAAACAACAATAAGGAGTGATCATGGCAGAACTTACCATTGATCCCACCACGATACGCAAGGCGCTCGATGAGTTCGTCGAGTCGTACAAGCCGTCGGACACGCCGACCCAGGAAGTCGGTTATGTCGCGACCGCTGGCGACGGCATTGCGCACGTGACGGGACTGCCTGGTTGCATGGCCAATGAGCTGCTGACCTTCGAAGACGGCACGCTTGGCCTGGCGTTCAACCTTGACGCCCGCGAGATCGGCGTGGTTATCCTCGGCGATTTCACCGGCATCGAGGAAGGCCAGGAAGTGCGTCGTACCGGCGAAGTGCTCTCCGTGCCCGTCGGCGACGGCTACCTTGGCCGCGTCGTGGACCCGCTAGGCAACCCGATTGACGGTCTTGGCGAGATCAAGACCGAAGGCCGTCGTATTCTCGAGGCCCAGGCACCTGACGTTATGCATCGTCATCCGGTTGACGAGCCGCTGTCCACCGGCCTGAAGGCCATCGACGCAATGACGCCGATCGGACGTGGCCAGCGCCAGCTCATCATCGGCGACCGCCAGACCGGTAAGACCGCTATCGCAATCGATACGATCATCAACCAGAAGCGCAACTGGGAATCCGGAGACCCGAAGAAGCAGGTCCGCTGCATCTACGTGGCCGTCGGTCAGAAGGGCTCCACCATCGCATCGGTGAAGCAGTCCCTGGAAGAGGCCGGCGCTATGGAGTACACGACCATCGTGGCTTCCCCGGCTTCCGATTCCGCAGGCTTCAAGTACATCGCACCGTACACCGGTTCCGCCATCGGACAGCACTGGATGTACAACGGCAAGCACGTGCTCATCGTCTTCGACGATCTGTCGAAGCAGGCCGAGGCTTACCGCTCGATTTCCCTGCTGCTGCGTCGTCCGCCGGGGCGTGAGGCTTACCCGGGCGATGTGTTCTACCTGCACTCCCGTCTGCTCGAACGTTGCGCCAAGGTTTCCGATGACCTCGGCGGCGGCTCGATGACCGGCCTGCCGATCGTCGAGACCAAGGCGAACGATGTGTCCGCCTACATTCCGACCAACGTGATTTCCATCACCGATGGCCAGATCTTCCTGCAGTCCGACCTGTTCAACGCGAACCAGCGTCCTGCTGTGGACGTCGGCATCTCCGTGTCCCGAGTCGGTGGCGCTGCCCAGACGAAGGCCTTGAAGAAGGTCTCCGGCACGCTGAAGATCTCGCTGGCGCAGTACCGTTCGCTGGAATCCTTCGCCATGTTCGCTTCCGATCTGGATGCGGCTTCGAAGGCTCAGCTGAACCGTGGTGCCCACCTGACCGAGCTCCTGAAGCAGCCGCAGTTCTCCCCGTATTCGATGGAACAGGAAGTCGTGTCCGTGTGGGCCGGCACCCATGGCAAGATGGATGACCTGCCAATCAGCGACGTGTTGCCGTTCGAAAAGGGCATGCTGGATTATCTGGATCACAACACCGATATCCTCAAGACCATTCGCGAGACCGAAGACTTCACCGCCGACACCGAGGCTGCCCTCGACAAGGCCGTGGAAGCGTTCCGTGAGACCTTCGTGACCAGCGCGGGCAAGCCGCTGGTCGAGAAGAAGCCTGACGAGAAGCACACCACTCCGGTCGAGCAGGAAAAGATCGTCGCAGGAGAGAAGTGATTCATGGGCTCGCAACTCGCATTGAAATCTAGGATCGCCTCCACCGCGTCGCTGGAGAAAATCTTCAACGCGCAGGAGATGATCGCGTCTTCGCACATCGCCAAGGCACGTGACGTGGCCTTGAACGCGAAGCCGTATACCGATGCGATTTTCGACGCCGTGCAAGCGCTGGTGGCCCATACCCATATCGACCATCCGATCGTGAAAAAGAACGAGGACAACCCTCGCGTGGCTGTCCTCGCTCTCACCTCGGATCGTGGTATGGCAGGTCCGTACACCTCCTCGATCATCCGCGAAACGGAATCGCTGTTGGCCCGACTCGACGAGAAGGGCAAGCAGCCGGAACTGTATGTGTATGGTCGTCGCGGTGTGACGTATTACAAGTACCGCAACCGTCCGGTTGCCGGCACTTGGGAAGGCGATACCGACCAGCCCGGCGTGGAAGTCGCAGAGTCCATCTCGAAGGCACTGTTGGACGCTTATATGAAGCCGGCGGACCAAGGTGGAGTCTCCGAACTCTACATTGTGTTCACCGAGTTCGTGAATATGGTGGTTCAGAAGGTGCGTGTGCTGCGCATGCTACCCGTTGAGCTCGTGCTTCCGGAACAGCCGGAATCCGGTCCTGTGCCGGAATCCGATGCCGATGCCGCGACTCCTCTGTATGCGTTCGAGCCAAGCGTTGACGAAGTACTCGACGCGATTCTGCCGAAGTACATCCAGTCCCGTATCCATGAATGCCTGCTCACCGCAGCGGCATCCGAGACTGCAAGCCGACAGAACGCCATGCACACGGCTACAGACAACGCCCGCAGCCTGATCGATGAACTGACTCGCAAGCTCAACGCTTCGCGTCAGGCATCGATTACCCAGGAACTTACCGAAATCATCGGCAGCGCTGATGCGCTGAACAAGAAGGAAGAGTAGGAACGCATATGGCTGAGAATCAGACCACAGCGGCTCCCGAGACGGCTGCAGAGCCGACCGCTGGACGCGTTACGCGTATCCAGGGTTCGGTTATCGACGTCGAATTCCCGGTGGGCCACCTGCCCGACATTTACAATGCACTTACCGTTGAACTGGCCAACACCGGTGTCCACGAAGAGGGCGAGACCACCAAGAAGATCACCCTTGAGGTTGAACAGCATCTTGGCGATTCCACCGTGCGTACCGTCGCTCTGAAGCCGACTGACGGCCTCGTGCGTGGCGCCACCGTGTATGACACCGGCGGCCCGATCTCCGTGCCGGTTGGCGATGTCACCAAGGGCCACGTATTCGACGTGTCCGGCAACATCCTCAACAAGAAGGCCGACGAGACCGTTAAGGTTACCGAACGTTGGCCTATCCACCGCAACCCGCCGGCATTCGACCAGCTGGAGTCCAAGACCCAGATGTTCGAAACCGGTATCAAGGTCATCGATTTGCTGACCCCGTATGTGCAGGGTGGCAAGATCGGTCTGTTCGGTGGCGCAGGCGTCGGCAAGACCGTGCTGATTCAGGAAATGATTCAGCGTGTGGCCCAGAACCACGGCGGTGTGTCCGTGTTCGCAGGCGTCGGCGAACGTACCCGTGAGGGTAACGATCTGATCGGCGAAATGGACGAAGCTG
>ERZ779888.3009-NODE-3009-length-12991-cov-6.623454_pt1 | contig 12991 bp, 8 predicted proteins | sample MGYA00511245_ERZ779888 | MGnify/ENA primary metagenome ERZ779888 (study PRJEB29588, sample SAMEA2155255) | human gut metagenome | biome: human gut; feature: human-associated habitat; material: faeces | place: Denmark | collected 2008/2010 ... | reverse complement strand
AGAAATCGCCCCGATGCCATAATATTACGCCAATTTAAGGGATTTTATAGATTAAAACAAAATCCACTTTTGCCGCAAAAAAATGAAAGAAAAATTTCATTTTCAAGACAAAAGTGGATAAATTATTTGGTTTTTGATTTATAACAGTAACACGCCACAATCCTATGGTTGCACGGTGATTTGGGTGCCAGAGGAGTGAGCGGAGAGCTGGGGAGCGTATTGGCATTGGGCGGTGGCTATGCCTGCGCTGAAGCTGCCATCAGCCGTCACATACACATCGTAACTGATGATGTGTGTGCCCTTGTCGAGCGAGGTGAAGAACAGGTTGGTTTGGGCATCTTTCGTCTCTTGGAAGAAATAAGTGCCGTCCATGTAACGACTGCCCGAAAGTTGGTCTTTAGGTTCAAAGCAAGCCGCACGCTGGTCGGTGACGGTCACGAAATCAAGGTCTTTGTTGTTCTTAATCACCACACGCACTTGCACCTTGTCGCCCACCTTGAAATTGTGGTCGGTAGCAGGAATGAGTTTGCCGTCGGCGCCATAAACGAGATATTCTTTTCTGATGCTTATTTCGGTGATTTCTTTCGCCTCAACCGAAGTCATAGGAGCCTTGTATTGGCAATACACAGCGCCCCATGCCGGACTTGCGCCCTTGCGGTCGATTTTCAGCGTGGCACCGCTCTTGGCAGGGATAGTCTTGCGGCAGTAGCCCACATATTCATCGATATGGCTAAACTGCACCGCCTCGCCGTCGATGGTGATGCTTGGCTTTTCGCTACGTTCGAGCCATTGGCTGCCTGTGGAAAGGAGAGCATACACCGCATCGGCTGCAAGGCTTGAACTGCCCCAGTCGTTGGATTGCTTCATCAGCAGAATCCACTTGCGAATTTGGTCGATTTCGGTCTGCGACGCACCCACCTCGTGCATGGCCTCAAGAATGGTGGCGGTGACTGCCACCTTGTCGAAGTAGCGCCAACCGATTTGCAGATTGTCCCAATACATGCCCAATTCAGGCTTCACGATAGCGAACTGGCGGAGCGATTCCACGATGCGGCTTGCCACTTTCTTGTAGCCGCCACGGTTGAGTGCCATGGCAAAGTAAGCCTTTTCGCCCATTGGCAGCCCCTTCCAATCCTTGGTCATGGCAGAGAGTGCCTTTTTCATCATCTTATCGTTACCCGAAGGAAGTTTCACGCCAGGGAACAGCGAGCGCACATACACATACGAACTAAATCCGCTGTAATTCTTCTTGCTCACTTTCTGCTGCTGGTTCCACAGTTTGAGCATTTCGCTATCGTAATAGGCAAGCGCCTTTTTCGCCATCTGATTGATGTCGGCATCATCTAAGGTGTAGCCCAAGTGCTGCAATTCGCCAATCAGTTCGAGCACCACTTCGGTGGTCCACAGACTGCTTCGGCAACCGTTGTACTCATACCATGGGAATCCGCCATCGGCACGCTGCAACTTCTGCAAAGCACCCACAATCTTCTTGTGCTCGGCGCTCATCTTCTTCTCGTCGAACAGGTCAATGAGTTTCGACATACGAAGGGACTGGCGGTCGGCCTCGTTCACCCATGGCGATGCCAACAAGTCGGTAATCTTCAAGTCCTTATTTTTTTCGAGCATTGAAGTGAGTGTGCTGTCGGCACCGTCGGCCATCCATTGCTGAATGGCTGTTTTAATCAGCGGATTCGACTTAGCCACACCCTGCGCCAGCACTTCGGCAAAAAGATTGTGCGCAAGGCTGGTGGCAATGTGATAGTTGGGTTCATAGATGGTGGGCAGAGCCGTAACGCAATACCACACAGGATTGTCGCAATATTCGAGCGTCACACGGCTGTCGAGCGGGAACGATGGCATTTTCACCTCGAAATGAGGCTTGGCGGCATCCACGAAAAATGGCTCAGTTTCAATCACTGGTGCTATGTCGCTCAGCACTGGGAGCATCACCTGCTCGCCATCACCGAAAGTGGCGTTGGCTGCCTTCACACGGAAGCCTACAAATGGAATGGTGTCGGGCACGGCAAATTCAATACCCACCACCTCGGTGCCTTTCGCTGCAAGATTTCCATCAAAACTCTTGGTCGCCACCACTTCTTGGGTGCGAGGGTTAAACAGTTCGACCACGGCAGAGAATGTGGTAGTCTCATCGGTGGCGTTCATCACGCTTGCCTTCAGTGCCACCTTGTCGCCACCGCGCACAAAGCGTGGCAGGCTCGACTTCACCATAATGGGCTTTTGAGTGAGCACCTCACGACTGATACTGCTGCTCACCATATTGCCAGTGTAGGCAATGGCTTGCATCACCCAAGTGGTGTTAAACTCCGGTGCCTCAAATTCCACGATCAGATTACCACCAGTGTCGGAAGTGAGCATTGGTTTCCAAAGCGCGGTTTTGATGTCGGCCTCACGGAGCTTAATATCGTTGAGTTGCGGTTTCTCCTCTGCTTTGCTCTCTTTCGGAAGTTCAGCATTTGCCCTATCAAAAGTCTCAACCTTACTTTCTTCCAACACTCCTTGTGATTTCGCACTCATTTTCATCGCACTGCCATAGGCTATGACGGGTGCGCTATCCATCACCAAGAATTGTGGGAAGAAATGCTGACCATACATATTAAATTCCGGCCATTGAGGCGAATAACCTTTCACTTTCACCTCATCTTGATACGATGCGGAAAGGTAACGGCTATATACGAAAAACGATGTGCCGATAGCGTAGCGGCGAGCATCGAGATATGACGCATAAATATTCCACTTGTTGCTGCTGAGGCTTTCGAGTGCCTTGTCGTACATTTCAAGCATCATCGCCGTCTGCACTGGATTGCCGTTTTTATCAACAAATTGCATGGTCCACTTTTCCTTTTCGCCTGGCACAAGCTTGTCGCGGAAAGACTTGAGCTTGATGTTCAGTTTTTGCTCATTGATGGTGGAGATGAAATTGTGGTAGTATCGGCAGACTTCCCCTTTATACACATTGATAAATTCCACCGAAATATATTCGTCGGGGGCATTAGGAATTTGCAAAGCAAAATCGTGCAGACCTCGCTTATAGTGCAACCAGCCCTCCTTCACGATGCCAGCTCGGCTTGTTGCCACATAGTAGATGTGAGATTCCGATGCCGAAACGCCGATGGTGGTGTGTGCCACATTCTTTTCGTCAACACGGTAGGCCTCAGTAGGAATCCAGATAGGGCAGTCTTTCACTGGCGCACACTTGTCGGTGCTACGGTAAATGACGACTTCTGCTTTTGAGGTGATGTTGGGTTCATCAGCCACTTGCACCTCAATGCTATATACGCCCGATGGCACCTCGGAGAAATCGGCTTCAAGAGCATCAGTTTTGAAAGAACTTGCTTTCACCACATTGCCGCTCTCGTCTTTTAGCGTGTAGGTGCACACCAAACTCTTATCGGCATCGTCGGTGGAGTTGAAAATCACAGGCAGTTTTGCCTTTTTGCTGTTTTCGTGGGTGAAATCATGAATTTCGATACTGCGGATTCTGCCTACCACAAACGAGTGGTAGCCCTCACGGCTTTCGCCAGCAGCGGTAGTGACCTTGGCACTGAGCGTGTAACTGCGCCAATCCCAAGCATATTTAACTTCGCCATTGCCAAACAGACTGGCAGGGTATTCGATGGTGAAGCGGCCGTCGGCATCGGTGATGACGGTGGTATCGTTGAGCGTGGTGCCACCTTCGCTCTCATAACGCCAATACCAACTCCACGCCCTCTTTGAGAGCGTCAGTTTCACCTCGGTGTTGGCGATAGGCATACCCGAATAGGTGGTGGCTGTGCCTGTAATCTTCACAGGCTGCTTGCTCACGAAATTATGACTCACGTCGGGAAACTCTACGGCGAAAGTGGGCGTTTTGTATTCACTCACATCCACATATCTTCTTCCGTAGAATCCGCTGCCAGATAAATTCACCAGCCATCTGCCGTTCATGCGGTCGGTGGGAATGGAAAATTCGCCTTCAATGCGCCCAAAAGCGTCGGAAGTGACTTTGATTTTCTTCACCGACTTGTAGTTGGCATCTTTCAATTCCACCTCAATCACCTCACCCGAAGCCACAGTTTTTGAAGTGGTGCCTACGCGATAGAGCACGGCGGCAAACTTGATGGTTTCGCCAGGGCGGTAAATCGCCAAGTCGGTGTAAACACTCATTGATTTCTGAATGTTGTCGGTATCGTCGAATTGGTAAACCGACACCTTAGGAGCGTATTTGTCGATGCCTTTGGTGAGGCTCACTTCACGGTCGTAATCAAATTCCACAGGCAGCGCACACGAGCCATCGGCAGCAGTCACGCCATCGATGTTCTCACCCTTCACGCTCACCCCCTTCAGGGGAGCGCCTGTGGTGCGGTCCACCGCAAATATTCTAGTTTCCTTCTTTTCGCGAGCCACAGTGAATGAGGCTATGTCGTAAACGAGGAGCAAATCGTTGGTCCGCGAGGTGGATTCAATCGTTTTGCTTCCGTTCTTAAACGCCACCACAAACGCATACTGCCCATAAGGGAGCGGATTCAGCACCGCTGTGGTTGCGGTGTCGGTGAAAGATGGCATAGCACCATCTACATGCTTATCGTAGGTGGCGATAAATTTACATTTTTTTGTGTCGATATTGGTTTCACCACGCTTTTCAAGTGCTTCCACATAACTGTCGGGCACCTGATAGACGCTTATTGAGAAATCGTTCACATTCCTCACTCGGCACTCCACACTAATGGAGTCGCGAGAACTGACGCTGTTGGCGCGTTTGATGTCCACCTTCTTGCATTCAATTTCTGCCAACCGCTCGCTCACTTGATAGACATATACCCCATTAGGGTATCTCTGCAAATAATCCTTCAGATGCTTATAGCTCTCGGCGGAGGCAGGCAAATCTGTGAGCAGACAGCCCGAATGTTCGTTGTCCTTGTATTGATCGTAAAGTTTGAGTTTTTCCGCCGTATTGAGGCCTTGGCTTTTGCTGAAGAGGTAGGCTGGCACATATCCAGCCTTGAGCAAATACTCGCATTGGTCAGTTTGCTCATCAGTGGATTCTGATGCAAATTCACCCTTTTGCGCCAACACGAAATCGTAGAGCGTGGGCTGGTAGAGCGTGCCCAATTCGTTATATTTCAAAATATTAGCATAATCGGCGATGGCACACTTGCGCAATGCTTCCTTATCGCTTACGGCTTCTGTCATCAGTTCTTTAATCTTTGCATTGAAGTCGTTTCTGCCCCATTCCGAGTAATCGGCAGGGCGGGCGGCTTCCGACGTTTTTCGCCAACCGGCATACACATTCGAATATGAGCGGAAAACCTTGGCTTCGAGGGTGAGCAACAGCGACTTGAAATCGGGGCGACTTTCCTTTTTCAGCACCGCCTCAATTTTATCGATAATGGCAGGCATGTTTTCTTGCGACACATTGCCTTCTGCTATACCGTAACGCACCAGAGCGTCGATCATCTGTTCGCCATTGTTGACTTTCAATGCCGCAGCGAGGTCGGCAGTTGCCTTTTCCGACACCTCTTTCGGAAAATCGAAATCAGGAGTTTCCACTTTCTGATTGGCAAAAAGACTGAATGGGAAAATAGCCATAACTAAAGCAATAATAATATTTGACAATTTGGTTACTTTCATAGGTTATACATATTTGTTCCTCATAGCGAGGGTGAATAATTCAAACTATATCTAAATGCAAAAATAACGATAATTTCGAGAAAAGCAATGACCACGAATGAGGATTTTGGAAGTAAAGAAGTTAAAGAAGTTGAAGAAGTTAAAGAAGTTAAGACGATTGCTTCGGCTTCTTCGATAATTCGAAATCTCGAAATCTCGATAATTCGAAAACTCGAAAACTCGTTGACCTGTTGACTCGTTGACTTTCCTGGGAAGAAAAAAAATTCCGTGGTATATGTGGTGGGATATACTACGGAAATTCGAGATGTGTATTTGTGTAAGTTAGTTTATCTGATTGGGGTTGAGGTCGTCGGTGATGGTTTCGAATGTGGCGTTGCTATTTTCCACACTGTCGCGGTAACTGCGTGCAGTGGTGTCGGAATCGGCGCCTACCACGATTTCTGTGCCACCAAGCTGACCATTAGCCATTGGATTTTGGCTACTTGAGCTGCCATTGAACAAATTAAACACCTGAATCATACAGAAAACACCGGCAAACATGGCTGCCATATACACATAGGGACGGAATCGCACCCATAGGTTTGGTTTTTCTTTCTCTTCAGGAGCGGCTGCTTCTGGCAACTTCTCTGCGAGGTTTTTGGCAAAATCGTTGAAGTAGTTTTCCGGGGTGGTAAACCCGGATTTTTTACCCAACTTGCTCAATATTTTGGAATCTTCTTCTTGTCTCATAGCGCTTGTTTGACTTGTGTAAATAGAAAAGGTTTAATCCTCCTCACCAAAAAAACTTTCAATTTTTTTAACAGCGTGGTGATACGACGCTTTCAGTGCCCCTACCGATGTGCCGAGAATTTCACTCATATCCTCGTATTTCATCTCATCGTAGTAGCGCATGTTAAACACCAGTCGCTGTTTGTCGGGGAGTGTGGCAATAGCCTTCTGAAGTTTGAGTTGAGCCTCATCGCCATCGAAATACCTGTCGGCTTCAAGGTTGCTGGTCAAGAACGACGAATCGTCGTCGAGCGAGATGTTGTTTTGCACCTTTTTCTTGTTGATGAAGGTGATGCTTTCGTTCACGGCAATCTTGTAGAGCCATGTCGAAAACTTGGCATCGCCACGGAAACTGCCAATGTTGCTCCACGCCTTGATGAAAGTGTTTTGCAGCACATCGTTGGCATCGTCGTGATCGATAACCATGCGGCGAATTTGCCAGTAAAGCGGTTGCGAATAGTGCTCTATCACTTTACCGAATGCGGCGTTCACCGTCTCCTGATGATGGAGTTGCTCAACAATCAGTGCCTCGTCGTATGTATCTTTTTGTCCCATATATTACTGTTACAGTCCTACAAAGATAACTATTTTATTTCATTTCGGCAAACACTCCTTACTTCTGCCATCGCTCCCCTACCCGCACTTTTCGCCGCCATCTTCCACACTATTAAAGGGTGGATTTGTGAGGATACAGATTTTTTGGTATCTTTGTAGGTTATAAGGATTACAAGATATTATCAATATATGAACGAAAACAATCGCAAAGTGGCCCTCATCACGGGCATCACTGGTCAAGACGGCTCTTTCTTGGCTGAATTTCTGCTTGAAAAGGGTTACGACGTGCACGGTACTATTCGCCGCTCGTCGGTAGATTTCCGCGAACGCATTGCCCACCTCGAGGGCAAACCACATTTCCACCTCCACTATGCCGACATGAGCGACTCGATGAGTTTGATCAAGGTAATCGGTCAGGTGCGACCTACCGAAATCTACAACTTGGCGGCGCAAAGCCATGTGCAGGTGAGTTTCGACTCTCCTGAATTTACCGCCGACGTAGATGCCACCGGCGTGCTGCGTGTGCTGGAGGCTGTGCGCCAATGCGGCCTTACCAAAGAATGTCGCATCTACCAAGCCAGCACCAGCGAACTTTACGGCAAAGTGGAAGAAGTGCCACAAAACGAGAACACCCCTTTCCACCCCTACAGCCCTTACGCAGTGGCTAAGCTCTACGGCTACTGGATTGTGAAAGAATACCGCGAGGCTTACGATATGTTCTGCTGCTCCGGCATCTTGTTCAACCACGAGAGCGAACGCCGTGGCGAGACTTTCGTGACCCGCAAAATCACCCTTGCGGCAGCTCGCATCAAGGCTGGCAAGCAGGAAAAACTGTATTTGGGCAATCTGTCGAGCCTGCGCGACTGGGGCTACGCTCGCGACTATGTGGAGTGTATGTGGCTCATTCTTCAGCACGACACGCCTGAAGACTTCGTGATCGCCACCGGTGTGCAACACAGCGTGCGCGAATTTTGCACCTTGGCGTTCCACCACGTGGGCATCGAACTCGAATGGCAAGGCGAGGGCGAAGACGAGAAGGGTATCGACAAGGCCACAGGCAAGGTGCTTGTGGAGGTGAGCCCCGACTTCTACCGCCCTACCGATGTGGTGAACCTCTGGGGCGACCCCACCAAGGCAAGAGCTGAACTCGGTTGGGACCCACAGCGCACCTCATTCGAGGAACTCGTGAAAATCATGGTTGACCACGACGTGGCAAAAGTGGCTATCGAAAACGCAGGCGACCAAATCCGCGTCAACCTCGCAGAATATCTCGAAAAAGGTATAGTAAAATAAAAGTCAACAAGTCAACGAAGTTTCGAAAACTCGATAATTCGAAAATTCGGGATTTCGAGATTTCGCCCCACAAAAAAAAGAAACAATGGATAAAAATGCGAAAATATATGTGGCTGGGCACCGCGGACTGGTGGGCTCTGCCATTTGGAAGAACCTCGAACAACGCGGCTACCACAATCTGGTGGGCCGCACACATGCCGAACTCGATCTGACCGACCAACTGGCTGTCAGAAAATTCTTCGACGACGAACGCCCCGACGCTGTGGTGCTGGCGGCGGCTTACGTTGGCGGCATTATGGCTAATTCGCTCTACCGCGCCGACTTCATCATGCAAAACATGATGATGCAGTGCAACGTGATTAGCGAGAGTTATGCCCACGGCGTGAAAAAACTGCTTTTCCTCGGTTCCACCTGCATCTACCCCAAAAATGCGCCACAGCCTATCAAGGAAGACGCTTTGCTCACCTCGCCACTGGAATACACCAACGAGGAATACGCCTTGGCTAAGATTTCGGGCTTGAAGATGTGCGAAAGTTACAATCTGCAATATGGCACCAACTACATAGCCGTGATGCCTACCAACCTCTACGGCCCCAACGATAATTTCCACCTCGAAAATAGCCATGTGATGCCTGCGATGATGCGCAAGGTGTATCTCGCTCGCATGATTGGCGAAGGCAACTGGGACGCTATCCGCAAAGACATGGACAAACGCCCAGTGAACGGCATCGACGGAAAGGCATCGGAAGAAGCCATTCTTGATGTGCTGAGCCACTACGGCATCGAGAACAACAAGGTGAACCTTTGGGGCACCGGCTCTCCATTGCGCGAATTTCTCTGGAGCGAGGACATGGCTGATGCCAGCGTGCATGTGCTGCTGAACGTGAACTTCAGCGACATCATCGGCATCGACAAATACTCGTCGGTGCATTTCGGCAACAATGCCGATGGTAAGGTGGACCGCAACAGCAGCGAAGGCCGTGGCGGCGCCATTCCATCGCTGGGCGAAATCCGCAACTGCCACATCAATGTGGGCACTGGCAAGGAGGTGACCATCAAGCAGCTTGCCGAACTCGTGGCGAAAGCCGTGGGCTTCACTGGCACTATTGCTTTTGATGCCACCAAACCCGACGGCACACCACGCAAACTCTGCGATGTGTCGAAGCTCCACAGCCTCGGTTGGACCCATAAAATGGAAATTGAAGACGGCGTGAAAGCACTCTTCAAATGGTATATCGAAAATTAAACACAACAATCAATTCGCTCTCTGATCTATGCCAACTCCAAAAACTAAAGGCGGCTCAGCGCTGAAAGAAGTGATAAGAATCAGTCTTGACGAGCCGAAAATGTTTCATGTGATACTGCACAACGACGATGTGACCACTATGGAATTTGTGGTGCATTTGCTCACCACCGTGTTTCGCAAGTCGCAACCCGCTGCGCAGGAAATCATGCTCACGGTGCACCGCAAAGGCTGCGCCACTGTGGGCACCTACACCTACGATGTGGCTTACACAAGAAAGTCCAAAGCCTTGAATATGGCGAAAAATGCAGGTTATCCACTGAAAATAACAATGGAAGAAGCAAACTAAACACACACTCATAACACTCAAATGGAACAAAAGAAAATCACATTCAACCGCGATTTAAACAAGGCGATGAAATTCGCCTCTCAAAAAGCGCTGGTGGAAAATAGCGATTTTATCACTCCGGAGCATTTGCTCTACGGCATGATGACGCTGCCACAGATGCAAGACTTGATGTGGTCGTGCAACGAAGCCTTCGACCTCGACGATTTTTTGGATGAGCTCGACGAGCACATTGAGGAATCGACGAAAGACGACTCGCAAGGCGCGAAACCCAACGACATTTGCGAGCCTTCCTTCCAGTTGCAGCAGGTTTTCACCGATGCCGTGCGCCAGGCCATCATGGCTGAGCGTAAAGCCATAGATATGCCAATGGCAATCAACGCCATTCTCTGCCTTGAGAATTCATGGGCGGCATATCTGCTTCGCAAGCACGCCAATGTGGAAGACTTTGAGATTATGACTGGGACCGAAATTCATTTTCACGAACGCTCCACAGGTGTAGAAGAAGACGACGACCAATATTCAAACGGTGAAGGTGATAATCCATTTGGACTTTTCGACGATGACGACGAGGATCTGCTGTTTGGCGATGAGGACGACTTCTCAAGCCCCTCCCACAAAAACGACAAGTGGAAAAAATATGTGACATGCATCAATGAGCACCTCGCTGAGAAAAATCCGCTCATTGGCAGAGAGCGCGAACTCGACCGCACCATACAGGTGCTGTGCCGAAAAGACAAGAACAACCCTCTACACATCGGCGAGCCGGGCGTGGGTAAAACTGCGCTGGTATATGGCGTGGCGCGCCGTATTGAGGAAGGTAAAGTACCCGACCGACTGAAAGGGTGCAACATCTACCAGCTCGACATGGGCACGCTGCTGGCTGGCACTCGCTTCCGTGGCGACATGGAGCAGCGATTGAAGCAAATTATGGAGGGTGTGACAAGTGAGGCACACTGCATCATCTATCTCGACGAGATTCACAACATCGTAGGGGCAGGAAAAGGTGCAGAGGGTGGCAGCGATGTATCGGACTTGCTGAAACCTTACCTCGACGACGACCGAATCAGGGTGATAGGTGCCACCACCTACACCGAATATAATAAGAATTTCACCCGCAGCGTGGGTATGATTCGCCGCTTCCAGACCATTGATGTGGAAGAGCCAAGCATCGACGAGGCTATCCACATCTTAAAGAGTCTGAAGCCCATCTACGAGAAGTATCATCATGTGAAATACGATGCCGCCGCCATTGAATATGCAGTGACATCGAGCGCAAAGTTTATCACCGACCGCTTCTTGCCCGACAAGGCCATCGACATCATCGATGAAGCCGGGGCACAAGCCGAGATGGAGGGGAAAAAGTACAAGAAAATCGGCAAAAAACAAATTGCCGAGGTGCTGGCGAAAGTGGCGAAAATCGACGCGCTTGCCATCAAGCAAGACGACAACAAGAACCTCGCATCGCTCGAAAGTCGCATGAAAGACGTGATTTACGGTCAAGACCGCGCTATCCAAACCGTGGTGGAAGCCGTGCAACTCTCCAAGGCTGGACTTACCGACGAAAACAAGCCGCTGGCAAGTCTGCTGTTCGTGGGTCCCACAGGCGTGGGCAAAACCGAAGTGGCGAAAATGCTGGCGCAGGAATTGGGCGTGAAACTCGTGCGCTTCGACATGAGCGAATATGTGGAGAAGCACACCGTGGCAAAACTGATTGGCGCGCCTGCTGGCTATGTGGGCTACGACGACGGTGGCTTGCTCACCGATGCCGTGCGTAAATCACCCGACTGCGTGCTCCTGCTCGACGAAATTGAGAAAGCGCACTCCGACATCTTCAACATTCTGCTACAGGTGATGGACTACGGTGTGCTCACCGACAGCAAGGGCCGCAAGGCGCATTTCAAGAATGTTATTCTGATTATGACCAGCAACGCCGGCGCACAATACGCCTCACAGGCAAGCGTGGGATTCGCTTCCACAGCCTCTGCCGGCAGCGCCATGCTCAAGCAGGTGAAGCACACATTCAAGCCCGAATTTATCAACCGCCTCAACGAGATTGTGGTGTTTAACGATATGGACGAGCAGATGGCGAAACTCATTCTTGGCAAGAAATTGCGTGAACTCAACGCCAAACTGGCAGCGAAATCGGTAAGCATCGCGCTCACCGACGAAGCACACCAGCATCTGCTCAAGAGCGGTTACTCGAAGGAGTACGGCGCTCGCGAAATGGACCGTGTGATACAGCAGCAACTCAAAACCATGCTCATGCGAGAAATTCTGTTCGGCAAACTGAAAAAAGGCGGTGAAGCCACCGTGGATTTGCAAAACGGCATATTAACTATCAAGCAATCATAATTCCAACTATGGTTTTTCAACTCGACGACGACGATATTTGGTTTCCAGAGCCCATATTCGGTGAAGACGATGGATTGCTGGCTGTGGGCGGTGATTTAAGCACAGAGCGGCTCATCATGGCTTATTCCAACGGCATTTTCCCCTGGTATCCCTACGATGCCGACTGCCCTATCATGTGGTATTGCCCACTGAAGCGATTTGTGATTTTCCCTGACGAGATTCACATTTCACACTCGATGCGCACGCTCTTAAACAAACACACCTACCGTGTGACATGGGATAAGGATTTTGATGGCGTGATTCATGGCTGTGCCACAGTTTCGCAACGCAACGTGACCGAAGGCGCATGGCTCGGCGATGATATGATTGAGGCTTACACACGCCTGCACCGTGAGGGCATCACCCACAGCGTGGAAGTGTGGGACGGCGATAGACTGGTGGGCGGACTGTATGGCGAGAGAATAGGCAACGCCTTCTGTGGCGAGAGCATGTTCTCGCTCGTGCCCAGCGCATCAAAACTGGCGCTCATCTACCTTGCACGAAAAATGCAAGCCGAGGGCGTGGCAATCATCGACTGCCAGTTCGAAACACCCCACCTCGCATCAATGGGCGGCAAATTCATCACCTACAACCACTACATGACCCTCCTAACCGGCCACGAATACACCACCCTCGACCTCGACGACTAACCACCCCACCCCAAAAAAAGGCAGAAAGTTATAAACTATCCGAGTGCTCCGAGTATGGATCAGTGGAAAATTTGTGGGGATAAATTATGCTTTGTTGCCGAATCGTCAATGGAA
>ERZ779888.3003-NODE-3003-length-13013-cov-4.675567_pt1 | contig 13013 bp, 12 predicted proteins | sample MGYA00511245_ERZ779888 | MGnify/ENA primary metagenome ERZ779888 (study PRJEB29588, sample SAMEA2155255) | human gut metagenome | biome: human gut; feature: human-associated habitat; material: faeces | place: Denmark | collected 2008/2010 ... | reverse complement strand
CATCACATTTTGAAGAAAAGAAAACTAAAAATCACGAAAGAATCATTTATGCCAACTCCCAAAAAGCAATAACCTATTATAAAGGTAAATATCTGACATATTCGCTTGAGGATTGGAGTCTTATTAAAAAGCAGTCAGTTGATGAGATCAAAGAAGGCGGTTCGTACACTTTTGAATCCTGCGGTGACTACATTTTTGTGTTCGATAATAATTCCGGTGAATTGCTGAATACTATCAACATTGCTTAATTTGATTTGCTCTGTAAACTCATATGTTTGCAGAGCAATCTTATTCTTCAATTTAATATAAACAGCAAAACAACCGACCGTTTCTTAGACAGTCGATTGTTTTAACTATTAATTAACATAACTAAACCTATTGCTGATAACTTCTTCTTTCTCAATCGGTTTTTTACGTTCCTTATTGCAGCCCCGATTTTACGGGCTTTTTTCATGCTTTTCAGTCGAAAATTTTTAGTGTAAAACCATGGATGCTTTTTCATGATTTTCACCGACTGGAAGGATTTGAACCCTCGACAACCGTCTGAGCTAAGTTCAGACAAAATATTGTAAAATAAAGCGGCAAGCTTTGAGCAGATTTCGCTCCCGGCTTGCCTTTTTTTATGAAAAAACATTCACAAAGTTTAGAAGGCTGTTTTGTCTATTGTCACGAAATGTGATAAACGACAAAGCGGCCTTTTTTTATTTCTCAAGAAAGGACGTGATACCCATGTGGCAGATGTACTATATAAAAAGGAAACAAAACGAACGGAGGAAAAGTCAATGAATGAAAAATTGATAATCAACACTAACCTGCTTCGCAAAGAGGCAGAATTTAAGACAAAGTCCTGTGCGGTGGAAAAAGCGATAGCAGTTTCTCATGCTGAGTTTGATAATTTAAAAAGGCATCCCTTGCAGGACAATGACCTGATCGCTGAGAACACAGATTTGATGTACTGTGACAGCAATGATATTTATCATTGTCTGCTGATCTACGATGAGGAACAGGGTGACGGTCTGCTGATCGAAGCTGAAGGCTCATCCTACGCTAGATACGTTCAGTATATTCCAAACGCAAAGCTGTTGTACGAAAATCATATTCAGACGCATTTGCAGGAAATGAAATTTTACTGTCCCCTTGAAATCAATAGAGTACCTGAATGTTGGTCTGATGAGGAATACGAAAAAATCTCCTCCTATGAAGCTTCTGCTTACAAATCGGAGATAAACCGATTTATTGAAGATTTTACAATGCCCGAGGAGAAAGAACGGGGTCTCATGAACTGGTATGACAAGGGCAATTCAGTCGACCAAAAGGTGTTTTCTGCATTTATGTCGGTCGAAGAACATGACGGAGAACTTGTAGGAGTGGTCACAGCAAACGTTCACGGTCAGCTTACGGAAGATGAACTTGAGGATTTCCGTGAATATTGTACCGGGCAGCTAAGCGACGGCGCAGGAGAGAGTCTGGAGCAAAGACCGATAAAAACTCCCGACGGAGAAATTTGTGTCAGCTTCTGGAGTTCCGACGAATGGTTTTTGCAGACGGAGGAAGAAATGAACAGTAGTCAGACCGATGACATGACCGAAGAACCCGATATGGGAATGACGATGTGAGGTGTAATATGATTTACAACGAAAAGAAGATAGAAATGCTCAGGCAGAGATATCCCGAAGGAACACGAATTTGCCTTGACCACATGGAGGACTTGTGTCCCGTAGAAAGCGGTACTTGCGGAACAGTGCGGTTTGTGGACGATGCCGGTACTCTGCATTGTAAATTTGACAACGGAAGAATGCTCGGTGTTATCCCCGATGTGGATCAGTTCCATAAAATTGATCAGGAACAAGCTCAGAATGATACGCAAACAGAGGAAAATATTGAGTGCGAGGAAATTACAGAAACGGAAGATCTTGAAGAAAACGAAGAAATGAATATGTCAATGTAACGGTTAAGTTTTGAAAAGACTTAGCCGTTTTTTTATTGCAAAAAGGAAAGGATCAGTGATAAATGATAAAATATTTCGATATCTTTGCAGGCATCGGCGGATTCCGCTCAGGACTTGAAAAAGCAGGAGGCTTTGAGTGCGTCGGGTACTGCGAGATTGACCGATATGCTAAAAAAGCATACGAAACAATGTACGATACGGAAGGCGAGGTGTATTACGATGACGCAAGAAAAATCAACCCAAACGAGTTACCCGATTTCGACCTTATATGCGGAGGATTCCCTTGCCAAAGCTTTTCAATCGCTGGAAAAAGGGGCGGATTTGACGACGCAAGAGGAACTCTGTTCTTTGAAATTGCCAGAATCGCTGCCGTTAAAAAACCTAAATATCTGCTGCTTGAGAACGTACCCGGATTGTTATCGCATGACTCAGGCAGGACGTTTGCGACCATCCTTGGTTCGCTGGACGAATTGGGGTACGATGTCGCATGGCAGGTGCTTAACAGCGCAAATTTTAGAGTCGCCCAATCCCGAAAAAGAGTGTTCATTATCGGATTTCTTAGAGAAAAATGCGCCGGAAAAGTATTGTCTTTCACGGACGCAAATCCAAAAACTCTTGTACAACGCATACCCGGACGAGAGGGCTGCAGAGTGTACTCAGCCGACGGACTGAGCATAACGCTTACGGGAACGGCAGGAGGCTTCGGAGGAAAGACAGGACTTTACGAGATCATAGGACTTCCGATCAAGGTCAAAACCAAGTCGGGCTATCAGTTAGCATTGCCCGGCGACAGTATTGATCTCGCCTACCCTAACATTAATTCAAGACGAGGACGTGTAGGTCACGATGTAGCACACACGCTGACAACAAGCTGTAATCAGGGATATTACGCTATGTGTATCGATATGAATCCCGAACCGAAAGTTACAGAGCTTGCGAGGTGCATAACGTCAAGGCAGGACAGCGGTATAGGTCACCATAAAGGAGAAAAGTCGGGGGTGATCGTGATTAGCGATCCGATTGCGGTGCTTACTCCCGAAAAGGAGAAAGTTCGTCAGCAAGGGCGAAGATTTAAACTTCCAAACGAGCCGATGTTTACGATAACTGTCACCGATAAACACGGGGTGATCTACTGCGGATATATCCGCAGGCTCATGCCTTTGGAATGCTGGCGTTTGCAGGGGTTTACAGACGAGCAGTTCAACAAGGTGGCGGCAACGGGAATGTCAGACGCACAGCTTTACAAGCAGGCAGGAAATGCCGTGACTACGAATGTTATCGAGGCTCTTGCAAGGTTTATTTTAGAAATTGACAAGGAGAATGCAAATGAATAATATGATAAAGATATTTGAAAGTAAAGAATTTGGAAAAGTGAGAACTGTGGTACGAAACGGAGAAACTTGGTGGATATTAAAAGATATCTGCCGAGTGCTTGAAATGAAAGCAAACAGTGCCGGAGAGGTCGTCAAAAGACTTGATAAAGATGAGTACGATTCAATCGGACTCACCGATTCGCTCGGAAGAAAACAGAAAGCATATGTCGTAAGCGAATCAGGTTTGTATTCAATTCTTGTAAGGTCTGATAAACCTAAAGCAAAGCCTTTTCGTAAATGGATCACGACCGAAGTACTCCCAACTATCCGTCGCACAGGCGGTTACGTCGGCAACGAAGAAATGTTCATAGAAAACTATCTCCCGTTCCTTGACGAACCGTATCAGAATCTTTTCCGCTTGCAGATGATGGCGATAAATCAGCTGAACGAACGAATCCGCCACGATCAGCCGCTGGTGGAGTTTGCGGAACAGGTTGCAGGCACAGAAAATCTGATTGATATGAACGCTATGGCAAAGCTTGCAAGAGCCGAAAATATCCCTGTCGGCAGGAACAAGCTTTACGGCTGGCTGAAAAGAAAGGGAGTTCTTATGGCGAATAATCTCCCCTATCAGACTTTTATCGATCGCGGATATTTTTCCGTAAAGGAGTCGGTGTTTGAAACTGCGACTATGACCAAGACCTATCAGCAGACGTTTGTGACAGGAAAAGGGCAAAGATTTGTGATCACTCTGCTGAGAAAATATTATGGGAAGGAGGTTTTGCAATAATGGAGATAATAAGTGTTTCTTTACACGATCTGAGAAAAATGAATAACAGCGAGGCTCTTATCCTGCAAGGCTGCGGCGGTGACCTTAAAGAATGGGTTGACGGCATAAACGATATGCTGACCGAAATCGGAATATTGCAGAATGAAAGTCGATTTGAAAAGGCGTATAGCTTTCATAATGAGGATCTTACCTGTTTGCTGTTTCCGTTTGATGACGTTCAGCTTGATATCGGTAAGCTTGCAATGTGGAGATTGCATACACACGAGCAGTTCGGAGGTACATGGCTTTCCGATTATGTTCCGAACAGACTTGGCGGTTTTGTTTCGGAAAAAGAACAAAAACAGAATGAAGATTGCAGTCCTATGGAAGAAACCGAAGATTTAGGAATGGAGATGATGTAATGGTGTATTTATTCACAGGAATGATAATCGGAGGGGTTATCGGATTGACGGTCGGCAGTCTTGCTGCGGCTTTTAAGGCAGCGGAAAAAGAGATCGCACGTCTGGACAAGGAGGTAAGTGATGCACACAAACAGAATTAAAGCTAAAGTTGACTTCAAGTTCTGCCTCGGCAGTATTCCAGCAATGCTGAGAGCCACAAAGCCCGTACTTTCGGAACGGCAGTACAAGGAGCTGTGTAACGAGGTCAATAAAGCCAACGGCTACCTTGAACAGAAACGAATCATATTCAGCTACGTCGATCCAATAATCAAGGGCTGAAAATACAACAAATGAAAATCAGCGGGCAGGCAGTATAGTTCATATCAAATTTGAGCGTAAATTGCGCCGTCCGCGCTAGGACAAGGTCGTTTTGCCAACAGCAGATAAAAATCTGGTGCTTGCAAAGCGACTTTTCTGCTGTTGGTATAAACGGCAGAAAGGAAAAACATGAATAGTTTTATGTCATGGTTAGGCGGTAAAAAGGCATTGCGTGACGCAGTACTTGCAAGATTTCCGCCTTACTATGAACGATATATCGAGGTTTTCGGAGGTGCAGGCTGGGTTTTATTCCATAAACCGCCCGGTATGGATTTTGAGGTATACAACGATTTTAACGGAAATCTTGCAAATCTTTATCGCTGTGTCAGGGATAACCCGAATAAGCTGAAGTACAAGCTTCGTTATGTCCTCGATTCTCGTGAAGATTTCGACTGGATTGCTAGTCTTCATAAGCGAGGTCTGTTCAGCAGATTTCGTGATGTTGACAGGGCGGCGAAGTTTTATCAGCTTATCCGTTACAGCTACGCAAGTGGACTTGACAGCTTCGGCAGTCAGCCGCATTCAATATGGTCGGATTTCCCGATGATAGACTTGGCAGCAAGGAGATTGCAGAAGGTAGTAGTTGAGAATAAAGACTTTGAAAAACTGATACGGCAGTACGACCGCCCTGTCAGCTTTTTTTATTGCGATCCGCCGTACTTTGCAACTGAAAACTACTACAAAGACGTTGGTTTTAAAACCAAGGATCATATTAGGCTCAGGGATTCGCTAATGGATATCAAGGGCAAGTTTCTTGTTTCCTACAATGACTGTCCTGAAATCCGTGAACTTTGGGATAAACCTAATATTCACATTGAGGAGATCAGCAGAGTGAATAATCTGGCGCAGCGATACGACGGCGGCTGTCAGTATGCGGAACTCCTCATATCCAATTACGATACAAGCGAGAGATTACAGGCGGTACGCCAGCTCTCGCTGTTTGACGATGAAACGGACAATTTTGGAGGTATAATTTTATGAAAAAGATAATTTTTGCACAGGTACTCACGACCAACGGAACTACCGAATTTTCGGGACTTTATGATGAAAACGGCGATCCCGTAAGCGTGGAAGTTGAGCGTGATGAAAAAGGTGTTGTTCTTACAATTTCACGCTTTGAAAAAGAAAGAGAACGCCGTGACTGCGGTATCTCAGAGGAAGAGATTGAGAGGACTTGTGCTATGTACGATGATTGTGGAGATTGTCCGCTGTCAGATTATTGTAATGAAGATGAGGAGGTTGTATCATGAGTTATCTTTATAGACATTCTTTTGAAAACGCTGAACAAAGCGGAGAGATCGAGGCATACCGTGAAAGTCAGAAAGAAAATATCCGATGTAAAAATGCGATAGAAAAAGCTATTGCGGATAATTTTGACGGCTATTATTTAAGCGATACAGCGGTCAGGACAGCGCTTGCCGATTTCGGTTATGACCGCACAATGTGGGTGCTGGCGGTAAGTATTCTGAATAAGAATGATGACGGACGTTTCTCACATGAAAATAAGGAGTGGGCAAGGTCTGTTATCCCCCCATATATTTCCCAAAAAGAAATGCGGGAATATTGCGTTGATTCTCATCCTGCCGTGCTTAACGGCTTTATCGATGAGGTCAGAAAGGAATATAGCAAGCTCGGACTTGTGGGAGAAAAGCAGTGCGTTCACTCCGATAAGCCGCAGGACTACGAAAGAAAGCTGTTGATCCTTAAGCCGGAAATTCTTAATGAGCAGTTCAAGAGCCCCATAAATCAGTATTTCTACGCAACGGGAGGTTTTGGCTGCGATCCCGAAAAATCGGGCAGAAAGGTGTTCGGGCAGTTTCTTGCGGACGGCGAGAAGGCGCATTTTTACCGTGAGGATTTCTGCGGAGTTGCGGACTATGATCAGATTCCAAAATGGGCAGTTGAACGGCTTGCGCAGATAGAAGCTCCGCAGATGAAAATACGCATATTTCAGATCGATCACGACAAGGACAGTAACAAGCTTGCTTTTATGAATTATGATTACGCACAGGCACACGGCGGCGTGGATTCGTCCATATACCGTCAGATCTACGGCGGTACGGTAAACTGCAAAAGCCTTGAAAGCGTTTTTGCCCTCTGCAATTCGGACAAAACACCTCCCGGATATTACGGCGAGTCGATGTCCGTTTCTAATGTTATAGAGGTCTGTGAGGGCAAAAATAAAGGTTTTTACTTCTGCAACAGCGTTGGATTTAAGCCTATTGACTTTGATATTACTCGGACAGACCATAATGATATGATGAAAATTCTTGTAGTGGAGAACGGCAAAACACCATATAAAGCGGAAATTCGGCACGATATCCATGCTATGCAGTCTGTGGTCGAAGGCTGTATCGAGCCGATATATTTCGAACCAAAGCAGGACGCTCTTGTCTGGTGCAACGACGAGTTTCTGCTGAATAATTCCGAACCAAACAGAATGGTTGGAGATTGTCTCGTTCACGGTACTTTTTATGTGTCGGGAAACTGCAAAAACGAATACGGCGAATGGGACAGCTGTTCGCTTACCGACGAGCAGATCGAGAAATATTCTGAAATATTTGAAACTCCCGTTATTGTATTTGAGCAAGCGGAAGAACTGACCGAGGATTTTGAGGAAGCGGAAGAACCCAAATTTACAATGTCATAAACGAAAGGATCAGGTGATGCAGATGAAAATTTCAGCGACTATCAACAGACTTGTGGACAAACAGGATTCATCGGTAAAAGCGTATGCCAGCGTGACAATAGACGGAATGTTTGCAGTTCACGGACTGAGAGTAATGGAAACCGAGAAAGGCAGATTTGTAAATATGCCCTCAACTTCATACACAGACCGTGACGGCAACAAACAGTATTCGGACATTTTTCACGCAGTCACAAAATCGGCGAGAAATGCACTTAATCAGGCTGTTCTGAATGCTTACGATGTCAAACTTCAGCAGATACAGGCAACAGAGATTGAGGTTGAAAATACTCCCGACGAGGAAATGTCCGACGAGCCTGCGGACGAACCTGAACCTGAGATAGCAATGTGAAATATCTCACAAAAGAATACTGTATACTTTGTTGCTTTGGTAGAATTTCTTTGAAAAGACTGGATTATGATGTATCTCTGTGATATAGTGAAAGAAACAAATTTATCGGGGTGATACTATGAAAAAAGCGATAACGATCTTAGCTATATGCAGTCTGCTGCTTACAGCCTGCGGACAGATAGACGATACAGAATCCAAAGTGGAAACTACTACGACAACGGTTTCTGAAAGCACAACCGATACGGAAACTTCATCGGCAAAAGAAGAAAAGGATACAAGCGAAGCCACAACTACTACGAAAAAGAGTTCGCAGACGGTATCCTCATCTTCAAAGCCGACGGGTATTACTGTAACTACTACAAAGAAATCAGGTTCGTCAGGTGCTTCGGGAAACTCAATTCAGGGACAAAACAATTCCGTGCAGAATAATAACGGTCAGGAAAATAACGTACAGCCTGCGCAGAATAGTCAGCAGACCTATAATTCGCCGTCCGATAACAATCAGAGCAATAACGGTGCGCAGCAGAATAACCAATCGTCTGACAATAAGCCTCAGAATAACAACCCTTCTCCTCCGGTTACAACGGCAAAACCTGCGGTGACAAATCCGCCGACTACTACACCAAAACCGCAGACTGAACCGCCGGAAGATATAATTGAAGATACAACAAGCCTGCAAAGCGTTTTGAATTATGTAAATTCGCTCGGAAGAACAACCGATGAATATTACAATATAGGTGCAGGATTGGGGCACAACGGCTCTGATTATGGAAAAGCCGAAGCTGTTTACAATTGGATCAGAGGGAACGTCAGCGGAAATTGTCAAGTATTCTCAGCAGCAACAATGTACGCTTGTAAAGGTGTGGGACTTGAATGTCGGTATGCGTTTTTCTCACCGGATGCCTGGTACGGTCATATGGCAAACTTAGTATGTGTGGAAGGAACATGGTATGTGTTCGATACACAGGGCGGCAGATTTTTAAAATCAGATAAATACGGTGAAATAACCCGAATATTTGATGAAAATGATAATACAATTGAAATTTCGATAAGCGAATCGGCTTATTGATAATATGTAACAAATATGCAAGTGAGAGAGCCGAAGAAATTTCGGCTCTTTTTCTTTGCAAAAATGAAAAGGAGAAATGCAATATATGTTTAAAACAAAATCAAAAATATTGAGAAAACTCAGCGCAGGGTTAATGGCAGGACTCTGCGCTTTTTCTATGCTCGGTTCATCTGTGAGCGGAGTTATTACAGCAAATGCAGCAGGCAACTCGACTCAAAACTCTGCGTTTCCGTCGGCAGATATGGTGATCGCAAAGGCGGCAACGCTTCTCGGTTCTCCGTATACTTTCGGAAATAAGGGATATTGGTACGCATACAATCAGGGTCAGTATACTCCGCTGTCGGTACAGACGATAAACAATCTCGGTATCGACTGTTCGGGACTTGTGTACTATACGCTGACGCAGCTTGGATACAAGACTTCGGGATTTTCTTGGAACAACCCCGTTCCCGTTGATACCGATCACTGGCTGTCGGTAAACGACAACTGCACAATCACTTATGACGGTGTGACTTCAAAAGTCGATGTTGAAAAGCAGAATATTAAGACAACAGACCGTCCTTATTGGGAGTGTTCCGACGGTTCGACGATTACTCCCGGTTCTGTAGTGGTGGCTCAGAATCCATATGGCGAAGATCATGCGTGGATTTACATGGGTGAATTTGATTCAAAAAACGATGTTGTTTCATATCTGAAATCTATCGGTGTATCCGAAAGCCTCATAAATTCCAAAACAGTCGGCGACGGAAAAGGCGCAGGCGGCAGGCATTGGAGAATAGAGTCCAACGGTTCGGAGGGTGTTGTGATCAACAACAAGACCGACGGTAAAACTGCAACTGCTATGAATATGTCGGCGTTCAGGATCACAAAGACCGACGTGACTTTTGAGATAGATAAGTATAATACAAATGGTGATCTTGTGGGAAAATCAAGCGTTGATAATTCTACAGCGGTATATGGAATCTATCATGATAAGTCCTGCAAAAACAAGGTTGCCGAAATCAAAATAGGAAGCAATGGAAAAGGCTCTGTAAAGCTGCCAAGCAAGACTTATTACGCAAAAGAATTGAAGGCTCCAACAGGTTATTCAGTTGATCCGACCGTATATACAATCAAAGCAGGAAAAAACAAGGTGAAAGAGGACTATGAAACAGGAACAATCAAAATTAACAAAACTGCCGAGGATGGCATAATCAGCGGCAGGGAGTTCAATATATCCTATACCTATAACGGAAAATCCCTTACCGAAACTGCTAAAACCAATGCAAAAGGCATTGCGACCTTTGACGATCTGAAAGTTTATGATATGTCCACAGGCAAGGCTATCACTTACACTGTTTCCGAAATCAACGTAGATACGAGATATGAAGCTCCCAAGGCGAAGAATGTCAAGCTTACCGACGGCGACGTTGACCTGACCATAAATGTGAAATTCAACAACGAACTTAAAACAGGTTCTATTAAGATCAACAAGCAGTCTGAGGATAATCATAACGGCGGCAGAGAATTTACTGTCACAGGTAACGGCAAGACTTACAGCATAAAAACAGGTTCTGACGGTGTTGCAATTCTTTCCGATATCCCCGTATACGACAGTAACAATCAGAAAATTGTTTACACGATTTCTGAAAAAAACGTACCAGTGAAATATGTTATTCCTGCCGAGCAGACAGTGACTTTAACGGCTGATGAAACTACCTCTGTAACGTTTGAAAATGTGCTTAAAAAATTCACTTTGGAAGTTACAAAAAAGGATTCTGAAAATGGCTCTGCACAGGGGAATGCAAGCCTTGCGGGAGCGGTTTACGGCGTGTTTAAAGACAGTGTTTTGAAAGACGAATACACAACCGATGAAAACGGATATTTCAAGTCCAAGGAATATGTCTGCGGGAATTACACGGTTCAGGAGATTTCTCCCTCAGAGGGATATCTGCTTGATGAAACTGTGTACCCGGTTGGTGCAGAAGCTGAGAATTATTCCATTGAGCATAACCCCATTTCCGTGACTGTGACTGAGGATGTTGTTAAGGGAAAAATCAGCATAATCAAGCATTCCGATGACGGCTCAACGCAGATCGAAACTCCCGAAGTCGGTGCAGAATTTGAGGTTTATCTGAAATCATCGGGCTCTTATGAAGCCGCAAAAGACAGCGAAAAAGACTATCTCGTATGCGATGAAAACGGCTTTGCTGCGACAAAAATGCTCCCCTACGGCACGTATATTGTGCATCAGACAAAGGGTTGGGAAAATACCGAATGGATCGATGATTTTGAAGTGATTATCAGCGAAAACGAAAAAGAATATTTCTATCTTATCAATGACGCAGTGAAAAAATCCTTTGTAAAAATCGTAAAGAAGGACGCAGAAACAGGCAATATAATTCCCGTTTCGGGCATAGGCTTCAAGGTTTGGGACTGTGCAAATTCCGAATATGTTTCGCAGAAAATTAACTATCCGTCTGAGATGATCCTTGACACATTCTACACAGACGAAAGCGGCTCGCTTATGCTCCCGAACGAGCTTGCTTACGGCGATTACGAGCTTCATGAGGTGCAGTCGGCAGAGGGATATGTGCTTGATAAAAAGCCTGTTCCATTTACAATTGACGGTTCAGTAGAAACCGTAGTTGTGGAGAAAACAAATACCGCACAGAAGGGCAAAATTTTGGTTCAGAAAACAGGTGATGTTTTTGCAAGCGTAACTGCTCTTGGCAGCGCAATATATATCGATGAAAACGGCGAGGTTCACAAAAGTGGGCAGACCACCTATACTCCCGTTTTTGCAAAAGGAAATCTCAGTGGTGCAGTATTTCAGGTGATTGCAAGCGAGGATATTATTACTCTTGACGGCACGATCAGAGCCAACGCAGGCGATGTTGTGGCTGAGATCACGACCGATGAAAACGGGTATGCGGAAACTGATCTTCTTTATCTCGGAAAATACGAAATAGTGGAAGCTTCCGCACCATACGGATATGTAAAAAATTCCGAAATACAGGCAGTTGAACTGACCTATGCAGGACAGGAAATTGCTGTTCGTGATACCGTAAATACGTCATTTGTCAACGATTATCAGGGTGTAGAAATTTCACTTTCTAAGGTCATGGAAAAGGACGAGCTATTTAACATCGGTAACTCCGATGAATATACACGAGTTCGTTTCGGACTGTTTGCGGCAGAGGAAATTATTGCCGCTGACGGCTCGGTAATTCCTGCCGACGGTCTCATTTCGGAAGTCTCACTCGATGAAAATATGACTGCAAAGTTTGATACTGCTCTGCCTTTTGGCAAGTACTATGTGAAGGAAATTGCAACCGACGAGCATTATGTTCTCAACGGCGAAAAGTATCTTGTAAACTTCGAGTATATGGGACAGGATATTCAGACTGTTTCAATCGACTGTGGTCAGTTTACCAACGATCTGAAGCGTGGAAAAATCGAGGGCATAAAAGTCAGCGAGAGCGATGAACCTCTTGAAAACGCATTGTTCGGACTGTTTTATACTGACTGTACAGAATTTACAGAGGAGAATGCAATTATGACCGCAAAGTCCGATAAACAGGGAAAATTTGAATTTACAGAAATCCCCTACGGAGAATATATTGTCTGTGAGATCGAAGCACCCACAGGCTACATTTTAAGCGATGAAAGCTACCCCGTGACTATTTCTGAGGACGGAGAAATTATCGAAATTACAGCAGTAAATAAGCCTATAACTGTTGAGATAAGTAAACAAGATGTGTATGGAAACGAGCTTGCAGGTGCAGAAATGCAGCTTGAAAATTCTGATGGCGAAGTCGTTGATAAATGGACTTCCGATGGAACAAACCATGTTGTTACCGAACTTCCTGCGGGAGGTTACACACTTAAGGAAATTGCTGCTCCCGACGGTTATGTTATCGCAACCGACATCAGATTTACAGTTGATGTTTATGGCAAGATTACTGTAGAAAACGTGGACGCAACCGCTGTTTCTGAGAACGGCAATCCGCTGATTGTTATGGTAGACGAGGCTGAGAAAATATCTGATGTTCCTGATACCCCGTATACAGGCGATAACCACAGCAATTTTGCGGCTTACGCAATGCTTGGAGCTG
>ERZ779888.2999-NODE-2999-length-13026-cov-6.116953_pt1 | contig 13026 bp, 6 predicted proteins | sample MGYA00511245_ERZ779888 | MGnify/ENA primary metagenome ERZ779888 (study PRJEB29588, sample SAMEA2155255) | human gut metagenome | biome: human gut; feature: human-associated habitat; material: faeces | place: Denmark | collected 2008/2010 ... | reverse complement strand
GCCGTGGAGGCATCGGCGATCGCGTTACGGACCCGCTTGCGTGTGCCGCGCGCCAGCAACGCCTGCATCAGCGCCACGCCAACCGCGGCCGCGATCAGACCGCCAGCGAAACTTCCCGCAAGATAGCCGAGCGCGCTGCCGAAACGCTGCTCGCGCATGCCTTCCATGGTTTCCAACATCACGCCGGACATCGTCGACAGTCCGCCAAGCAAACCAAGCCCGACGCCACGGCTGACGACCTGCCGCACCCTGCGGCGCAGCCACGACGCGGTCGCCATGTATTCGGTCAGCATCGCAAACAGGAAGCAGGCGAGCATATTCGACACGAACGTGCCCACCACGAACGGCGAACCGTTCACCGACGGCAGCAGCAGGTCCGTGGCACGACGGAACCCGACGCCGACGAAGCCGCCGACGAACACCACGAGATACATCAGACCATCGGCAAGAGGGTTGAATCGCGCCTGCATGCGTTTCATCGGCGCGAGCGGAATCTGCGGCGGATGCTTGGATGCGGCGGCACCGGACGGGCGCACATCCGCGCGCGCCACTTCGGCGACGTCGATCGACTGTGTGGCGGGATTCGGCTCATCACCCGCGTTTGGCGAGTCTGCCGCCCGTTGTTCTTGCGATTCCATCACGTTCCCCTTGTACTTGGCTTTCCGCGGACAGCGTCGTTCCGCCCCAGCCATACGGCAACGAGCTGGCCGCAGGTGCCGTCTTCCTAACCTTGTACGAGTCTACACGTGCATTGCAACCAAACATCGAACATGTCCGATTCGGTGGATAACTGTGGATAACTTCGGGTGGCCCTAGACGTCTACGAATGGTTATGGAAGACGGTACGGCCGCGTCAGACGGACACGTCGCACAACCGCCGCATCGCATGCCGTGCGTCGCTTTCGTCCTCGCCGCTGAACAACACGACCAGATAGTCGCCGGCGCGCAGCCGCGTATCGCCATGCGGCACGATCTGCCGTTCGCCGCGATGCAGGCCAATCACCAGACAGCCGTACGGCCAGCGCACGTCACGCATCAGCTTGCCGTCCGCGGTCGCGCCCATTTCCACAGGCAGTTCCATGATGCCGTTGTCGATGCGATTGGCGATTGCCGTCGTGCCGCCTTGCGCGCGCATGTACCGTTCCAGCAGCTCGCCGTAGATCGGTTTCGTACGCAGCAGGTCGGAGACGAGCAGTGCGATGAACGCGACGGCGGCGACCGGCAGCATGTGCGTCAACGTGCCGGACATTTCCACGGCCAGCAGAATCGACGTGATCGGTGTTTTCACGGACGCGGCCAGCGTGCCCGTCATCACGCATACCGAGAAAATCGCCACGGAATCGGACGGCAGGTTGCCGAACTGGTGCAACGTCTCGCCGCAGATACCGCCGGCGAGTGAGCCAACCGCGAGAATCGGCATGAAAATGCCGCCAGGAGCGCCTGAACCGAAGCTGGTGGAGGTGAACAGCACTTTCGCCACGAACAGCACGCACAGCATGCCCAAGCCGACGCGCGCATGCTCGGCCATGGCGATCAGGTTCGAGCCGCCGCCGAGCACGTCAGGCAGCCAAATGCCGATTGGCAGCGCGAGTGCGATCGCGATCAAAGGGCGGCTCCATACGGGAAGCTTGCCATACAGCGTTTGGAAGCCGAGCAGCGAACGGTTCATCAGCGAACCAACCAAACCGGCCACCAATCCCAGCGGAATCAGCCACCCGTATTCGCCGAGCGGCAGTTGGCCGATGGTGCCGAAGTCAAGCACCGGACGCAGGCCGAAACAGTATTTCGATACGAAATCGGCGGTCAGGGACGCGGCGGTGGCGCCCATCAGAATCGCGGGCGAAAAACTGCGATGCACCCCTTCCAAAGCGAACATCATGCCGGACAGCGGTGCGCTGAACGCGGCGGACAGGCCGGCCGCGGCACCGGCGGTGACCAGATAATGCTCCTGCATGTCCTCACGTTTCTTGCCGCGCAGCCGGTGCGATAGGAACTGCGCGCCCGATGCGCCGATTTGGATGGACGGTCCTTCGCGGCCGAGCGAGAGGCCGAAGAGCGATCCGAGCAGGCCTCCGATGAAGCGAACCGGCAGAATCGTCTGCCATCGCATTTTCAGGCCGCAGATCACCACGCCGTTGGTTTGCGGAATGCCGCTGCCGCCGGCCATCGGCTCTTTTTTGACCATCCATGCGATGGCGAGCGCGGCTGCGATTGCGGCGACCGCCCACGGTGCGACCAGCCACGGGGTTTCGCGGATGCGCGCGTAGATCCAGCGCGCGGTGTCGGTGCCGTATTCGATGCCGAGACGGTAGAGGACGACGAGGAAGCCGGAAATCAGGCCGACGAGAATGCCGGCAGCGGCCATCTTCCATTTCAGGTGGTCGAATCGCGGGACCAGTTTGCTGAACCTGTCAAACCTGTCGAACCTGTCGTTAGGCGGCATTGCAGTCATCGCACTCCCCTTTTCCGTTCCTCCGCCGCGCACCCCGTCGGTGTGTATGCGGTGTGCGTCATACGCGCACGCCATCGCACGCACCATACGCAAAGTGCCGGCAGGCACAGGCCCACCGGCACTTGTCATTGACGTTCGTTACCGACGTTCATATCGACGAATCAGCCGAATCAGCTTCAGTCGATCAGCGAGTTGATCTGGATGATGTGGTCGCGCTGCGGGCCGGTGCCGATCACGGAAATGCGGCAGCCGGACAGTTCCTCAAGACGCTTGACGTAATCCTGGCAGGTCTTCGGCAGATCGTTGAAGTCATGGACCTGGGAAATGTCCTCGTCCCAACCCGGCATGGACTCGTAAATCGGCTTCGCGGCGGCGAACTCGGCCTGGTCGGTCGGCATATCGTTGCGACGCTCGCCGTTGACGTCGTACGCCACGCACAGCGGGATTTCCTTGAGGCCGGTGAGCACGTCGAGCTTGGTGAGCACGATGTCGGTCAGGCCGTTGACCTGGGCCGCGTAACGGTTGACGACCGCGTCGAACCAACCGCAGCGACGCGGGCGACCGGTGGTCACGCCGTACTCGTGGCCTTGGGCGCGCAGCCATTCGCCTTCCTCGCCGAACAGTTCGGTCGGGAACGGGCCTTCGCCCACGCGGGTCACATACGCCTTGGAGACGCCGATCACGCGGGTGATCTTGGTCGGGCCAACGCCGGTGCCGGTGCAGGCGCCGCCGGCGGTCGGGTTGGAGGAAGTCACGAACGGGTAGGTGCCGTGGTCCACGTCGAGCATGGTGGCCTGGCCGCCTTCGAACAGCACGGTCTTACCCTCGTCGAGCGCCTTGTTGAGCACCAGGGAGGTGTTGGCCACGTACGGCTTCAGGCGTTCGCCGAGCTTGAGCAGCTCGTCAGTGGTCTCGTCCACGTCGATCGGGCGACGGTTGTACAGCTTGACGAGCATCTGGTTCTTCTGATGCAGGCTGGCCTCGACCTTGTCATGCAGGTGCTCCGCGTTGAACAGGTCGTGCACGCGGATGCCCACGCGGTTGATCTTGTCGGCGTATGCCGGGCCGATGCCACGGCCGGTGGTGCCGATCTTGTGCTTGCCGAGGAAGCGTTCGGTCACCTTGTCGAGCACGCGGTGATACGGGGCGATGATGTGCGCGCTTTCGCTCACCAGCAGTCGGGAGCAGTCCACGCCACGGCTTTCAAGGCCGTCGATCTCCTGAAACAGCACTTCCGGATCGACGACGACGCCATTGCCGATGACAGGGGTGGTGTTGGGGCTGATGATGCCGGACGGCAGCAGATGCAGCGCATACGATTCGTCGCCGACCACCACAGTATGGCCAGCGTTATTGCCGCCGTTGAAGCGGGCGACGTAGTCGACCTTCGTGCCGATCAGATCCGTTGCCTTGCCTTTGCCCTCGTCTCCCCACTGGGCACCGATCAAAACAATTCCAGGCATGTTGTTGCACCTCCGTGCGTACGCGATTCTGCCTTAAGCCTTGCGCCTAAAGCCTTACAAAGGTTACTCTTCACCCTCTACCGGGTCTGAGGGATGCTCACGGCTCCGGACCGACCGTAATCGGATTGCAACCGGTCCGAAAAACAGACCAGAAAACGCCCGAAAACAGTTCGAAAGACCGTTGGCTAGTTCAGCGCGCGCCCGGCACTGCCGAGCTGCTTGCATGCTTCGACCACACGCGCGGCCATCGCGGATTCAGCTTCACGACCCCAGGATCGCGGATCGTACAGCTTCTTGTTGCCCACCTCACCGTCGATTTTGAGCACCGAATCATAGTTGGAGAACATGTGACCGGCCACCGCACGGCTGAATGCGTACTGCGTATCGGTGTCGATGTTCATCTTCACCACGCCGTAGCTCACGGCCTGCGCGATCTCCTCCGGCGCGGAGCCGGAACCGCCGTGGAACACCAGGGCGAACGGTTTACCGGGAGCGACATCCAGCGAGTGCGCGGGGTCGGGCATTTCGCCGGCCTTGATCGCGAGCGCGACCGTGGTCTGGATTTCGTCGAGCAGTTCGGGGCGCAGTTTCACCACGCCCGGTTTGTATGCGCCGTGCACGTTGCCGAAGGTGAAGGCGGCCATGTAGCGTCCGCGCTCGCCGAGGCCGAGTCGTTGCGCGACGGTGATGCCTTGCGCGGGCGTGGAATACAGTTTGTCATTGATTTCGGCGCTGTGCCCGTCTTCTTCGCCACCGACCGCGCCGATTTCGATTTCCAGCACGGTGTGCGCGGCTTGGGATTTGTCGAGCAGTTCTTCTGCGATGTCGAGGTTTTCATCCAGCGGCACTGTGGAACCGTCCCACATGTGTGACTGGAAGGTCGGTTCCTGACCGTGCTTCACCTGTTCGACTTCATGGTCGAGCAAGAGGCGCACCCATTCGTCCAAATACTGTTTGGCGCAGTGGTCGGTGTGCAGGGCGATGGTGATGTTGGGGTATTTCGCCGCGACTTCGTGCGCAAAGGCTGCGAAGGCAAGCGAGCCGGTGACGCGGTCGTTGACGCGTTGCCCGGAGAAGTAGGCGGCGCCGCCTACGGAGACTTGGATGATGCCATCGGATTCCGCCTCGGCGAAACCCTGGAGTGCGGCGTTCAGGGTCTGCGTGCTGGTCACATTGATCGCGGGATAGGCGTAACCGCCGCGGCGTGCGGCGTCCAGCATTTGCGCATAACGTTCCGGCGTTGCAATAGTCATGCCTCCATTATCGCCCAACCCTATCCCACTTGTCATGTGACAACATTCGCCATCTTTCCTTTCCGTTTTCCCGACCGTCCGCTCCATATCCAGGTCGCCCGCCCCACTAGAGCCATATGCCGAGCGTTTTCGTCTCATATCCCGACACTTGCGGGACCGACCAATAAACATGGCGAAACCATTGCGATCGTTCCATCGGAAGTCATAGAATGTCCACCGGATCGCGCGACGAAGAGCCCAACCGGGTGTTCCCGCACGGGCATGCCGCCGCACGTAGATGTTGCGACCAATACCCGCGAGGAGGCTTGATGCACCAGGTTTTCGCCATCTTCCTTCGAGACGTGAAACGCATTCTGAAGAACCCCGTGGCGCTCGTCGTCACGCTGGGTGTGGCCATCATCCCATCACTGTACGCATGGTGCAATATCCTCGCCAACTGGGACCCGTACGCGAACACGGGCAACATCCAAGTCGCTGTGGCGAACGAGGACAAGGGCACAACCTCCACGCTGGTCGGCCATCTCGACGCTGGCCAGCAGACCGTCAACCAGCTTAAGAAGAACCATCAGCTCGGCTGGCGTTTCGTTCCCAAGCAGCAAGCCATCGAAGGCGTGGAATCCGGCAAATACTATGCGGCGATCGTACTGCCGGAAGACTTCAGCTCCAGACTAATCGGCACCGTCACCGGTAAAGGCGACCGACCGTCGATCACGTACTACATCAACGAAAAGCTGAACGCGATCGCGCCGAAAATCACCGATACGGGCGCGACCACGATCGACGAGCAGATCAACACCACTTTCGTTTCCAGCGTGGCCGACGCCGTGGCAAAGGAAGTGAAGGAGGCAGCGGGAGAAACCACCGGCAGCGTGAAAAGCGCGCAAAGCGACGTCGTCAACGATCTGACCGACACCATCAACCAGCTCGAAACCGTCCAACAGCAGCTGCGCGACACCCGTTCCACGCTCGACAAGGCCCTCACCACCATCGATTCGGCCAAACAGTCCAACATCGCGCTCACCTCGGAAATCACCAACTCGCTTGGCACCGTCGGCAAGGCGTCCGACTTGCTGAGCGAGACGCGCACACAAACCGAACGATTCTCGAACACGCTGGTCGGAGCGCTCGACAACGGCAGCACGCAACTGTCCGGCCTGCAGGTCAACGTGAGCAATGCCACCGGCACCGTGCTCAGCGGACTGAACACCACGCAGGACGCGCTCGACCAAGTGTCCAGCACCATGCATCACGTCAACACCACCACCGGCAATGTGCTCGACGACGTGGAGAAGGCGTTGCAGGCCAGCCAGCTGGATCCGAACAGCCAAACGTATAAGGATCTTTCCGCGCAGCTCGCCGAAGCCCGCAAACAGCTGACGTTCCAGCAGCAGCGCATCGACGCCTTCGATCAGGACACCACGGCTGCGATCAACGCGGGGAAGAACACCGCGAACGGGTTCAACGACGATGTCACCACGCTGGCGAAGAACGGCACGGCGTCGATGGCGAGCGCACACACGACCATCACCGGCACGGTCATGCCGAATCTCAACACCGGGCTCGATACACTCAGCCTGGCCAATGGGTCGCTGTCCGGCACGCTTACCACGCTGCAAAGCACGCTGGAACAGGGCAACGGGCTGCTCGACCAGTTGTCGCGCACCGTGACCCAAACGAACACCACCATTGCTGGCACGCAGACACAGCTCGCCAATCTCGCCAAACAGCTCAACACCACGCGCACCGATGTGGCCGCGTTGAGCAGTTCGGCGATGTTCCAGCAGCTTTCCCAAGCGCTCGGACTTGACGCGAGCGAGGTCGGCTCGTTCGTGGGCGAGCCGGTGCATTTGGACGAACAGGTCCTCTACCCGGTCAAAAACTATGGTTCCGCGGTCACGCCGTTCTACACGAATCTTGCGCTGTGGGTCGGCGGATTCGTGCTCGTCGCGATCTACAAGCTTGAAGTGGACCGCGATGAGAAGATCCGCATGTACACGCCACGCCAAGGCTATATGGGCCGTTGGCTGCTGTTCGTCACGGTCGGATTCCTGCAGGCGATCATCGCCACGATCGGCGATCTCGCGCTGGGCATCCAATGCGAGCATCCGTTCCTGTTCATCCTCGCCGGCATTTTCGCCTCGTTCGTCTACGTGAACATCATTTACGCGCTCGCCGTGGCGTTCCGGCATATCGGCAAGGCCGTCGCCGTGATTCTGGTGATCATCCAGATTCCGGGCGCGGCAGGCCTCTACCCCATCGAGATGATGCCGGAATTCTTCCGCCGTCTGAAACCGTTCCTACCGTTCACCTACGGCATCAACGCGATGCGCGGGCCGATCGGCGGCATGTATGCCAACCATTATTGGATCGACATGCTCTCGCTGTTCTGGTATCTGCCTGTGGCGCTGTTCATCGGCTTGGTAGTCCGCAAGCTGGCGTTGAACCTCAACCGCCTGTTCGACAACCGTCTGGCGGACACTGATCTGATGATCACCGAACATAACGAAGGCACGGTGGAACCGTTGCGGCTCACCGAGACCGCGCAGCAGATCGCCGAGGAGTTCCCCGAACTCGCCCGCAGACGGGCGATTCATTTCTTCCGCCTGTACCCGCGCCTGGTGCGTTGGGGATTCCTCGCGCTGGCGGTACTGCCGTTCGTGTTCCTGCTATTGCTATTCATCACGCGCATGAAGCTCGCCATGCTGCTCGGTTGGATCATTTCGATCATCGCCATCGACACGTATCTCATCGTGGTGGAGTATCTGCGCGAACGGTATGCGAATTATCTGGGCGAGGAAGCGATGAGTGCGGAAGAGTTCCGCAGCGCGATCCTGCACGAGAACCTGCTGTTCCGGCCGGGCATGCATTACAAGCCGATGCATGCCGTACGTACGAGGCTGTATGAGGCTGCGCATGGTGGTTCGGCCGGACATGCGCCTGAACATGCGGCTGGAAACACGGACGGAAATGCTGGCAGGAGTCTGCGTGAGGAGGGGAACGAACAGTGAAAATGATCTGGGGCATCTTCAAGCGGGACATGTGCCATGCCACCCGCAACGTGATCGCCGTGATCGTCTCGATGGGCCTGGTGGTGGTGCCGGCGCTGTACGCCTGGTTCAACATCGCGGCCAGCTGGGACCCCTACGGCAACACCAAGGCATTGAAGGTCGCCGTGGCCAATAACGACAAGGGTTACAAGTCGGATCTCATACCGGTGCGCGTCAACGTGGGCGAAACCATCATCAGCACACTGCACGCCAACGACCAGCTGGACTGGCAGTTCGTGAAAAGCGACAAGGCAATCGACGGGGTGAAATCCGGCGAATACTATGCGGCGATCGTAATTCCGAAAGGTTTCAGCGCCGACATGATGACGCTGTTCTCCCCCGACATCAAACACGCGCAGCTCAAGTACTATCTGAACGAGAAAATCAACCCGATCGCCCCGCATATCACCGATCAGGGCGCGACAACCGTGGTCAACACGATCGACAAAACCTTCGCCAAAACGATTGCGCAAGTCGGACTCGACCTGGCCTCAAGCATCCTACACTATTCGCAAAGCCCGCAAATGGCCGAATACATGCGCAACCTCAACGGCAATCTCACCACCATGGCGGATACGCTGAGCGGCGCATCGCAGCAGGTGACGTCGTATTCGCAGCTGCTCGGCTCGGCGAACGACATCGTGGATTCCACGGGCAAACTGCTCGCCTCGGCGACCAAGGCGGGCAAACAGGCCCAGAACGCGTTGAAGCAAGGCAAATCAGGTGCCACGTCACTCACTTCTGCAGGTGCGAACGTCACCTCCTCGGTGAACACCGCGCTCGACCAGGTGTCAGGCGCGTTCGACCAAGTAGCTGCCAAGGTGAACAAGGCGTTCGACGCGATCGGCAAGGGCTCAGACACCGCAGCCAGCCAGTTGACAGCGTTGAGCGAACAAGTCTCCAGCGGCGAATCGCTGTACGACACGTACATCACAAGCCTCAACCACATGCGCGAATCGGTGGAACAACTACCGGACAGTGATTCCGCGAAACAGGCGCTGCTGGAAGCCATCGACCGGGAGATCACGCTGCTGGAAGCCGCCAAAGGCGATTCGCAGAAGCTCGCGCAGCAGCTGAAAGACGCTTCCACGCAGGTCACGCAGGATACCGCAGCCGCGGAAAGCTCCCGCAAGGAGATCCTGAACCGCATCACCTCCGCGAAGCAGTCGATCAGCAATGTGCGCGACGATTACGCCACGAACGTCAAGCCGAAAATCGACGCGCTCGCCTCCACAGTCAGCACGCTGATCTCCCAAACCGACAGCATGATCACCCAGCTGAGCGGCACCGCCGACGATCTGGACGATGTGACGGGCGATGCGGGGACGAATGTGACGTCCATCCGTTCCACGCTCGGCGCGATCGCGAAGAAACTCGACTCGTCGGCAGCGACGGTGAAGGAGCTGATCACGAAGCTGGAGACGGGCGGAAACGCCGGTGACGGCAACAGCGATGGTGGCGACGGTGACAACGACGCCGATTCGGGCGAATCGGACGAACTACGTGCACTGGCCACCGCCAACGCGTCCACACTGTCCACGCTGATTTCCGCGCCCGTCGCACTGCATCGCGTCTCGGTGTACCCGATCGCGAACTACGGTTCGGCCATGGCGCCGTTCTATACGATCCTGTCAATCTGGGTGGGTGCGATCATCCTGTGCGCCATGCTGAAAGTGACGATTTCGGACCGCGAGAAGGCGCATGTGCTGGGCTTGGGCGACACGCTGCCGCGCATCGCCGGCCCGTCCGGCCCGGGGAACGCCTCACGTTGGGGACTGCGTCTCGACCACGAGTATTTCGGACGGTACGCGATCTTCGCACTGCTCGCGTTGCTGCAGGGCACACTGGTTTGCCTGGGTGACACGTATTTCCTTGGCGTGCAGGCGAATCATGCGCTGCAGTTCCTTGCCGTGGGGTGGCTTGCCGCGCTCGTGTTCTCGAATATCGTGTATACGCTGACCGTGTCGTTCGGCGATATCGGCAAGGCCGTGGCCGTGGTGCTGCTGGTGATGCAGGTCGCCGGTTCGGGCGGTACGTTCCCTATCGAGACGCTGCCGAAGTTCTTCCAAATGCTCTACCCGTTCCTACCATTCCCGCACGCCATCGATGCCATGCACGCCGCGATGGCCGGATCATACGGCAATGAGTACCTGCTTGACATGGTGTATCTCGCCTTGTTCCTGATTCCTTCGCTGCTGCTGGGATTGGTGTTGCGCAAGCCGGTGATCCGGTTGAACAACTGGGTGAGCCGCAATCTGGAGTCCACCAAGGTGATGTGACGAGGCGGATTTGAACGGGCTGGTTTGAGCCGGTTTAGATCGGTTTCGGCTGGTACACGTGAACGCGCTGCCCGCCATCATCGACGACCTGAAAACCCAAAGCCACGAATTCGTCACCATCGACCAGCCGGCAAAAACCTAAGCTAGCGTGGAGGCGTAGGGCATTGTCCTGCCCAGTCACTTCCCTTACGTACCGCTGCGCCATCCCGGCGCTCCTCTGCGCCGCCACTACCCCACATGTCGCCTCCTCACGCACCAACAAGTGTCCGATCCCCCCGAATCAGCCACCCACGCGTCATCCGGTCACCCCAGGTTGTCCGATTCGGGAGAAACGGACACTCAGGGGCACCGTGCAAACCACACGTTGATCAGAGAACCGGCAACCACCAGCACAACACCGATCCAGAACGGCATGCCCAGCGCCACGCCCAACAGAAGCGTGCTAGAAGCCGTGGAAAACAGCGGAGTCGCGTACGAACCAATCGCAAGCGTTTCCATACTGCCGTGCAACATGCCGTATCCCCAGCACGCGTAGCCGCCCGAAATCGAAGCGGCGCACGCAATCAGCGCAGCATATCCACCGATGCCGGGCGCCGTGTCCGGCAAACCGTCTCCCGAAACGAAATGGATGGTCCACAGTACAACGGCCACACAGCAGAAGAAAATCGTCGTGCCGTCGTAACCGCCGGACAACGACGGCGTAAAAGTCGCATAAATCGCCCAAATAAAGGCGCCAACAAACGCGAGCACATACGGTAGGGGGTTACTGGCGATATTGTGGACCGCTTCCTGCATATCAAGGCTTTCTCCGCCAACCGCCATCGCCACACCGATGGTTGCGATCACCGCGCCAGGAATCGCTTTGGCGACCGCACCACGTTTGTGCGATACCGCTGCGGTCATCAGCACCAGCAGCGTCGGCCACAAGTAGTTGACAAGGCTGACTTCCACGGATTGCGCGTTCGTTGTGGCCAGGCCGATCGACAGCGAGATTGACGCCTCGTATGCGATGAACATGAGTCCGCCTGCGATGAGGTACTTGCATGGCGCTTCGCGGATTGGTTTCGGACGGCGCACAATGAACAGCATGACACCACCGACGGTGTAGATGAGCGCCGAACCGAGCGTGGCGCCGAACGATTCGGAGACCAGTCGCACGAGGCCGGCCATGAAGCCCCACAGGACGATTGCGAACAGGCCGATGAGTGTCGCCGCGTGTGATGTGGCATGGCCGAGTAGCGGATTGCAGGAGTTGCCGGTGGGGTGGTTTGCGCCGGAATCGGAGGGGGACTTCTGGTTCGTGTTCACGGGCTCCAGCCTACCCATCGCCCTCCACGAGTGTCCGATTCTGCAGAATCGGACACTCCTGCAACCTGCGATGCCGCGAACCCGATTACCCCCGGAACCGCACCAACAGCAGAGTCAACCACCCCATCCGACGCTGCCACACCAGCCGTATCGGCAGCCAAGTCCATGCGTCCCGCATCCACACAGCCCACGCGTCCCGCACCTCCACGGCCCGCCGACGCGCACACGTCGCCCATGACCAAATCATCCAACGTCACACCGAACATGTCGCAAAGCATCAGCAGCTTGTCACAAACGTCGCGTTCCACGCCACCATCTTGCGGTTGCATTGCGATTCGCAACCAAATTTTGCGACGCAACCGACAGTTGCGCGACGCGAAGTTGGCTTCACGGGTCTTTTACGACAATAGAAAAACCCTTGAAATTCCAACGATTCCAAGGGTTTTGAGTGGAGCGGATGACGGGAGTCGAACCCGCCTTTAAAGCTTGGGAAGCTTTCGTTCTACCGATGAACTACATCCGCAAGGTGTGCCTTTTGGGCACGAGCCATTAGTCTAGCACGCCATTCCCGCTATATGTGGCAGATTGTCCGGTTCCGCAAAATCGATTTGCGCTATATGTGGCAGTTCTCCGCGGGCAAGAGCTGTTAGAGGGTACGAAATCGAAGGTATGGGGGCATCTTCACGAAGGAAAGTGCCACATATAGCGGAAATCACTTTCTCGGCAGTCTCTTATCTGCCACATATAGCGATTTTGGGAGTCGTCAGCACAGCAAGTATGCGTCCGCAGCAACATCAGTACCGGAAAAGGCTGAAAGTCGGGAACCAGCGGCGCGGGAGGCTGTGGGGGCGTCAGCGCGACCCTCTTCTGCGCATGGGGCGTTGCGAATAGTCGCGCGAATATCCACCGGTCGAACCCGCCGAACCCGCCGAACCCGAACCGTACGAATCGTAAGCGGAACCATACTGCGAGCCGAACTGCGGCCCGTCATAACCGCCCTGTCGAATGTCGATCGCGGCAACGCCGGTCGTTGCGTATCCGCCGGCCAGGTAGCCCGACTGCACGCCCTGCTGCCGCATCTCCTGACCCATCTGCATGAGCCGCGCAATGCGGTCCTGAATCGGCGGATGCGTGGAAAACAGGCGCGAGAAGCCCTCCGCAGAGAACGGACTGGCGATCATCATCGCAGCCACCGACTGCGTGCCGGCGGTCTTCTCCATCGGC
>ERZ779888.2983-NODE-2983-length-13077-cov-9.349716_pt1 | contig 13077 bp, 13 predicted proteins | sample MGYA00511245_ERZ779888 | MGnify/ENA primary metagenome ERZ779888 (study PRJEB29588, sample SAMEA2155255) | human gut metagenome | biome: human gut; feature: human-associated habitat; material: faeces | place: Denmark | collected 2008/2010 ... | reverse complement strand
TACTATATTTACTATATTTACTATACTACTATACTACTATATTTACTTTATAGATAGACGATCTGATCACTAAGCAAATTATTATCATGAAAATTTGACATTTTAAAAAATTTATGTTATAATATATAATGGAGAGTATAGCCTTTTAAATACATATATAGAAAATAAGAAAATTATGAAAGAACAAATAACCAACCTTAAAGAACATATTACTAACGTTATTGAAATGCGAATGAAAAACAATTAAACATTTATTTAGAAATCCGCAATATTATAGGTAGCCCTAATTAGCGCAAAAAAAAAAGGATCAGGTATTACTACCTGATCCCATGATCTTATTTATTATTTCTTATCAATAATATCTTTGATCTCTTCATCACAATCACAATCTTCGCCATGCTTCTCTTTAAAATGTTTAATAAGAACTTTAACTACTTTATAAACACCAAAACCAAGAGAGATAAGTGCTACTAATGCGTTTGCTATAATTGTTACACTGTCTACTAATCCTTGATATGATATTGTTGCGCATATTGTATTAACTGCGCTAATACCAAATGCTATCATTGCTTCTTTCATAACTCTATTACCTCCGAACTGTTAAAACTTGTAAACTTAACAGCGGAATTTGCTCCTATACCGCCTATGCTAAAAGCACCTGAAGAACTGTCAAATGAGCATTGTCCTATAGGATATGTTTGCCCATTAGAACTAAGAATGCCTGTAGGATATAGTAATTTAGTTCCTAATTTAGTTTTAAAGGAATCAAAGGTAAAGGGTGTAGATTGAGAACTGTAGAACTCTATTTGCGCATTCGTTCCAGGGTCGTTAAAGAATACAATGTGATGGAGATAACAACCACCAGGAGTAGGAGTAGCCTCTTTAGTAATAGCATACCTTTTGTGGGAAAATACATTTCCACTGGTTCTCTCAATGCTAATACCGACAGTATAAGTATTACCTTGTGTAGTTATTGATTTATAAGTTATACCGCCATGACTAGGTGCGTTATCTACAGGGACACAATATACATCCAAGTCTAAAGCATTATTCCAACCGTTCTTATCTGTAAATTTGATAAACGAAAATTTATGTTGTTCAATAAGTTCAGCCTGTTCAACAGTAAGGTCCTGCATGGTAACAGGGAAAGTCTCAAATTCGCCTAAGTCAAGCACTGCTAGATCTGTCAATCCTATTTCACATTCCGCCCCAGCACCTTCACCTTTTGCCTTAAACGATATACCTGCGCCAGGATTACAACCTAATTGAATAGAAACTTGAGGAATAGAAGTAGCAGGACTATTATCTTTCCACTGCGCCGTGCCACCACCTTTAAAGAAGAAAGGACCTGCGGCAGACTGCGGTGAAGCATACTGAGAAGCGGCAATAGTAAGAGCAGACAGGTTATCAAAGCCTTTATCTGTACCACCGCCTCCGCCTCCACCAGAAGCACTAATAGTTAATGTGCCGCCTACATCATTAACAGACACATTAGAACCAGCAACAATATTAACAGCGCCAGTATGCCCGTTAACAGTAGTAACAGTATCAGTCGCCGAGATTACACTATTTGCGAGATTAAGATTATCGCCAAGAGTAAAAGCACCGCTCTTTCCATCAATTGTAGTAGTTACAGGAGCAACATATGCTTTTCTAGTAATTACATAAGATTTATCGCTCCAAATTATACCGCCGCTACCATCAGACGTGCTATTAAGTGTAGCATTAAGAGTATAGGTATAAGAGTCATCGTGTCCGCTGTATACATAACTATTGTGTATCGTTTCACTAGGTTGAAGCAATAAAGGCACTTGAACTGGGGATCCAGGGGGTGTAAAGGATATTACACTAAAGGGTGAACTCTTAAGTTTAGTAGCACTCTCTACTGAGAAGTTACCGTTAATAGGATAAGTAGTTACGACAGAACTAAGACTAATAAAAGGTATCATAGTTTTGTCAGGTATGTCAAAAACCTTTTTCACCCAAGCCTTACTAGATATCGTGATTGTAATGCTCTTGGCATACCACTTCCCATTTGTATAGCATAAGTGAGTATAACCTAATTCACCAGAAGTGTATTGCTTGTCATTAAGGTAATAGTATTCGTTACGTTTTACTATCGGATTGGCGGTATTTGCTTGTAATGTTGCCAACTGGTTATCGGTAAGTGTGCCTAAATTAGCATCTGGATCAAGGACTACCGGAGTAGGTTGAAAATCTGCGTTCACAACATTGCCGTTCATACTAAGGTTCTTACCAACATTAATTGCGCCAGTCTTGCCGCCAAAGGAACTAACTCCCGCAACTCCGCCTCCACCGCCGCCGCCAACTGCGCTTATCTTCAAATGTTTGCCGTCTGTAGTAGTGCCAATAGTAACATTGTCGCCAGGAACAATAGGTAACTTATCTTCTACTGCTACGTCAAATGTATTACCGTCCGCACTAATTCGTCCTTGTTTTACTACTGTTGCGCCATTATTAGCATCATAGGTAAGGGCGGCTTCCCCTGTTGCTAAATCAAGTGCTGTTATTTTGTCTACTGTGGGGCCGGTAGGAGTAGAACCCCCACCGCCATTTTCCACCTTTTCAGTAAGATAGGCTACTTGTGCTTGTAGCCCTCTATACACTTTTCCATCTTTGTCTATCATCAATTCTCTCCTCCTTCATAAAGGTAAGGAACACCGCTATACAATAAGGGTTTAAATAAGTCTTTAAAATGTTCCAAGAACTCTTCACTTACATCGGTAGCCAATAAACTCTCTAACATACTATAGCCGCCCAAAATACTACGTTTCTTTATTCCTGCGTTCTGTTGCGCGATACCCTTTAACACTTCGGTGCTTGTGGTTGCGGGCGCAGTGCCAGGATTATAGGCTAAGTTATTGAGATTAAGGTCACCGTCGCGCAAATCATCTTCGCTAAGTTCTCTTACCCTTTTTTGAACCTGTAAGCGTTTTTCCCAAGCCGGGCCATACTGAAATACCATGCCCCAAAAACGGTATTCCCACTGGCGGATATTGGTGCCGATAATAGAGTCACTACCATATCTACCATAAAGCAGGTAGTAGAGCGTAGTAATACTATCATCACTCAACTCTTGCGGCAAACTCTGATTATGATACGCATTGACAAACGCTGTTGCGCTTTCCCAAATTTCATCAAACTTCAGAAATTCGGGATAACGTTCAAAGTCTTCGTCGCCAGGATACATTATAAGTTTATTAATCATTAGTCACTTCCTCCTGTTCATTGCCGCCCATAGGTGTAGATTGCCCCTGATCATCATACCCTACTTGACCGTCCATATTGCGGTCATAACCTTGTTCCGACTCATTCACTACACAGTAGATCCCTATACCAGTGAGCGAATTAACAATATTACAGAACTCTTGACGGTGAGCAAGTCCATCATCTAACACTAGACCATTAGACGCTTGCGCCATCTGTTGTTCCATCCCTAACATATGTGCTTTCTTTTGGAAGAGACCCCCGTTTTCCAAGCCCATAGTGCCAAGTCGATAATTATCAAGACTCTCCATTACCTGTAGGAAAGTCGTTGCGTCTCCCGCGCTGTGAGAACTAATATCCTGTAATTGGAAACCTTGAAGAATAGGAACCCAACGTTTGCCGCTTAAAGCCGCTTGTTCTGTTGCTCTATTCATAAGAAGCATAGAAGCCGCGTCATCTACAGTGTTGGTAATAATACCATCTACACCTGTAGAGTTCATAAGCACCGTGTTCATATAAGGTAAAATTTTGGCTTCAAGTTCAATTACTGGTTTGTTTATTGCGGAGCGCGGGCCAGGGTTAAACTGACCAAATTGCGCAGAACGGTCTTTAAGTAACACACACTTAGAAGTAATATCTTGCCAAGTGGGCGTCTCTACAAACATAGAATAGACCGGCTCATACCACAAGTCATTAATCCAAGGTTTAGTGCCGCCAAAAGGTAAAGGAGTTACGCCAGTATAACGACCATATACGTCAAGCATAGGTTTATCATCACCTCGCGGCGCAAAAGGCAAGAAATAGAATTTATCTTCTGTTTCTACATAGAAGAACATACCCATACCATAGTAGTATAGCGTGCGTTCTATTTGGTCTCCCGTAATACCATCAGGCAAACCACCCCAAGTGTAGCGGCGCACAGCATCAATAACGTCTATTGAAGAGATTGTGTTTTTCATTGCTTCCACAAACTCATTGCCAGCAGGATTTTTATTGAAGCCGCATTTTTCAACTAATTTTTCATCTTTTAATACAACTGCCATTAGACTTTTCCTCCTGCGATATTTTTCATGTTCTTTTTGCGCGATTCAACACCCTCTGATTCTTCTGCCGCTTGTTGAAGAGCCGTATAATAAGGTGTAGATCTAAGACTAGTTCTTGCTTGCGCGGCAGCCACTTCGCCTTCTTTTTTAGGATAATATAGATTCATCAAATATTCATCTCTTATGCCTTGTTCAAAAGTCCAGCCGCCTTCACCTTTATAAACAGAAAAGTCTTGACCAGGTTTTACCACTTTAAGATTAGCATTAACTGTGTTCTTAAGAAAATCTCTTCTTAATCTTCTCTCTTGAGCCGAAGCAGTTTCAAATCTTTCGTTCTCTTTAAGCCATTGAGCCTTTTGTTCTTCTGTAATACCTTTAATTATTTTATCTTTATATTTGGCATAATCATAATTTACTTGGGCTTCTTGTGTTGCTTTTGCCGCGGCTTCTTTTGCGGCTTTTTCCTCTTGCCCTTTAATATAAGGTTGAGTTAGCCTATACATTTGAGCAGCCTGAGAAATAATTCCAAGCCCATGTAAAAAGGCATTTTGTATTTGTCCCATAATTAAGTTTCCTCCCAATGTTCAAAATAATATCCTTGCGCCAATCGGTTAGCAAGAGTAACAAGAAAGTCTGTATCTTTACCAAATTCGCGCGGAAACTCTATTACTGTTGCTTCTATCCAATTGCGGGCTTTAGTGCTTCCGTCTGCTTCGGGCGCATACCAAGTAGTGTTCAACAAATCCCCTAAATTCATTATTGCCCCAATAGTGAAAGAACGATTGATAAGAGAGTCAATTACTGCTTTCCGCTCTACAGGACTACAAGAGTAAGTTTCCAAAATAGGGAATATTTTGTTATCTGCGTTAAATGCGGTCGTGCGCGAAAGGCTCATAGGTTGCGCTTGAATGTTCTGTAGGTTGAGTCGATGTAAGTCTTTTGTAAGTTTCATTTGCTCTTCGCGCAATGCTTGATTGGTAGCAACATCTATACCTCCAGCAATACCAGCACCTATTGCGCCAAGACCTGTCATAGTGGCACCTATACCTTTATTCACTAGAAAACCAGACAAACCTGTTCCAAGTCCACTTATTGTTCCCACAATGGCTTGGACTATGTCGTTGCGACGTTGTATATTATTAGTAAACTCAAGCGAGTTAATGTTACGTCTAAATATTGCCTCGTAATTTTTATTATTCTGTTGGTATTGAACCCAAGCATCACTAACTATTGGCAACGAGAAGTCGCCGCCGCAAATAAGACCACGAGCATCACCAAAGTCTTTCCCATAAAGTCCGCTAAAATCAGGCGCAACTTTAATGTAAGGATTAAACGGCATATAAGTACAGGACACATTTATCATCTCAAAGCCATAATCATTAGCGGCCGCGCTTATTTCAAACTGTCCGCTATAATTAGGACTTACAAAACGATAACTGTTACATAAGTAATCTATTTTTTTATCGGCAACCGTAACTGGTTCACTAAGCCGGAAAGAAGTTTTAAAAGTGCTTCTATTAGAATAGTAAATGTAGGCTATTGCGGCTCCACTAGAATCTTTTACCTTAGTATAATCTACTCCTTCTGCCAAATCGCTAATGTTAACGTTTGGAAGCGGACAATAAGGTAAAAGTTGAAAATCATAAATAACTCCCTCAGCCCCCACAGTATTCTGAGCAATTGTTTGGGTGGCAATATCCATCGCTATCTGCTCACTGCCTACTCCGTTAAACTTGCCATAAGGTATACAAATAAGGTCATAAGGTGCGTCAAGAGTATGTGCGCGTGTAGTGCTTAAATCATATGACCAAATAGGAGTTTCATTATAATCTGTTAACTCTATTGTGTAGGCAAAGTATGCGGCAACAGTGTTAAACATTTCAGTGCCGATAGGAGAATTAGAAGACGCGCCCACAACATCATGTAAAATTGTGTTAGTGTTAGGGAATTTAGCCTTAACTCCATCACTATCGAAGGTTAATGTTTCTACAGTTCTTGTTCTATTTACTTTTGCTTTATAATATTTGTTAGTGTTTGTGTCGAGAATTATTTGCCCGTCAAGTTTAGTAAAATCATTTAATTCGTTTTCAGTATGAAAATTAAAAGGCGCAGTAATTTCACTATACCATTGCGTAGAGTCTTTAAACGCAGTTCTTACTGTATCAGTTGAAGGTGTTGCCGCTGTTCCGTTCGGTCCGGCATAATAGCCAGTAACTGCTTGGAAAGTGCCTAAATTAATGGCAAATGCGCGCTCAGGCACAGACACATTAAATCTTGTTCTCTTGACATTATTTATTCCAAAGTATTGCGACCAAATGAAGCGAAACTCTACATCATAGCGATTAGGCATTGCCTTATAAGGTGTTGCCGCATGATCTCCATAACTAGTGTTTGCCCAATAGGTAAAATTCTCAATTCCGGCAACTGTTTGATTAGGTTTAATAGCGGCTGTAAGTCCGCTTACCTTTTTGAAGGTAGCATTTGCCTTTTGCGACACATAACCCACTATCCAAGGAAGTCCCGTATTATCTTTAATAGGAGTTTCTTTTACCTTGATTTGGTTTACATTAATATCCTCTTTTTGAAGAATAAGAGAAGAAGTTTGCGGCAATAAGCCTCTGCGTGCCTTAACCTTCAATAGCGGCAATATTTCGGCAGAGTCAGCAATTACATCACGGTCTAATGAAACAAAATACTGTCCTTGACGAGTTCTTTTCATTTCAGTAACAAACCATCTAGATAAGATTGCGCCATCTTCGTCAGTCACTACGCAATAGTCAGGTTCATTATGGGGAACTGTTGGCTCGTAATTAAGTGTTACAGAAGCCGAAACCCCATCATTTTCATTCCAAAGATAAGTGCCTATTGTTTGCCCCACTTGATAGGGTAAGTAGTCGGCTAAACTGTTTTCGCGGCGGAAGGTTTGATTGTAAGAATTATTGTAAACTAAAAAATATAAGTTTTCCATTACTTCCTCCTAAATAAAAATAAGGGCAGGGACTTAACCCTGCCCCGTGATTGATTACTTCTTTTTGCGAGCCGTAATACAAGGATAGCAGTTAAGGTGTTTAAGAGTGTTATGCGACCAAGTGAGATAGTTGTTCTCTTCAAGCGAACGAGCGTTGAAGAAAGAAGTAGTAGTCGTAAAGGACGACATAATAGGCATACCTCTCTTATCATTAACCTTATAGATAATGTCCGGGTCTTGGGTATACGACATATTTGCGGGAGCCTTACAAGTTGTAGGAATAAGGTCACCAGCGCGCAGTGCGTGTAACTTAGTAGGAGCAGCAGTTTCAGCAAGAATCATAGAAAATCTTGCGCGAACCTTAGTACCATCACCCACAGTTTCAACAGTGTTAATCTTACCCATAAAGCGGTCATTGATAACATATTTATTTAATTTTTCAACGAAATCTTTATTGAAGTAAGAAGCAAGGTCTCTCTTCTGAATTTTAGCATACCAAGACGCAGCAAAAATCCAACGCAGAGTATCAGGATCCCACGCATTGGGGAACTGGTTATCCGAGTAGTCAGTAGTATAGTCTTTCAAATCCATCTTCAGTTTTGCGACATCTTCCATTATTGCCGCAGCCTCAAGACGATTTGCTTCTTCGCCAGTAGCAGAACCAACAACAGCGGTAATGTCTACTGGTCTTTGCTGTTTACCGATAGTAGACTCTTCAGTTCCAATGAATACGTTATAGGTATTATAATCATACATATCGCGGCATTTCTGGAGTTGCGCTCTTACGAAGTTAGTAAACTGATCAAATGCGCCTTTGGTTCCCCAAGCAGCCTTAGAAAGATAAGTAAAAGTGGTAATTGCGACCTGACGGAATTTATCAACTACAATTTCATCAAGAGCAACATCATTATAGAAAGGTTCAAGAACGTTTCTGTTAGGAACACCCTTGTCGCCGCTAAGATGGTTGATTGCTGTCTGTCCCTGTAGAAAGTCATAATCATAAGGCACATCCTGGTCAACATACACCTTAGTATCGCCATATTGGCCGCCGTCAACACGTGCTTCTTCGCAAAGAATATTGTTAGCGCGAGTAAGCGGATCACGGGCAGTCACACTAATAACCAAGTTACTAAGAACAGTATATACTTGGTTAGGTTTCAAAGTATAAGCCATAAATTGGTTTTCCTCCTTTAATTAATTAGAATTTTTTTAATCTTTTCTTATTGTTTGCTACTATTGCCGCAATCGTTCCATCATCAGCGGGCATTGACTCTCCGAACATAGTAATGAAAATCTTGTCATTGCCATTTGCTGCTTCAATACAACTCTTTACTGTTGAACAATAGGCTTCAATACCTCTTTGGTCTTCTTCAGTAGGAGTATAGGAATCAGCAGTGGGCAGGAAGGGATCTCTTTCTCCTGCGGCAAGACAAGCATCTCTATAATCAAGAGACAATTGTGCTTTCTCGATATCCGATTTGGCATTTAAAAAATCTCTGCCGAGTTTAATCAGATCAGGTTTAGGGGCGGGTGCCTGTTCTTCTTCACCTCTAGCAGGAGATTGCGCTAAAGTAGTAATAAGTTTGCGGTTTTCCGCAAGTAATTTATCATATGCCGCTTTATCAACTGTAGTTGTTTTAAGTTTTTCAATTTCGGCAAGATAAGTGTCAGTAGTGTTTTCTACTTGTGTAGTGTTAGTGTTAGTGTTTTCATTTTCCATAAATTAGTTACCTCAAAAAAAATAATTTTGCTCCTTTATAGGGCACGATTAGCAATCAAAGCCGCGGTATGTTACTTCGCTTGCCTGCGCGGTCCTCTTCGGCAACATTCCGCAACAGGCAATTACTTTGGACATTTGCTACCACCAGCGGGGAGCAATTGTTATTGTATTAGGAATCTGTATCATTAAACAAATTCTTAATTCCCATAAAATAGTTACCGATTACCACAACAGCCTTGTAATTTGCGGGATCAGACTTAAGCCAATTAATAAACTCTTCATAAGCATTCATAAATTTACTCAACTGAAGATTGGCTTCGGTAAGTTTTATTTTTGTTACGCCGTCGCTCAAGTTTTTTTGAGTAGGCACATAGTCTTTTATTTTACTTAAAATGTCATTATAATCATAGGCTTCGTAGTTTTGTCTTATAAAGTTTATCATTTTGTTCTCAGCAAGAGAACTAAGTTTTTTAAAAGAACGTTCAAACACTTCACGAGCCAACAGTTTAGCGTCCTTATACAATCCTTCTTCTTCGTGTTCAAAATAACGCTTTACAAGTTCTGCTTTAACGTGTTCGTCGTCAACTGCTTGTTTAAGGTCTTCGCCCGCAACTTCTTCTAAATGATATATACGATAAACTTCTTCTGTTGCTTCTTCCAAATAGCCGGGCGGCAACTTTCTGCCCTTTTTAATTATCACTCCCATCTTCTCCCTCCATTACTATAAAGCGTCTTGTTTTTGTTGAGTAACAATACAACGAGTAGTCTATTGCGTTTTGCGGCATATCACCGAAATCCATATGTTCAGTTTTCTCCTTAGGGACTCCGCTCCACTTCGTAGTAACTGTGCCATTTAAATCTCGTAATTGATATGCTTTTGCTCCCATTCCCCACAATTCACAATCTTCATGTTCGAGCACCATTGCGCCCAGGTATTTTGTTGTAGTGTAGGGTAATGCTAAAGGATTTCCTTCCCAAGCAATAGAGTCAGTAGCAATAAGGATAGGGGTGCCGTCGTTCTCAACTATCGTGTGATATGCTTTTAACATTCTGTCCACGCAACGAGCAATGACGACCGCCGCCAAATGAGCATAAGAAGGTCGCTTACAATTCCACATCATTCCAATAGAAAGATTTATTACCGCTTTGTAGAACGCGGAATTGGTTGCTGTGTTCTTCTTTTCATATAAATCCTCTACAATAGACTTTAAAGTTAGATTAGACGCTTTACACAAAATTGTTTCGGGTTCAGTATCATTTTTTGGATACGAATACTCGTAGCAACGTTTCTCGCGCTGTTCGCGGCAATAGGAGAAAGAATAAACATTTTCGTCCCATTTGCTAGAGTCAAATTCATTCCAAATTGCGAGTGTTCCGTCCTTGTAGAACGCAAACGGATATTCGCGCGAAGGTGATTCGTGAGTAAGAGACATAACTGCGCCGCGCAATGTAGGCAACGACTTGCTCAATTCATAACCAAATGCGGAACTCACGTCTGTTTTTTGGGCGCATTCTATATAGGAACCTTTTTTGGTAGGATTGAACCAATTAAGGTAAGAAGGTACACACCGCGTGAAAAAACCCCAAAACTTTTTGTCTATTGTTCCAAACGTCGAAGAAAGTTTTGGATAGCCCAGCGAAAATATAGTATGTTGAAATGTCTTCCAAGCCTCCTCCGCGTTTGTGCTGTTTGTTGTGCCGTTCCCTACTATAAAACATTTGGGGTAACCGTCGCAAAGTCCATAAAATATAGAAGCATTGTTGTTGCGGTAGTAGGCCTCAAAATATTGTTTTATACCAGGGGTAGGGCATTTATTTCCGAGCAACACTTTCTCAGTGCGCCCATAATTTTCCCATCTGTCTAGTATTTCGTTCATCTCTGTTGGGGTTACTTTCTCAACCTCACAGATACCAGTTGAACCAAAAGGTATATACATATTACCTTCCCTCCTAAAATTAATAAGTGCCAACCCCTGACCTTGTCCATTGGCACGTGCGACAAAGCCAAGAGTCGGTCTTATTGAGGGTTAATATATGGCAATAGAAGATTAAGGGTTCTTTCCCTTTTTCTTCAAGAATATTATATCACAAATTTTGTAATTTGTCAAGTTTGTGCGCCTTTATCTTCGTTTCTTTGCGTTTTGTAGAGCCATTTTAAATCTTTGCTGAGTGAGCAAAGTGTCAAATTGAAGCATACCGCGATCCCAAGCATTTTGGTAGTTTTTCTGCCAGAAAGGGTCAAAAGTCATAGTTCCAATGAAAGGTTCCATCGCATAAGTTTTGGTCGGCAAATTAATAGGATGCTTAGGGTCTTCGCAATAGAACACATTGCTACCATCTTGGCAGTGCCACAAAATAAAGGTATCGTTGCTAAACACTAACTTAAGGTCTGGCCGCTGTCTGTGGCTCTTGTTAATGTTCGAGAAATCAAGTTCAACTTTATTGGTGAATGTAGAAGCACTTGGCATTAAACGAGAAGCAACAGTATCTTTGCGGCGTTCAATGTATTTTGGAGTGTCGGGCAAATAATCAAGCACTGCTTGTAAATTAGGCTCGTGAGTAAATAGGTGATATCGCCCAAACTTAGTAGGCACAAAGTTAAACAAATTAAGCAAATCGGGGCAATTTTGTGTGTAGTTACAAGCAAATACAATTCTTACTTTTTCTTTTGTGTCGCGCACATAGTTCTCTAGTTGGTTAACCAATGAATAGTTAATATCGAAAGTGTTTTTTTCGCCAACTTCTCGAACGCACTCATCAATCATTATGTTGTAACCCTTTTTCCATTCGCAGTCAAAAGAAGCAGTTCCCTTCTTAGAGTAGAAGGTCGATAGTCCTTGTATTTCCGCCATCTTCACTCCGTGGTCAAACACTTCCCAACCTTCAACTTTAAGGTCTAGATCATATTTGCGCACCAAATCAGCATCAACAAATTTTGCCGCGTTATTTTGAAGTAAGCCTTGCGCGGCGTCATCAGTAAGTCGCAACCAATAGAAAGGAACACCTCTACGCTTAAAATCGCGCAAGAAGTAGTCCATGATCGAGTATGATTTGCCATAGTCTCTGCCGCCTAAAAGGATATAGAAGGCGCAATTTTGATAACCAAATATACTACGAACACTATAGAAAGGTTTAAGTTTATAACATTTATTACGCGCTAATTTTTTATGATGTGAGCCTTTGGTGGCGGCAAGTTCTCTTACCGCCGCCTCATAGTCTCTCCAAATTTCACGATCACTTGCCATTAGTATTTTTTTCCTCAACTTTTTTATCTCTGCGTTTTATACATTTAAAACAAAATAAACGCGTTTTCAATTCTTCTAAATTTGTAATTTTAAAATACTTAGTCATTTAATATCCTACCTACAATAATTGTACTAATCATTACTTTCTTCCTCCTCTTCGTGAAGTAGGTCAAGTTGGTGTTCTATATCCATTATCCAATTGCGGAAAGTGTCCTCATTAAAATCTCCGTTTTTCATTTGAAACAGTGCGCTATCTACAATAGCATTTCCGTAGTTCATTACATTAAGCAAAACTACATTTTGAAGTGTTTTCTTGTCCATTAGTTGTTACCTCCATCAGTGTCTTTAAATCTCCATTTATAACCGTATGCTGTCTTTTGTTTACCAATACAACACATACTAATATGAGCAGCATATCCGTCCATTGCTCGTGCGGCTTCCGCTTGACTACAATAGGTGTTCACTACTTCATTAGTGATAGGGTCTAACTGTTCTACTGCTTTCTGTTTGTGTAGGCGGCGGTGTTCTGCTTTATCAGTCCACTCAAGGTTGTAGGCGGCGTTGTTGTTACGGTTACCGTCAATGTGGTGTATCTCTGTATAGGTTTCATTAATGCGCGGACAAAATGCTTCTGCTACAATGCGGTGAATATACATACGGTGTTTTTCCCCATTTTTACACAGAAACACGAACTTGTATCCTACACCATTGTCTTGCGGCCTCAAATACTTGCCTTGTTTAACACCTCTTATCTGTCCATCACTTGTTACCTGATATAGTCCTTCAAAACCAGGCACGTCTGCTACCATTACTTCATCTTCCATTATTATCCTCAACAGAAAGGCTGTCAATGCTTTATAAGGGTTTTCCTAA
>ERZ779888.2980-NODE-2980-length-13088-cov-3.977595_pt1 | contig 13088 bp, 8 predicted proteins | sample MGYA00511245_ERZ779888 | MGnify/ENA primary metagenome ERZ779888 (study PRJEB29588, sample SAMEA2155255) | human gut metagenome | biome: human gut; feature: human-associated habitat; material: faeces | place: Denmark | collected 2008/2010 ... | reverse complement strand
TCATCAGCCAGAACAGCAGCTGGGATGTGCCGAGGCGGTAGCCGTAGAGCGAGCCGCGGTCGTCCGTGTTCTGCGTCATAGCGCCGCCGAGCGAGCCGTAGGCGATATGATAGGCCGTGAAGAAGACCATGTACAGGCAGTACACGATGGAGACGACGGTGATCTTGGCGGAGGTCGACCAATGGCCGATCGGCAGCCAGAGCAGGATGTTCGACAGCGCGAACGGAACCATCATCCGAATCAGCCATGGGCGGTACACGCCCTTGGGCGAACGGCTCTTGTCGATGATAACGCCGATGACGGGGTCGTTAATGGCGTCCCAGAGCTTGGACAGGGACATAATGGCGGTGACTGCTGCCATGGGGATCAGCAGGGTATCGGTCAGGAAGGCCATGAGGAAGGCGCTGATCATACCATAGGTAATGGTATTGAGATAGTCGCCCATGCCAAACAGAACCTTCTGCTTGACGCTCAACCGGGATTCCTTGACCTCGGTTACAGTTTGCTTATGTTCCATGTTGTATCCTTTCTATCTCTTCTTTGTTGTTGAACGGAAATCGGATGGAAGCCATCAGTGCTGGCAGTCGACGATGATCTTGTTGCTCTTGGATTCCAGGAACGCGTTGAAGATCTCGACGCCGTCGCTGAGCTTCATTTCGCGGTTTGCGATCACGTCCAGATTCATTCTCGGGATGAGGTCGATGACGCGCGGATAGTTGTAGATCGTGGTGAAGACGGTCTGCAGGCGGCCTTCCTTTATGTACAGGTCGTACAGGTTGAGCGGCAGCTCATAGTCCATCGGGAATACGGCGAAGTAGACGACCGTGCCCTTGTTGGCCAGCAGCTTCGGCAGCAGCGGAGCGGCGGCGGGAACGCCGGAAACGTCGAAGATCACGTCGTAGCCGCGGCCGTTTGTGATCTCCATCGCGCGTTCTTTCAGATCCTCATTCTTCGGGTCGATGACATACTGTGCGCCGAGCTTCAGAGCCGTCTCACGCTTTTCTGCGATGGGATCGGAAACGGTGACGTTTGCGCCGCCCTTGAGCAGGAGCATGTTGAGGATGATGGAGCCGATCGCGCCGCAGCCCTGCAGCAGCACGTTGTCGCCGATCTTGATGTCGGCCAGATCCATGCCGTCCATCGCGGAGGCCATCGGCTCTGCGAGGCAGTAATACTTCGGGTCGATGGGGCTGTTCTTCGGGATCTGGAAGACCTGCTCGCAGACGGCGGTGCAGTATTCGGTGAAGCCGTGAACGAAGGAGCCTGCGATCGGATGCTTACAGAAGATGTCGTGGCCGCGCTTGCATTCGTCGCAGCAGCCGCACGGTGCGGTGCAGTTTACGACGACCTTGTCGCCGACGGCAAAGCCGTTTTCCGTGGCGCGGGGATTGACTTCGACGATCGTGCCGCAGAGCTCATGGCCCATGATCCAGGGTGCAGGCATGCCGTACAGACCCATCGTGACGATGTGCACGTCGGTCGCGCACATGGCGCAGTAGTCGACGCGGATCTTCATATCGTCGGTCGGCAGAAGCTGCGGTTCCGGGATGTCCAGAAGCTCACATTTGCCGGGTTCGATGACTTTTCTTCCGTCCATTTTCGCCTGTGTTGTGTAAACGAGAGCTTTCATGTTCTTTTTTCCTCCAACAAGTTTTTTTACATATGGTGTTCTGCTGTTTCCATGATACCGGATTGTCCGGGGCTTTGCGCTTTATATTTCAACCTTTTCCCACCCAAAAATACAAAAGCGCGTCAAAATATGCCGGCGGTTTTTGTGCATATTCACAATTTTGCATACGCCATTGTGAAAAATGCATGGTGGAAGTGCGAAAATTATACCTTTGAGGGTTAATTTTTTACACATGATTTCGGAAATCATAAATTAATGTACAGTTTCGTGCGACCTTCTGAACGAAATCAGGGCAATTCCAACAAAAAGCTTGGAATTGCTCGCGGAATATGGTAAAATATCTGACATCAGTAAAAAAGCAACGGGAGGCTGTCATGATTCAGGTCCTGATTATTTCATCCCTGTATTCGCAGACGCAGCATCTGCGCCGCATCCTTCTGGGGCAGGCCGGGCACATTCAACTGTGCGGAACGGCGGACAACAGTGTGCTCGGAATGTCGCTGATCGAGTCGCTGCACCCGGACGTTGTGATCATGCCGGTGCATATGACCTTCTGGAACCCGGAGGATCTTATCAATTATCTGCTCCCGCGCGGGATCTGCCCGCGCTTCGTCCTGCTGTCCGACGGGGCGGAGGCGGTCATTGAGGGCGCGGCTGCGGTCAAGGTGCAGCAGCTGCTGCCGGACGCCATGCCCTCGGATGCGATGCTCCTGCACGCGGTCGAGGAGGCCGGACGCCTGCAAAAGCATGAAACGGGCGCAGTCCGGCCCCCGGAAAACGAATATGTCCAGCACAGTCTGGAGGTCATGGAGCTGCTGATGGGCCTTGTGCCGGTTGGCACGGGGTCTGCGCAGCAGCAGTTCGGGCGGCTGCATGTAGGCAGCCAAGAATGCTGGATTTTGCTCGGCTCCCAGCCGGATCCCGGCTTTTCCTCCGATTATGCCGCGCTGGAATCGTTCTTTTCAGAATTGACTGCGCTTCTTCGTCCGCTTGGAAATACGGATATCTGTATTTACCGCGATCAGAATCTGTGCATTCTGCTTGCCGGCGGGCAGGACGTAGAGCCGGACTGGAACTTTTGGGCGGGACAGATCAACGCGCTTGCTGCGCAGCATGCGCTCGGGCAGATGACATTTGATATCTCCGATGTGCCTCTGCCTCTGCCGCAGTGGCATAGCCAGTGCCGCCAGCTGCTGGAACTGCGCAAGCAGCGCTTTTTCTTCTCACCGCTCTGCCTGCAGCCGAAGATGGCGTTTTCCTACCGCGTGCCAGTCACGCAGCAGCTGCTGCATGAAAAGCTTTCGGCGCTTTCCCTGAGTATGCAGGATGCACGGCAGGCGGACGCACTTGCAATTCTGCAGGAATTGCAGAGCATGGTTAGCCACAGCATGTCGGATGAGGTCTGCTCATTCGTTATGACGCAGCTGACCGTCCAGATGTATTCTCTCAGCAGCAGCTTCGGCGTTGAGCCCGCGTCCGGCTCGCTGCTGCTGGGCACGCAAAGACCGGCGTCGGCCGAGGCGATGTTCACAAGCTGCCGTGAGCAGATGACGCAGCTATTCTCCAACATCCGGAATCTGCGCACGACCTCCAACACGACCATCGACGAGGTCTGCCGCTTTGTCACACAGAACCTTGCCGAGCCTCTGACGCTGACGTCTGCAGCGGAGCATGTCCATATGAACCCGGCCTATCTCAGCCGCGTGTTCAAAAAGGAGACGGGGCAGGCCTTCAACGCCTATGTGAGCGAGCAGCGCATCCGCCGTGCCAAGCAGCTGCTGCAGACGAAAGACCGCATCATCGATATCGCCGGAAACGTCGGCTTTGAAAACTCTAAATATTTCAGTCAGGTATTCAAAAAGCAAACAGGTATGACGCCGCAGGAGTACCGCGCAGCCATGCAGAAGGAGGCAGAATTATGATCCGGTCGCTTCGGATGCAGCCGAACCGGAAGCTGTATTTCAAGGAGCTTCCCATGCCGCCCACGCCGGGGCCGGGCGAGGTGCAGGTCAGAATGGCGTTCGCGTCGATCTGCGGCTACGATATGATGATGCTGCGCGGAACGGCGGCGTATCCGCTGAACGGCTATCTGGGGCACGAGGGCTCCGGCGTCGTGACAGCGGTGGGCGAGAATGTCCGTGCGCTCCACCCGGGCGACCGCGTGACGATCAACCCGTATGAGCCGTGCGGCCTGTGCGATGCCTGCCGCAGCAACCGCCCGGAATACTGCACGAACCCCAGTTCCGGCTATGCCAATCTGATGACGGAGTATCTGAACATTCGCCAGCAGCAGGTCTTCCGCCTGCCGGAGCAGGTGAGCCTGCGTGCCGGAAGTCTGATCGAGCCGCTGATGATGGCCATGCACGCCGTAGGCAAGGCGCGGCTCGGCTACGGCAAGCGGGTCATTCTGCTCGGCTGCGGGGCCATGGGGCAGATCATCCTCAAGCTTGTGCGGCAGCACCCGGTCGGGCAGATCGTCGTGGTAGAACCGGTCGCAGAAAAGCGGGAAGCAGCCCTGCGCTTCGGTGCAGATATCGTGATCGACCCGAATACGCAGAGCGTTACGACAGAGGCACTGACGCTGACTGGCGGCATCGGCTACGATGCGGTCATTGAGGCCAGCGGCGACCGGAAATCGGCGGCAATTACCATGAATCTTGTCGCGCGCGGCGGTTCCGTCGTCTTTTTCGGGCTTTACGGGATGGATTACAATCTGGAACTGAATCTGTTTACGCTCTATTGGAAGGACGCGACGCTCTCCGCTGTCTGCGTGCCGAGCGGGCAGTTCCCGGCAGCCATCGCTATGGCGCGGCATTTGAGGCTGGAGGAGGTCGTTTCCTGTGAGCTGCCGTTTTCCAAAGGAATCGAGGCGTTCCGTGAAAAATCCAGCGTCCGCGAGGCAAAAGTTATGCTGCATTTTGAACAGGAGGAACACACATGCTGACGCTTGCACCGTTTACGTTCTGCGCCAATAACGTTCCAGGTACGGATCCAATCCGCGCGATGGACATGGCCCGCCGCTGCGGATTCCATACGATCGAACTGTCCGCCATCGATGGTATCAGCGAGCAGATCGTCGCCGAGCGCGTTTCAACGGGCTATGTTGCACAGATTGAACGGGAACTTCAGAAGCGCGATCTGCAATGCACCGCGCTGTCGGCGCACTGCGATATGACGGACGAGGCGCAGTTTGCGCGCCTGATGAAAAAAATCGAATTTGCTGGGCAGATCGGTGCGCGGCTTGTCAATACGCGCTGCGGCCCGAAGACTCGGTATGATGTGTTCCTAGAGCACGTTAAACGGGCGGCGGAACTGGCTGACCGTTACGGTATGCGGCTGGGGCTGGAGTCCTACGGCGATATCGTCGGCCCGGCAAGCGAATGCGGCGGCGTGTTCGCGGAACTGAATCTGCCGAACGTCCAATATACCTATGATCCGGGAAATACCTACCGCTTCTGCCGGGGCGAGATACGGCTGGACGAGGATCTGCAGAACGCCTCCGTGCCGGTCGCGTATCTGCACATGAAGGACGGCAGCATCCACGACGGCTATATCTGGAACGAGCCGATCGGGCAGGGCGTGTTCCCGTATCCGGTCATGTTTGCCGCGCTGGAGCGGCAGGGAGGGACGCTTGCCTGCGCGCTGGAAATGCCCATGAGTTTCTGCGTCAGCATGGAGGATCTGTCCTTCCGATTCCTGGAGCCGTCAGATGAGCAGATCTACGCGCAGATCATACAGTCGGTCGAATATATAAGAACGATTGCCAATATACAATAATGCCGCAACTAAAAAAGGCTGCCCGCAGACATTCTGCAGGCAGCCTTTTTGGCTGCGTTGTCATGTATTGAGAAGTTCCATTCACATGACGGGATTACCGACTCAGATGCGTTCTGCGCCTGCGCAGTGCAAGTGCGGCCGCAGCGCACGCGCTCAGAAGGCCGCCCGCAAGCAGGAACGGTTCTGCGCCTGTGCCGCCGGTCATGGGCAGCGCCGGATATGCAGCGCAGTTCGTGACCGTAACCTCACCGGTCGGTGCATCCTGACTGACCGTGACCGTTACGCCGCTGCCGGACACAAGGAACGGTTTGCCGCCGATGGTTGCGGCGCTGCCGTCCAAAATGGGCCTGCCGCTGCTGTCAAGTTCATAGACATGGTAGCTGCCGCCGATTTTGAGTCCGTCAAACCTGGCAATGCCGTCTTCGGGAATGGACGTGCCGTTCCGGTATACGATAGAGGCTGTCATCAGCGGAGTGCCGCTCGGGTTCTCCTCCTCGTAAAGTCCGAAGGTATAAGTGCCTTCGATCCGGTCAACGTGTTCGCCTGCGGCATTCTGGAACTGCTTGGATACTCGAATCTGTCCGCTGTTGCCGTCAAGCCGGTTGTGAACGGTGAGCAGGACGTGATCGGCATAATGCAGAATGCCGGTTTCGTCCGTTCGATATGCGTCGCTTGTATACGGGCCGCCGTTCTCACTGTAAAGCGCGGCATCATATGTGACCTGATAATTTGCGTAGCCGTCGGAGGGATCGGTGGTCTTGTCATATGTTGTGCCGCCGATCATGGCCTCGTGCAGCGTATACTCTGCCAGCTTTCCGTTCATGAACAGCGGCAGATCCGGCCATTGGTATGTCCAGCTATTGCTGCTGCTCAGCGTCTGCGTATACTCCGTTCCGCTGAGCGGAACGCCGCCGCACAGCAGCGTTACAACGACCGGTTCCCGCCGGTCCTCCGGTGTGGAACCCCAATCCTTCACGGCCGTGACGCTCGTGAGCAGATGGGACTGGTTGCGAACCATGATCGAAGATTCGGTGTTGGAGACGGAACCGCTCGGGCCGTCACTGGAAATTGCGGTGATCCGGCAGTTTTCGTCAACGGTAAATGCAATGCGGGCTGCGCCGGAATAACCGGTCGGGAATTCTTCCTCCAGAACATATGAACCCGCCTCCAGTGAAAGGAAGAGATCACCGTTTGCATCGGTCACGATCCGGTTTCCGGCCGGCTCAGAATAATCGTTGCCAGACAGATAAGAATACATGCCGGTGCCCGGCTTGCGGTACAGTATAAGTTCCTGCTCCTGATCTGTGCGGGAGATCGAAAACCTAATGTTTGCCAGAGAAAGATTAGTGAACGCGTCTATCTTATGAAGCGTCAGCGTATTGGGCTGGATGTAATAGTTTCGGAACGAGACGGTCTGATAGGAGGATGCAGGCTGATCCTGCGGATAGGACTGCATACGGATACCGCTCACGGTAGAGCCGGTCTGCCATGGAGCATCGCTCACGCGGCAATAGGACGCACACTGCGCCTGACTGCCGGAAGGCGGCAGATAGTTCTGCTCCTCAAATGAATACAGTCCGTCGATGCGCCCTGTTACGATCCATGTGTAAGTGTCGGTGGTTGCGTCATAGGTGTCGTATCCGATGGCAGAACTGCCAGTATCCTCGGCCTGTCTCTCATTAAGCGTCAGATAATAGGTGTCTCCGGCAACTTCCTGTCCGCCCTGCGGATGAACGCTGTCCATCTGAATCCGATAGGCCTCGCTGTCCGTCTGGTTTTTGATCTGTGCGATCGCATCCGCGTCGCCGAGAAAGGATTTTGTTACGCGCAGCTGCGCCTGCTTGGCGACCAGAACGCCGTCAATGTGCCAGCCGTCGCTGTCGTGATATTTCAGAACATACCAGCGAACTTTGAAGTAGTCCGTGGTCAGATTCTGAGCCGGGATCGACTTCCCGTCGATTGTGATGGAATATCCGCCGTCGGCACGGATAGCGGCAAAGACTTCCTCATCAGACGGGAACGCCGAGAGTGAGATGCCGTCATAGGCCGTCTGCGTGAGCGTGCGCAGCTGCGCGTCAACGTTGTACGCGCCGTTGGCGGTATTCTGCTCCGCAATCGGCATATAGCCTTCCTTGACCTGTGTATTCTCGTCCGTACCGAAGACCTTCGCGGTAAACAGGGACTGTGTGAAGTTTGTTGCAGGATTTCCCTTGAAGCCGTTGTCACGGCTGTCCATGATCTCGCAGGTCAGGCAGAGATAGAAGTTGACGGTCGGGATTTTTCCGCGCGCATCAAACGGTGTCCAGACAGCCTCCAGTTCAATTACACCGCTGCCGTCGTCAAACACAGCCAGTTCGGAGGCGCTGACCGGCGTACCGGCCGGGAAAAATGCTTCCCTGCCCTTGATGCGCCAGCCCGTAAAGTGGTAGAAGTAGACCTTGCTTTGAACAGTGTTGTCGGACTCGCCGACCTGCAGCGCTGTATCGTCCGGCCAGCGAAGCGTATGAGTATCGGTCAGGGAAAGGTCAACTTGCTCGTCGAGCGACGTCAAACCGCCGACGGTTCCATTGGTGATGATATACTGCTTGGCGACTGTTACGATTGAACTGAGTCGCTGGAGTTGTGCGGAAAGCGTGTCGGCGGTATACCGGATGGTGCATGCCAACCGGTCGCTGCTGCCGTCCTTGACGGCGGCAATCCGGATGGGGCAGGTGACAGGCTTAAAAAAGTAGACGACCGATTGCTCCAGCTGTGTAACGCCGGCCGGCTCAAGCGGCTTGCCGGTATTGAGATCCGTGATCTTCCAGACGTAACTCTCTTCAGCAGGCAGTTCGATTTCAAACGCCTGGGCGGTCAGAACTTCATAGACGCCGGTCTTTGAAATGCCGAATTCTGCCGGAGCAGTCACAGTGATGGTGTAAAACGTGTTCGCTGTCAGCATTTCTGTATCAGACAGCGATGTGGTTGGCTTTGTATTAGCAGGCAGATAATATACATAGCTGTGGTCGCTTTTTCCCTGTTCACTCAGCGGAATCCGCCATTCGCCGTTTTCTTCGTCGTAAACAGGCGCACAGTCTGCCCAGAGTTTGCTGGCGTCTCTGTTATCCGTATGCGGGAAGAGCAGTTCCCCGCTATATGCCGCGCGTTCAAAGCCAAATGCGCCATAGACGGCTTCCAATTCTGACGCTGTGACATAATACCGGGTTTGTCTGCCGAATACGGCGGTTGCCCGGACCGTCGATTCTTCCTTGACCAGCAGCGGTTTTCCGTCGCAGATGCGGTAATATCCGAGCCGGAAGGTCTGTGTCCCGTCTTCTTCCGCCGGCGTATCCTCTGCAGGTTCTTCCTCTGGTTCCGCATGATCTTCCGGGGCTGCATCCGGTTCTTCCGGATTCGCTGGAGTCTCCGGAAGAACCGGCTCCTCCGCCGCATCTTCATCGCCGTCTGCGGGGGCATCCTCCGTCAGGCCGCAAGTCAGCTCCCATGTGCCGTAGCACAGCATGCTGTGAACGTGTTCCGGGGCTGTGTTCGTGCAGGTCAGCGTCTGTGTGTCCGCCGGGACGGCGATTGTCTCAAAGCATTCCGGCCCGTGCTGATGCAGCAGAATCTGCGGCAGGTCGCAGCGCAGCGTTCCGTCTTCGCCGAAGCATGTTTCTGTATGTGTATGCAGGACGATCTCCGGCTTTTCACAGATCAGGACAGGCTCGGCGGGTGCAGATTCGTCCAAGCCGCAGACGAGGATATCTGCCCAGACATAGCAGTTGTCCGTGTGCTGGTGTTCCTCCGTTTCTTCTTCCCCGCAGATCAGATCGCCCTGCTGCCGTTCATAACAGTCTTCACTGTGCGTATGTGCTTCCGGCACTGTATGGCACGCTTCCGTATGTGTGTGCGCCTCGACTTCCACAAGTGTGCAGACGAGTGCGCCGGTATCGTCGTAGCAGGTCTGATCATGCAGATGGACGATGCAGGCGGTATCGTCGGCGTGTTCCTGTGCAAATGTGCAGTGAAGCGCCTGCTCCAAGCTGGAAGTGACCTGTGTATAGCAGCTTGCGTCATGCCTGTGTGCAGCGGCTGTCATGGTGATGGCAGGGTGGATCAGCGCATAGCCGGTTGCACTTGCGACAAGGACTGCAAGGCAGATCAAAGCCAGACGGTACCGCTGCCTGTTTTTGTGCGCCTTGCGATAGCGCTCTGTTTTGAACGTGGGAAGCAATTTCATGCGTGGGAACCTCCTGCGGATGAAAGCATGCGGGAAAGTCAAAGGGAATACGGAAAAGTCCGGGGAATTCAGCTTCATTATATCCAACGGGGGTTTACTTTTCAAGCATCAGATTTTACGGGGGTTCGTGGGAAAAATGGGAAAATAGAGGGCGAAAAATGCAAAAATGTAAGAAACCATCAATATTCGGGAGAGACTGCAAAAATAGGCGCGGCAGCAAGAAACAGCCCCCTCCGCCATTGGTGGAGGGGGCCGAACCTGATTGAAGCTTATGCTTCCTTTTTGCGTTCTCTTGCACGAAGAAACAGCAGGATACCGAGCAGCAGCGCCGCGCCGACGAGCCATGTGATGAGCACATTCTGCACAAAGCCCGCGACAATGAAGCCGACAAAGCTGACGATTGCGACTGTGACCGCGTAGGGAAGCTGCGTGGAGACATGGTCGAGATGCAAACACTGCGCACCGGCAGAGGCCATGATGGTCGTATCGGAAATGGGGGAGCAGTGGTCGCCGCAGACAGCGCCCGCGCAGCAGGCGGAGATGCCGATGATCAGCAGCGTGCTGTCAGCAGGGAAGACAGCAGTGACAATCGGGATCAGGATGCCGAATGTACCCCAACTCGTGCCGGAGGCGAAGGCCAGAATGCAGGCCACAACAAAGATCACGGCGGGCAGCATGCTGTACAGCCACTCAGACGCGGCGAACATCAGATTGTAGACATACACGTCCGCGCCGAGGGAGTTGATCATGGCTTTCAGCGAGACGGCCAGCGTCAGAATGATGATCGGTGGGACCATGGCGACAAAGCCCTTGGGCACGCAGGCCATAGCCTCCTTGAACGACAGAACCTTCCGCGCAACGAGATAGATAACCGTCAGTACCAGCGCAATGATGCCGCCCCACGGCAGGCCGACGAAAGCGTTCGTATTGCCGAAAGCACCGATAAAGTCGCCCGCGAACGACGGATTGCCGGACATATCAACGCCGAAGAAGCCGCCGACATAGATCATGCCGAGTGTGCAGGTCACGATCAGCGCCAGCACCGGGAGAATGAGGTCGATCACGCGACCATTGGGGTTAGCCGACTCCCCGGCGTCCGCCGTCAGCGCGGACAAATCACCCTTCGCGGCCTTTTCCTCAAATTTGCGCATGGGGCCGTAATCGAATTTCATGGCAACGAGTGCGAGGATGAACACGAAGGTCAAAATGGAATAGAGGTTATAGGGGATGGCCTTGACAAACAGTTCAATGCCGCTCATGCCGGTGTCGAGGCCCTCCGCCGTGGAGGAAACTGCCGCCGCCCAGGACGAGATCGGCGCGATCATGCACACGGGAGCCGCCGTGGCGTCGATCAGATAAGCCAGTTTTGGGCGGGAGATCTTGTGGCCATCCGTGACCGGGCGCATGACGGAGCCGACAGTCAGGCAGTTGAAATAATCGTCGATGAAAATCAGAATGCCGAGCACGAACGTCGCCAGCTGCGCGCCTGCGTGCGTCTTGATGTGCGTCTCGGCCCAGCGGCCAAAGGCAGCCGAGCCACCTGCTGCGTTGACCAGCGAGACAATAATGCCCAGCAGCACGAGGAACAGAAAAATGCCCGCATTGGCGGCAATCGCGGCAATCAGGCCATCATTCAGGATGGTGTCGAGTGTTGCGACGGGTGCGAAGCCGCAGGTAAACAGGCCGCCGACGAGAACGCCGATGAACAGCGCGCTGTAGGCTTCCTTTGTGATGAGCGCCAGCACGATGGCAATGACTGGCGGCAGCAGCGACCACGCTGTGTTTGCAAGTGACGCGCCGTTTGCGCACTTGACTGCCGCGATGACGAGCAGTGCCAGAATGACGATGGCGACGATCTTGGTCAGGATCGTTTTGGATTTGGGTGTTTTGGTTCTCATGAAGCCCACTCCTTTAATAAAAATGCGTCATGATTTTCCATCATGACGCACACAAGATCCTCATGTTCGCGCATGACAGCTCTCCACGGAAAAACCGTGACAGTCCGCAGGATCTTTTCCTGCGTCCCAGATACCGGCGCTGCGGGAACGGCGCCGGCTCTTCGGCGGCTTCTCCTTTCAGACACCCGGTTCCCGCCGGATACGCGTCTTACTCCTGTCAGCCGCAGCCTCTCTCATAACGGGTTTCATTATACAGCGCGGTAAAGAAATGTCAAGAATATTTATGAGTATTTCTTGAATAATTATAATTATAATTTATAATTCTGCCGAATGATGACGAATCCCGGGGATCGCGCATACGATAGAGCGGGAGGAGAGTATCATGTTTTCCTATCTCTTTACGTTCCGCAGCCAGACGGCGGCACACAAATCGTACAGGACGGGAAACACTGCCAGCGGCATCGGCACGAAGAGAAAGGCGCGGTGCAGGAGCGCGACCTCGCGCCCATTGACAAAATACCGAATCCACACGGCATAGTACAGAAGCAGGAAGAGGGCGGCAAGATACAGCCATATGCTGCGCACATTCACCGGTTCCCGACTGACAAGGAACGTCACGGCAAGAAGGTAGGCGATGCGGCTGACCTGTTCCACGATCTCCACCCACCGCGTCACCTTTGCCGACGGCGCGCTCGGTGAGCGCCGCCGCAAAAGACAACAGCAAGTCGCCGACCCCCGGTAGGGAAATCGCCGCCCCCGGGTCAGCGAGCCCTCGTCAGTGCGCGAGCAGTTTCGGGTTTTGCCGGAGCGCGCTCGGCGTGATGCCCTTCTGCTTACGGAACGCCTTATTGAAGTTGACCGTGCTGTTGAAGCCGCATCGCGTCGCGATCTCCGCCATGGTCTGATCCTCTCCCGAGAGGATCAGTTTGACTGCCCTGTCCACGCGCCTCGCGGTGATGTAATCCCAGAGCGAAAAACCGTTGGTTTTACGGAACAGGTGCGAGAAGTAGTTCGGGCTGTACCCCGCCAGCGCCGAGAGATCGGCGAGACGAATGTCCTCGTCGAGATGCTCGTCAATGTAGGAAAAGACCGACAGCATATGGGCAAAGACCGCCCGCTGCTCGCCCTCTCCCCCCTGCTCACGGTACCGATGATTGCGGAGCAGATCGATGAGGAGCAAACCGAGGTAGGCACAGACCGCCTCGCGGAAGTCCTCCCGGCCAAGGCGCAGTTCTTCTTCCATCTGACGGAAGAAGCGACGCGGCGTCTCGGCACGCTCGGCGGGAATCCGATTACGGAATGCCGCCGAATGCGAAAAACAGAAATCAATAAACGGATTGTTTCCCTGCTGCACCGCCAGATAACGCGGCTCAAAATGCAGGTTGGTGATCGAGAGCCCCTCACCCGCCGCCCCGGTGATACAGTGCACCTCGCCTGAGGAAAACACGAACACGTCGCCCCGCCTTACGGGATACACGGCGCTCTCCGTCGTATATTCGCCCTCGCCCCCATTCACCGTCATGACTTCAAAGCGCGTGTGCGAGTGCCGGACAAAACCGCGCTC
>ERZ779888.2974-NODE-2974-length-13109-cov-6.962770_pt1 | contig 13109 bp, 7 predicted proteins | sample MGYA00511245_ERZ779888 | MGnify/ENA primary metagenome ERZ779888 (study PRJEB29588, sample SAMEA2155255) | human gut metagenome | biome: human gut; feature: human-associated habitat; material: faeces | place: Denmark | collected 2008/2010 ... | reverse complement strand
GCTCGCTCGGCATCGCGCTGTTCGTGGTCGGCGTGCTCGCCGCCACCATCTACGCGTGTGTGCAGGAAATGCGGCAGACGCCCGCCGCGCTGATGCGTCCGAAAGCGCCGCGCGCCGGCTCGCGCATTCTGTTGGAACGGATTCGGCCGGTCTGGAATCGCATGGGCTTCCTCGGCAAAGTGACCGCGCGCAACATTTTCCGCTTCAAGTCGCGCCTCATCATGACGGTCGGCGGTGTGGCCGGCTGCACCGCGCTGATCGTCTGCGGCCTGGCCATCAACGACACCGTCGCAGACCTCGGCATCAAGCAATACCGCGACATCTACCAGTACGACCTGATGGTGGTTTCCGACGATTCGGACGCGTCGGCGATGCGCACGAAAGTCGCGTCAGACGGGCGTGTCACGTCATCGCTTGACGTGCGCATAGAGTCGGGCGATTTGACGGTTGCGGGCAGTGGCGACGGTGACAGCGGCAAGGCCGGCAGCAGCGGCAGCGAAAGCATCCAGCTGGTCGCGGTGCCGGAAAAGCATCTGTCCAATTTGGGCGAAATGGTCACGTTGCAGCCGGTCTCGTCCGGCATACTGGGCACGTCCGGCGTCGGCAAAACCGGTTCGCTGAAACTCGATGACGATGGCGTGATCGTCGCGCAGTCGGCGGCAAGCGCGCTGGGCGTCAAGGCCGGTTCCAAGGTGCGACTGACCAACGGCGACGGCGTGCAGGCGACGGCGAAGGTGAGCGCGGTGAATCGCAACCTCATCGGCTCGGATGTGTATGTAAGCGAAACCTACTACGCCAAGCTTTTCGACTCGAAAGACGCGAAGAACACCAAGAATTCCAAGAGTTCCAAGGATTCCGAGGCTCTGACGTGGAACGCCATGCTCGCCAAGCTTTCCGGCTCCGACGCCTCGCAAACCGACTATGCGGAATCGCTCGAAGAGGACAGTTCGGTGATGAAGGCCGTAAGCTGCGCGCATATGGCCGACAGCTTCAAATTCGACCTCATGGGCGCGGTGGTGGCGCTGATTGTGGCGCTCGCCGGCGGTCTGGCACTGGTGGTGCTGTTCACGCTCGCCAACACGAATGTGTCGGAACGCGTGCGCGAGATGGCTACGCTCAAGGTGCTCGGCTTCTTCGACCGCGAAGTGCACCATTACGTGAACCGTGAGATGATGATCCTCACCGTCATGGGCGTGATACTGGGTCTGCCGCTCGGCCGGCTCGTCGGCGGCATGCTGACGATGGCGCTCAACATGCCCTCGTTGTATTTCGAGGTGGAGGTCAAGCCGCTGAGCTACGTGATCGCGGCCGTGGCGACCATGGCCTTCGCGCTGCTCGTGCAGCTGTTCGTCAACCCCGTCCTCGACCGCATCGACCCCATCAGCTCCCTCAAGTCCGTGGAGTAGCGCCCCTCCGAAGCCCTCTCAGTTCTTCGGGTAGCGGTAGTTGTGGGGGAGTTGGGTGGTGAGCTGCGGGTCCAGGCCGAGTTCCTTGAGTTGGCGGTCGATTTCGAGGCGCGCACGTTCCACAAGTTCGGCGCGACGGCTGTCCAAACCGTTCAGCCCCTCCTGCTTTTCCAGCGATTCCAACGTCTCCGCCATACGCTTGAGCCGGTCCTGATGGTGCAGCAGCGCACGTACCTGCGCATGTTCGCGTACGATCTCACGCCAATCGGATGGCGTGTGCGCAATCTCCCGAACCGCGGTGACGGGGTGTATGTCGGCCACCTGATACGTGATCGAGCCGAGCAGCGGCATCAGGAACACCGTAATCGCGCCGGCTGCGACCAGTGTCGACGCGGTGTCGCTTTGCATGGTGCCGACCTTCACCGCCAGCGACGTGACGGCGACGATGATCGGCAGCGCGGTCGTGCAATACAGGGCTACGGTGACGCGATGATGCGATGACAGCGGATTCTTGCGTTTGTCGAGCGATAGCGCAACATATACGGGCACCGCGCGAATCAACATGAGCATGACGATGAACGCGACGAGCAGTGCGGGCCGGCCTGCCACGGCGCGCACGTTGATCGCGGCGCCTGACACCACAAAAAATACAGGAATGAGGAAGCCGTAGCCGACACCCTCCAACTTCATTTCCAGCGACTTGCTGCCGTCGGGGATGATGTAACGCAGGATGAAGCCCGCGGCGAACGCGCCGAGCACCGCGTCAAGTTCGAACAGCGCGGAAATGGTGACAAGGAAGATGAGCAGGAATGTGGTCAGTCGCATGAGCGTTTGCGATGACGTGTTCGCATTTTCCGTAAGGAAACGGTACAGGCGATGGCCGGTTTTCAGTGCTTTCGTAGGTAGCATCGCGCACAGTAGGCAGATGGCAAGGAACGCGCCGAGCACGAGCATGGTTTGCCAGCCGGTTCGGGTGGACAGCAGGATGGCCATGGCAAGGATTGGGCCGAGTTCGCCCCACGTTCCGTACGAGATGATGGCGTCGCCGATGGGGGTGCCTTCGAGGTTGCGTTCCTTGAGAATCGGCATGAGCGTGCCGAGCGCGGTGGTGGTGAGTGCGATTACCGTGGCCACACCGTTGATGCCTTGCTTGGTGAAGAACGGAAGGAATGTCACAACCAGCCAGGCGAGGCCTAGCGTGATTCCCCATGTAAGCAGTCCGACTTTGCCTTGATGTCCGGCGAGTCGTTTCGGATCGATTTCGTAGCCGGCGAGCAGGAACAGGAACGCCATGCCGAGCTCGTTCAAGAGTTTCACGGCGTCGTTTACTTCGATCACGCCTAGTCCGTACGGGCCGAGCGCGGTTCCGGCGGCGAGCAGCAGCACGGTTTGCGGAATGAACTTGCCTGGGATCAGCTGCGCCACGATTGGGCTGACGGCCGCCACCGCCATGATGATGGTTAGGGAAACAAGCTCTTGCGTCATGTTTCCAGCCTAGTGAGTCTGCGTGACGGTGCTCGGATACGCGGTGACCCCCATGACGCGCTGGGGGTGAGGTTAAGTTTTTGTTAATTTTATGGGGTAGGGGGTTCTATAAGCTTTTATTATCCGTGGAAAATGGTGGAACTGTTTTGTTTGTAAGCGCACTAGGTAGGGTGCAAAGTCCGTCCGGAACGCCATATAATGTCCCTGTACTAGGTGGTTCAAGGGGGCTTAAACTGATGGCAGGCATTTTGCGAGGGGGCACGTGCGGCGGGTCGAGAAGCAGCGGGTCGCAAGATACACGCACCTACGTTCCGCCGACGTTCGCCGAGGCGACCGATGTGTCCGAAGAGATTCGCGAGCGTCGCGCCGACGTGGGTAGATCCATTGCCCTGCGTGTGCTTGCGGCGGTGCTGATTTTCTCCGCAATCGGCATTGGTCTTTTCCCGAAAGTGCTGCAATACCAGTCCGCGCAAAAGCTGGCGAGCACGTCCGCCCGTTCCGAGCAGAGCGTCGCGGGCTGGCCGTATCCGCAGGCCGACGAGGCATTCGCCGCAGCTGGGGCGTACAACAAGCGTCTCGCCGAATCGGGACAGCCGGTGATTGGCGAGGCTGAGGATCCGCTCGCCGAGTTGTACAACAACAATCAGTCCGACTCCAGCGACGGTTCCGGTTCCAGCTCGACGGGCGCAGGCGCCACTGGCGATGGTAACAAGGATTCCGCTAGCTCCAAAGACGCGGAATACCAGCGTTTGCTGGATACTGGCGATGGCGTGATGGGTTCCATCCGCATTCCAAAGATTTCTGTGGATTTGCCGATCTACCATGGCACGTCGGAGCAGACGCTTGCGTCCGGTGCGGGGCATTTGTATGGCAGTAGTCTGCCGGTGGGTGGCAAGGATACGCATGCGGTGATTACCGGACATCGGGGTTTGGTTGAAGCCTCAATGTTTACGCGTTTGGATGAGATGCGGGTTGGCGATTACTTCTATATCGATGTGATGGGCCATACGCTTGGCTATATGGTGGATCGTATTACCGAAATCGAACCTAACGACACATCGCAATTGAAGATTACCTCTGGCGAGGATCGGGTCACGTTGATGACATGCACTCCGTACGGTGTGAATACGCATCGTCTGTTGGTTTCGGCATTACGTTCCGCCATTCCCGAAGAGATTCCCGCGGAGGATGATGCGGCAAAAGATGTGCGTGTGATTGCGGGCGTGGTGTCAGCTGCCACGTTGCTGGTCGGTTTGTTGTTGGTTTGGCTGCTCCGCTGTCCGTGGTATGTCCGTAGGCATGCCGCTTGGTGGCCAAAGCGCAACTAGGGGTTGATGGCGTTAATGTTGCACTTGACAGATGCTTTTTTGTCGAGGAAAATTCTGAAAGAGGCATGACAACGTTTGCTTATAGTTTTTGCATCGCGATTTACGGGGGCAAGAATACTCTAGAATCGCGATGATATGTGCGATTTCAAGGAAAGTATATCCCCTTGATTACCTCGTTGGGAGGGTATGTATCCCTCTGTTTTTCTCCTTAAGGTTTAGGCAACGAAGCGATTGTCGGACGGTATGTGAAGCGAAGACGCATCAAATATACCGGTCGAAGGAGGAAGGTATTTCCCCGATCGCTTAACGGTACAAGGGGGTAGGCGTATGAGACACGTCTTTGAGCGAAACAGGGCGAGGGGCACAGGTCTGTTCACGCGTCGTGTCATTGCGGCCGTCGCGACGGTCGCAATGCTCGCCGGCGTGGGGTGCGTCACTGCTTCGTCAGCGGCGGCGGAAGATGCCACGGGAGCCTTGGAACAACAAATCGAGCAGCCGGTATTGCAAGAATCTGGGCAAGAGGATTCACAGCCGGTGGAACAAAATTTGATGGTGGGAGAAGAGCAGCCGTCAGAGCAAGAGCAGCCGTCAGATCAAGAGGCTTACCAGCAAGTCGAACAAGAAACGGAACAAGAAACGAAAGAAGAGACTGAGCAGTGGGTTGAGCAGGAGGTTGAACAACAATCTGAACAACCTGATGAGCAGCCAGTTACGTTGTCCGCTCAACCGATTGCGCGAGCAAATCGGGCGCAGTCGGTTGCGCAGAACGAGACTGGTTCTCAGTTGGGCGCTCCGGAGAAGCATAAGCGCATCAAGAAGAACGATAATGGCAGTTACACCGTGAACGTGGATGTGAAGGGCGCCGTCAACAGCACCACGGTCACCACCACCCAGCCGATCGACTTCACGCTGGTGCTGGATGTGTCCGGTTCGATGGACGATCCGATGAGTAAGACGGATCGGACCAGGCGGTTAGACGCACTGAAAGAAGCGGTTAAAGCATTTCTTGATGAAGCTGCGAATACTAATACGGAGGCCGGTTCCGAACTGGTTCACGTTGGACTGGTGAAGTTCGCCGGCGATAAAACGGACAAAATCGGGGATGACATGTACCGAAGTGGTGGGTACACCTACAACTACTCCCAAATCGTTAGCAATCTGACTGCGGATATGAACGGTCTGAAGAACAAAGTCAGCAAACTCAAAGCCGCTGGCGCCACCCGAGCCGACAATGGATTCAATCTTGCGGCCAAGATGATGGGCAGTGCTCGAACCGATGCGAAGAAGGTCGTTATCTTTTTCACGGATGGTTCGCCTACATCGTCTAGTGGCTTCGAGGGTAAAGTGGCAAATAAGGCCGTCGAAGCTGCCAAGGAATTGAAAGATGGTGGCGCCACGGTGTATTCCATCGGTGTTTTTTCCGGTGCTGATCCCTCCTCGATCCAAGGTAACGAGAACCAGTTCATGCACGCGGTGTCCAGCAATTTCCCAAAGGCAACGAAATACAACCAGCACGGTGAAGGGAATATCAAAGCCGGCTATTATAAAAGCGCGACGAACGCTTCGGAGCTGAATGCCATCTTCGACGAGATTGAGAAGAGCGAGACCACCACATCCGCATACACCAAGGTGACCATGGAGGACACGCTCTCCGGCTATGTCGAGCTTGCGGATAGCAACTACAAGGTCGTTGCCAAGGATGCTTCCGGCAAGGTGGTCTCCTTGACTAAGAATGTCGATTACACCTTGACGTATGACGCGAGCACGAAGAAATTCACGGTCGCATTCCTGAAGCCTCTGGTCAACAACGTGACATACACGCTGGAATACAACGTGAAACCCACGCAGAAAGCGTATGACGAGTATGCCGCCAACCTGAACGCCGGTAAGGATGGATATGACGGCGTAAAGGGTGACGCGAACACCGATCTGCCGGGAAACGCCACGTCCTCGAACCAGCCGGGTTTCCATGCGAACGATTCCGCGTGCCTGGCGTACTCGGCCGATGGCGTGGATCATGCATGCGGCGGCAATCCGTATCCGCATCCGGTGATCCAGGTGGTTTCCTCGACGCTGCATATCGAAAAGCAGTGGAGTGGAGACGGTGACAAGCCGGAAAGCATCACGGTGGATATCAAACAGGGCAACGATACCTATAAGACGGTCACGCTGAAGCGTGACGATAGCGGCAAATGGTCCACCGACGTGATTATTCCGGCAGGCGCCCAAAAGACGTACACGGTGACGGAAGTCGAACCGGACAGCCACTTGTGGAAGGCTTCCTACCAGCACAAGGTCGGCGATGGAAATCTCGCTGACGGCAATGCGGTGACGGTGCCGGAATCCACGGCATCGCAGGAAGCCACGGTGATCATCACCAACACGTTGAAGCAGACCATGCTGACGCATGCGATTGGCGTGCAGAAGGAGCTGAAGGGCCGCGATTGGAAGGATTCCGACGAGTTCACTTTCAAGCTGAAGGCAGACGATTCCAATCCAGACGCGCCGATGCCAGCTTCCTGCAAGAACCAGTCGGCGTGCACGGTGACGGTGAAACGCGATTCGTCTGACGATCACGTTGCTTACTTCGGCGACATCACGTATGACGCAGGTGAAGCCGAGTACACATATCTTGTGACGGAGAACGCTGGTAATGCTTCCGCAATGTATTACTCGCAGGCGGAATACCGGGTGGTCGTGTCCGTGATGAAAGACGGAACGTCCGGTGAATGGAAGGCCGTTGTCGAATCCGTGACCCAGCTGAAAACCGATTATGGTGCCGCTGGTTCGAATTGGGACGAGACCCAGCCAATGCTGTTCACCAACCAATACATTTCGGCATCGTCACTGCCATTGACGGGCCGCATGGGTGCGGAACGATGGTGGCAGATTGCGGCCGGCGGAGTTGGCGTGCTGGCATTGCTCGCCGTCGCTGCGGCCGACCAGTGGAGACGCAAGAAGCGGCTCAGCTGAACAACACAGGATTTGCGGATCGCGGGGGCATGTTGGGTTCCCGCCTCCCGCGATTGCAGAACACAGTAACCAACAATCAAGGAAGAGGAGATTCTCATGAAGATGAGGAAGCTTTTCGCAGGGCTGGCCGCCGCGGCAACGTTGCTGAGCGGCATGGCCATCGGCGTCGCCGCCGCACAGGCTGATGATGCTCCATTGCTGCAAGTTAACCACGCACAGGAAGGCCATACGTACACGCCATACAAGTTTGCCACGTTCGAGAATCCTGGCGATGGCTCGGTCGAAGTGAAAACGGTTGACGCATGGAAGGGAGCTGTGACCACCGCTGCTGACGTGGCTGATGGAAGCCACAACGGCATCCCGACAGAGTACAAGGATAATCCAGCCGCCTATGTGGCGACGTTCACTGCGGATCAGCTCCGTGTCTTCGCCAAGACCTTGGCTGGGATTACTCCGCCGGCAGGACCTGATGGTACTGGCCTGACCGTAGCCAAGGATCAGGCAAATACGAGCCAGGTGGTCAATGTGAACGGAGAAGGCTGGTATCTGGTGAAGGATACGTTCACCAAGGCTGGCGAAACGACTGTGACGTCGGGGACTCCGGCTGTGGTGGCCACCACCGTCAATGGACTGTCCAATCTGAGGATTGCGGCCGATACGACGACCGGTCAGGGCAACATCACGACTGAAGGCCAGTTCAACGCGAAGAACGCGAATCCGACCGACGAGCCGCTCAAGTTCGCCCGGATGAATGACGTGGATGTGAACGGTAAGAGCGTAAAGGTGGGCGACACCGTGGACTTCACTGTGGCCGCGGACGTTCCTCATGCTGCGGCTGGCTGGGATGCGTACCCCTTTACCATTACCGATACCGCGTCCAAAGGTTTGCAGATTGCGGCAAAGAGTGCCTTCACGGTCCAGTTCGGAGATCATACTACTGTGGATCCCGATCTGTACACGATAACGCAGGAAGGCAATGCTCAATCCGGCACCACCACGACCATCTATTTTGCCGATGCCACAACGCTGGCCGGTAGGACGATCGTCGTGTCGTACCAGGGCACCGTCACCAAGGATGCGTTGGATGGCTTGAGCGGCAGTGTGGACAACAAGGCCACAATCACCACCAAGGATGGTACCAGCGGTGAAGGCAAGACTGTCCTTAAGACCTACGGTTTCCAGTTCACGAAGATTGGCAAGGAAGGGAATGAGGCCAAGCCTCTAGCCGGCGCCAAGTTCGTTGTCAAGAATGCGGAGGGCAAGTTCCTTAAGCAGGCTGAGGACGGTGCGTGGTCGTTTGTTTCCGATCAGAATGATGCCAAGACGTTCACTACTGAGAATGATGGTTTGGTGAAGGTCGCGGGTCTTGCGGCGGGAACCTACACGGTTGTGGAGACTCAGGCTCCGACCGGCTACGCCCAGAACTTCAGGGTCACTTTCAATGTGGAGATCACAGATGAAGGTCTCGTCACCTTCGAGCCGGATGCCCTTCGTCAGGTCCAACCGGTCGATAACACCACTGCGAATGCCACCGCTACCGTGCTGAACGTCAAGTCTGTCACTCAGCTGCCGCTGACCGGTGCCGCGGGAACCGTGTTGTTCACCGTCGTGGCGCTGCTGGTGGGTGGCGCTGGCGTGGCTGTGGCGGTCAAGAGTCGTCGCCGCACGTACTGAGCGCATGCGTTCGGTGTGAGTGAGTTGTGAATTGACTCACTCACAATAAAAGTCAATGCGGGCGGTTGTGGGTATTCCATAATCGCCCGCATTGATGTGTGACCGACCGGTTGAAGTGATATACGGTCAGCAATATTTGAAAAGCTGCTTGTGAGAAGTCGGATATACACTTGCTTCATCACGGGGTATAGCAAAGGGGGTAAAACGATGCGCGGTGGAGGATCATTCAGCATGGAAGAGCTCCAAATGTTGCGGGATCTGCCGGCGGTGGCTAACGTATCGAAAGACCGCATCACGTACTCCAACGCTTTCAAACAGGTGTGTGTCATACGGTATCTTGCGGGGGAATCGCCGACCAAAATCTTCCGCGAGGCGGGATTGCCGCCGGAACTGATTGGGTATAAACGTATAGAACGAAGTGTGGCGCGTTGGAAGGCTGCCGTCCTCAAATCCGTGAGTGGTAGCAGTAACATGAGTAACGGCGAAATCATTACGGAGCTCATCAACCTGTATGTTCATGCGGTGACGCGCAAGGGGAAACTCGACGACATCGCAGGAATCGTCAATCCCGATAAGGCGAACATTGGAAATGCTCCGCATCCGCTGGACGGGGCGAACGTGTCGGGGGGGGGGGGATATATCCGCGGCCGGGCCCGTCCCGTCCGATGCGGCTGCCATCGCCGTGCCGCCTGCACCTCTCAGCGCGAGCAGCGGCCTTGACAGCGAGACGGCGCTTGTCATCATCAAACAACAGGCTCGGCGTATCGACGAGCTGGAACGCGAAAACGAATCGCTCCGTGGCAAGCTGAAAACCTTGGCAAGCTGACTCCACCCGTCGCAAAGCGTTTTTTGGAAAAGATGCGAATCTGCCACATATAGCGCATTTCGCGGTACGAACAACGGCAGAGATTGTGCGGCTCCCGCGGTAGGGTGTGAACATTATGACTTTTGGGAATACGAAAACCGGAAAAACTGGTATAAGCACGTCCGAAGCGACGGAAACCGCGCAAATCAAATCCATCGAAAGCCTCGACAAAGACAACGACATGGAACGCGGCCTGAAAAATCGCCACGTCCAGTTCATCGCCATCGGCGGAACCATCGGCACCGGTCTGTTCCTCGGCTCCGGCAAATCGATCGCGCTGACCGGACCGAGCATCATCCTCGTGTACATCGGCGTCGGCCTGATCATGTTCCTGCTCATGCGCGCCATCGGCGAAATGATGTACAGCGACCCAAGCCAGCACACCTTCATCAACTTCATCACCCGCTACCTCGGCCGCGCGTGGGGCAAATTCGCCGGCTGGACGTACTGGATCGTGCTCATTCTGACCGGCATGACCGAAATCACAGCCGTCAGCACCTATTTCGTCACGTTCTTCGGCACGTTCGGCATAGACCTCAAATCATGGAAATGGCTTATCGAACTGTGCTTCCTCGTGGCGCTCACCTGTGTGAACCTCATAGCCGTGAGAGTGTTCGGCGAGGCGGAATTCTGGTTCTCCATGATCAAAATCACGCTGATTGTGGGTCTGATTGTCACCGCCGTGGTGATGCTGTTCCTCGGCTTCCACTACCCGGCCACGCATATCGAAGGCGTGGATGGCACGGTCTCCGGCGCCACCGTAAGCCTGAAAAACATCACCGACGGATTCCAACTCGCGCCGAACGGCTGGATGAACTTCCTGCTGAGTTTCCAAATGGTGTTCTTCGCATACCAGCTCATCGAATTCGTGGGTGTCACCGTGTCCGAAACCCAGAACCCGCGCAAAGTGCTGCCGAAAGCCGTCAACGAGCTGATCATGCGCATCCTCATCTTCTACGTGGGCGCGCTCGTGGCCATCATGGCCATCGTGCCGTGGCGCAACTTCCATCAGAACGCGGACGGCTCGTTCGGCTCCCCGTTCATCATGGTGTTCAAATACGCTGGCCTCGACTGGGCTGCCGCGCTCGTGTTCTTCGTGGTGATCACCGCAGCCGCGTCGGCACTCAATTCGCTGATCTACTCGGCGGGCCGCCACCTATACCAGCTTGCGCAGGACTCCGAATCGCCCGCTATGCAGCGCCTCGGTGAGGTGTCGGATCACAAGGTGCCGGCGAAGGCGATTATCGTGTCCGGCTGTATGATTCTGTTCTCCCCGCTGATCAACGCGATCCCGGGCATCTCCAGCGCGTTCGTGCTGTTCGCCTCCGCAGCCAGCGCCGTCGTGGTCTTCATCTACGTGCTGACGATGCTTGCGCACCGCCGCTACCGTCAAAGCGCCGACTTCCTGCCGGACGGCTTCGTCATGCCGGCATGGCAGGTGTGCGACTGGATTGCGATTGCGTTCTACGTGTTCGTGTACGTCACGCTGTTCCTGTCCGCAGATACGCGCGGTTCCGCCATCGCCGGCCTGCTGTGGCTCGTCGTGTTCGGCGGCTACTGCCTGCTGCACGAGCGATTCCAGAACCGCGATTTGAAAGCGGCTCTAGGGAAGTAGACGTATTGCCTGTCGCTGCGGTATGCGTGGCATGCGCGTGTTGCGCTACGTGTCGCGCATTCGACGAAAGAGGGCCGGTGGAAACCTTGCGAAAATGTGCGTTTCCACCGACCCTCGTCGTGTAATCGCAATAAAACAGTGCGAAACGTTAGTGCACGAATCGTACGAAATCGGCGCGAATCAGCCGATGTAGTCGGCCTCGTTCGTCGGGCTGGACGGGACGGCGTGGTCCTCCGTAACCTTTCCCAGGCCGGACAGGTACGCTTCACGGCCGGCCTCAATCGCATTCTTGAAAGCGCGCGCCATCAGCGGAATGTTGCCGGCGGAAGCGATCGCTGTGTATGCCATCACCGCGTCCGCACCCATCTCCATAGCCTCCGCAGCCTGGCTCGGGCGGCCGATGCCCGCGTCGATAATCACCGGAACGTTGGCATTCTTGATGATCACTTCGATGAAATCGCGTGCGCGCAGGCCCTTGTTCGAGCCGATCATCGCGCCGAGCGGCATCACGCATGCCGCGCCCGCGTCCTCAAGACGTTTCGCTGCGATCGGGTCCGGGAACATGTACGGCATGACCACGAAGCCCTCCTTGGCCAGCTTTTCCGTGGCCTTGATGGTCTCCTCGTTGTCAGGCAGCAGGTACTTCGACTCGTGCTCGATCTCCACCTTCACGAAGTCCGTCTGGCACACCTCGCGGGCCAGACGTGCGATGCGCACCGCCTCCTCGGCATTGCGCGCGCCGGACGTGTTCGGCAGCATGGTGATGCCCTTCGGAATGTAGTCGAGCAGGTTGTTTTCGGTGGTGCGGCAGCGGCGCAGCGCCATGGTGACGATTTGCGTGCCCGCGTTCTCGATGGTGGCCTTGATGAGGTTCAGGTCGTAACGACCGGAACCGAGGATGAAGCGGCTGGTGAACTTGTGGCCGCCGAGAATCAACGGATCGGCGTCTCCTGTGGCGATCTCGTCGTACGCGTGCGCGTCCGGCTCTGGCAGAATCGCCGTGTTCGTGGTGGTGCCGACCAGCTCGTCAAGCGTGGCGTTCGGTGCGGCCGCAACATCGGCTGCTGCGGTGGTGATGGTGTTTTCGGTGCTCATCGTCGGTTCCTTTCGTTGGGGTGTTTGGTGTTGCTGTTGTTGCGATTGCTGTGTTGCTGTTGTGTTGTGTGCAACGTGCGTTTGTAATCGCAATAAAAAATTCGATTACGGCAGTGGAGTAACGTAGCAGTGCGTCAGGCGTCTTCCTCGCCGAGGATTAGTCGCGTGATCATATTGGCTTCGTGGCAGGCGACCACGCCCACGCGCGGCGCCATCAGGCCGGCACCCGGTACCGGAGCCGTCTCGCCATCGCCACAGAAGTAGAAGTTCTTCGAAACGCGACGCGTGCTCACTAGGTTGGAGCTGCGGAAGCCGGCCATGCCGGACGCGCTGACGAGCTTCTTGCCCGGCAGATTCTCCAGCACCGCGTTGACGAGCATCGTCTTGTTTTCCGGCACGTCGAACGCCTCGCAGATGATGTCCTCGTTTTCGAACAGCGTCGGCACGTTCTCGTCGGTCACCTTGACGGTGTCGATGGTGATGTCCGTGAACGGGTTGATCTGGCGCAGATTGCTGCGCAGCGCCTCCGTCTTGTACTGGCCGAGGTCCTTCAGGAAATACTGCTGGCGATTCAGATTCGTCATATCCACGCGGTCGAAGTCGATCAAGTGCAGGTGGCCGACGCCGATGCGGGTCAGCGCCACCGCGATGGTGGAGCCCAGGCCGCC
>ERZ779888.2972-NODE-2972-length-13114-cov-2.680374_pt1 | contig 13114 bp, 10 predicted proteins | sample MGYA00511245_ERZ779888 | MGnify/ENA primary metagenome ERZ779888 (study PRJEB29588, sample SAMEA2155255) | human gut metagenome | biome: human gut; feature: human-associated habitat; material: faeces | place: Denmark | collected 2008/2010 ... | reverse complement strand
GAGGCGGTGTAGAGGGGATACAGCAGAATCGTCGGAAGCATACGGCGCACGGAGTAGCCGCCGAGGATGCACAGCAGGATGGCCAGGAAGATCATGCCCACGATGGACAGGGCGAGGCTTCCGAGTGTCATCAGCAGCATCAGCCGGTTCTGAAACGTCTCCGTATGCTCCTGCGTCACATCTTCTTCCATCCTCAGAAGCCTTCGCTCATATGCCACAAGCATTTCCTGATCCCGGCTCATAAACTCTGCAATAAAATTATAAAGAAACTGTTCCTTTGTCTCTCCCTGATGCATCCTCTTCCTCTGGATCCGCCGGATCAGCCGGAGTGAAAAATCTTCATCATCCACGATCACAATATGATAACGGTTCACAAAAAAGAACATCCTGTATCGACTGTTCAGTACATCCAGCAACTTCGGAATGCAAAGCGTTCCCGCAACGCACTCCTGCTGGTTTTCTATCTTACAGAATCCGATCTTTTCCAGGCGGATCTCATTTTCATAAATGATCCCCGCCCTTGCAAGCGTTTCCTCTGCGTGTCGTGCATCCGTCACAAACACCGCAGGGCTTCTCTCTGCTTCCCACTCTTCTATTTCTACAGGCTGCAGTTGTCCGCCAAATTTAAATATCATTCTACCACCTTATTTTCCGTCTTTATTGCAGCCCGGTCATATGCCTCCTGATAGAGCATTTCTTGTGAATTACATGGCTGTCCTTCACATTTTATCATAGAATACTTTCCATGGTAATCCTCTGTTCTTGCTTTTTTATTATCGCTGAGCGTCAGATCAAAAAGTCCACGGATCCGTTTCTTTATTTTTTCTGAATAAACCGGAGTTGCCACTTCGACACGCTTTACTGTATTTCTTGTCATAAAGTCGGCAGAACCAATATAATATTTCGTTCTTTCTCCACAGCCGAAGATATAGATCCTGGAATGTTCCAGGAATCTTCCGACAATACTGATGATATGAACGTTTTCCGTCTCACCTTTTATCCCCGGAACCATGCAGCAAATTCCTCTTATGATCATGTCTACTCTGACTCCTGCTTTAGATGCCTCAACCAGTTTATCAATGATCCTTTTATCCGTCAGGGAATTCAGTTTCAATCCGATATAAGCGTCTTCTCCCTGCTTTTTATGGCGGATCTCTTCGTCGATCAGAGCAATTACTTTTGACTGCAGACACTTTGGTGCAACCATAAGATGGTCTACTTCCTCAATGATCTCACCTTTTGTCAATGCCTGAAATACTCTGGCAGCCTCCATCCCAATCTGTTCATTTACCGTCATCAGGCAAAGATCCGTATACAGTCTTGCCGTCTTTTCATTATAATTTCCTGTTCCGATCTGCGTGATATATTCAATGCCTTTCTCACTACGCCTCGTGATCAGACAGAGTTTGGAATGTACTTTATAACCTTCCAGCCCGTAAATGATCTGACACCCTGCCTGCTCCAGCATTCTTGACCAACGGATATTGTTCTCTTCATCAAATCTTGCCCGGAGCTCCACCAGTACAACAACTTCTTTTCCATTTTCAGCTGCTTCGCATAATGCTTCCACTACCTTACTCTGTTTGGCAAGACGGTAGAGCGTCATTTTAATTGAAATCACACTTTCGTCCTCTGCTGCCTCTGTCAGCATCTTAAGAAACGGACGGATCGATTCGTAGGGGTAAGACAAGAGCTTATCTTCTTCCCGGATCTGATCCAGTATACTTTCATTTTCCCTGAAATCAGGACTTTTCTGTGGCACACGCTTTTCGTAGAAAAGCTCACTGTTCTTTCTCAGCAGATCCTGGATCTGAAAAATAAATGAAAGATCCAACGGTGCTTCACTCTTGAATACCCGGTCCGGTGTGATCTCCAGATACCGGCATAATGCCTCGATCACCGCCTGATCCATCTCTCTTGACATATCCAGCCGCACCGGTGAAAGTTTCTTTCTCTGCTTCATCAGATCTGCCATAAACTCCCGATAATCCAGATCTTCATCATACAGGGCATCTGCATCAATATCTGCATTCCTCACCACGCGGATCAGAGATTTCCCCTTGACTTTATAACCTTTAAATACTTTTCCGATATAATGGAGGATCAGTTCTTCCAGCAGCATATACCGTCCTTTTCCTCCCGGAAGTTCTATCATCCTTGGCAGCATATTATTACTGCACGGAATAATTCCAATCTTTTCCTTTTTATTTCTCGTTTCAAGTACTACGACTGCGTAGATCTCTTCATTTCTGAGAAAAGGAAACGGCTGTCTTTTTGCAACAATCGTCGGAGAACTCAGCGGCATGATCTCCTGGTTAAAATATGCTTCCAGAAATTTCTTTTCATCCGGCTTTGCACTGGCAAAGTCAATTAGTTTAATTCCATACCCTTCAATCTTCTTCATCAGTTCAGCATATTCTGCTTCAATCTTTTCTCTTTCCAAACCGGTCAATGCACGCAGACGCATATCTACGATTGCCTGAGCCTGAACTTCTGACAGACCAAACCTTTTAATCAATTCCTGCTTTGCGATCTGAACATTCTGAGAACCACGGATAATCTTGATCACTTCGTCAATATTATCCAGTGCAATCAGTAATCCCTCTAAAATGTGGGCTCTTTCCTGAGCTTTATTCAGATCATATTTTGTTCTTCTCGTAACTACATCTTCCTGATGCTTCAGGTAATAATTCAGCATCTCCAGGAGATTCATTACTTTTGGCTGATTGCCAACCAGTGCCAGCATAATAACGCCAAATGTATCCTGCAACTGTGTATGCTTATAAAGCTGATTCAGAATCACATTCGGATTCACATCACGACGCAGTTCGATGCAGATCCGCATACCTTCACGGCTCGACTGGTCGCTCAGATCTGTGATTCCATCGATTTTCTTATCTCTTACAAGCTCTGCAATCTTCTCAATCAGTCTTGCTTTATTTACCATAAATGGAAGTTCCGTTACAATAATCCGGTTTTTTCCATTCTGCATCGGCTCAATATTGGTAATTGCACGCACACGAATCTTTCCACGACCTGTTCTGTATGCTTCTTCAATACCTCTTGTACCAAGGATTTCTGCACCCGTCGGGAAGTCAGGTCCTTTAATGATCTGCAAAATTTCTTCGATCGTTGTCTCTTCTTTATCTTCGATCTGATCGTCAATGATCTTTACTACTGCTGCGATCACTTCTCTCAGATTGTGTGGCGGAATATTGGTTGCCATTCCTACGGCAATTCCTGATGTACCATTTACAAGAAGATTCGGGAATCTTGATGGAAGAACTGAAGGTTCTTTCTCCGTCTCATCAAAGTTTGGTGTGAAATCTACTGTGTCTTTATTGATGTCAGCAGTCATTTCCATGGAAATTTTACTCAGACGTGCCTCTGTATATCGCATGGCCGCTGCTCCGTCTCCGTCTACGGAACCGAAGTTTCCATGTCCATCTACCAGTGGGTAACGAGTAGACCATTCCTGTGCCAGATTAACCAAAGCTCCGTAAATTGAGCTGTCTCCGTGAGGATGATATTTACCCATTGTATCACCGACGATACGGGCACATTTACGGTGTGGCTTATCCGGGCCATTATTTAATTCGATCATTGAATACAGGATTCTTCGCTGTACCGGCTTCAATCCGTCTCTTACATCAGGAAGGGCACGGGATGCGATTACACTCATGGCATAATCGATGTAGGAAGTTTCCATCGTCTTTTTCAGATCGACTTCATGGACTTTATCAAAAATATTGTCTTCCATCTCTTATCTCCTTAATTCTGTCGATATTGGTGAGAATTTTTCAGTATAACAGCCTGCGGAACTCACGCTCCTCGCCATCTCGAAAATCTACGATTTTCTCGCTGGGTTGGCATTTCCAATGCCAACCCACACAGTTCGTTCAAAAGCACTTGCCGAGTAAACTCGCCATTGCTCCTGAACAAACTGTATGGCTCGTCGCTGTTAAATACTATATATCCAAATTTTGTACGTATTTTGCGTTTTCTTCGATAAATTCTCTTCGTGGTTCTACTTTATCTCCCATCAGTGTGGTAAAAGTAAGGTCGAGTTCGGAGGAAGTTTCATCATCCATCGTAACTCTGAGAAGGATTCTATGTTCAGGATCCATGGTCGTATCCCAAAGCTGCTCGGCATCCATCTCACCAAGACCTTTGTATCGCTGAATTTTATTATTATTATCTCTTCCAACTTCTGTCAGGATCTGATTCAGTTCTTCATCACTGTATGCATACCATACTTTTTTATTTTTCTCCAGCTTATACAGCGGAGGCTGTGCAAGATATACATATCCTTCTTTGATAAGATCAGGCATAAACCGATACATAAATGTCAATAATAATGTACTGATATGGGCACCGTCTACATCGGCATCTGTCATGATAATGATCTTATGATATCTCAGTTTTGAAATATCAAAATCATCATGGATACCTGTTCCGAATGCAGTGATCATTGCCTTGATCTCCGCATTTCCGTAAATTTTATCCAGACGTGCTTTTTCCACGTTCAGAATTTTTCCTCTCAACGGAAGAATTGCCTGCGTTGCACGGTCTCTGGCCGTCTTCGCTGAACCGCCGGCAGAATCTCCCTCAACGATATAAATCTCACATTTGGAAGGATCTTTATCTGAACAGTCTGCCAGTTTTCCCGGAAGAGACATTCCCTCCAGGGCAGATTTTCTTCTCGTAAGGTCTCTTGCCTTTCTTGCCGCTTCCCTTGCACGCTGTGCCATCATGGATTTATCAATCGTCAGCTTTGCAACACTCGGATTCTGCTCTAAAAAGATCTCAAGCTGGGTACGCACGATATTATCAACAGCTCCCCTTGCTTCACTGTTACCGAGTTTCTGCTTGGTCTGTCCTTCAAACTGTGGATCTTCGATCTTGACACTGATGATTGCCGTCAATCCTTCACGGATATCATCGCCCGAAAGCTGTTCGCTTTCTTTGAGCAGTTTATTTTTCTTTGCATAATCATTAAATGTCTTCGTTAATGCACTTCTGAATCCTGCAATATGCGTTCCGCCTTCCGGTGTTGTAATATTATTTACAAAACCATATGTCGTCTCATTGTAAGAATCGTTATGCTGCATTGCAACCTCAACATAAACGTTATCTTTCATTCCCTCGCAGTAAATAATCTGGTCATAAAGAGGAGTCTTGCTTTTATTCAGGTAAGTAACAAACTCTTTAATCCCACCTTCATAGTGGAATGTATGCTCATGGACTTCCTCTTCCCGAAGATCCCGCAACTGGATCTTCAGTCCCTTGGTCAGAAATGCCATTTCACGGAAACGTTGCTTTAACGTATTATAATCAAAAACCGTCTCCTCAAAAATCTCTTTATCCGGAAGGAATGTTACTTTTGTCCCTGTCAGCTCTGGATCACAGTCTCCCTCGATCCGCAGCTTATAACATACCTTTCCCCGTTCATAACGCTGCTTATAAATTTTTCCTTCATGGCAGATTTCTACTTCCAGCCATTCTGAGAGGGCATTTACAACAGATGCACCAACTCCATGAAGACCACCGGATACCTTATAGCCTCCACCGCCGAATTTACCGCCGGCATGAAGGATGGTAAATACAACTTCCACCGCTGGAAGACCCGCCTTATGGTTGATACCTACAGGAATACCACGTCCATTATCTGTAACTGTGATCGAATTATCCTTGTTGATATCCACAACAATCTTATCGCAATATCCTGCCAAAGCCTCATCCACCGCATTGTCCACGATCTCATAGACAAGATGATGGAGTCCTCTGACAGAGGTGCTGCCTATATACATTCCGGGTCTTTTCCTTACGGCTTCCAAGCCTTCCAATATCTGAATCTGATCCGCTCCATATTCAGCGTCAAATTCTGTACCTGATGCACCCATTCTCCAACCTCCTAGTTTTCTTTTGCTACCGTTCCATCCTGGATATGGAACACTTTATTGATTGAAAATCTATGATTCACAAATTCATCCAGTCCCGTACACGTTACTACAGTCTGAATATCATGAATACTGTCCAATAAATAGTTTTGCCTGCTTTTATCCAGTTCAGACAACACATCATCCAATAAAAGTACAGGCGTATCTTTTATCATCTGCTTTACCAGCTCGATTTCTGCCAGTTTTAACGATAACGCAGTTGTTCTCTGCTGTCCCTGCGATCCGAACTTCCGGATATCCAGCTCTCCACTCAGGAAACAGATATCATCTCTGTGCGGTCCGACAGAAGTACTCTTCATCCGAAGATCTCTGTCGCGGTTCCTCTTCAAAGCTTCTTCCAGTGAACGTCCGCCTGTTCCCGATTCATATGACAGACAGATTCGTTCCTTTCCACCGGTCAGGCGATAATGAATATCTGAAATAATCCCGTTTACCTGTTCAATAAACTGCTGGCGTCTTTCCAGTACTCTTGTACCATATTCCGCAAGCTGCATATCCCATATATCCAGTGTCTCCGCAAGATTCTGATGATTATAAATATCTTTCAGCAACGCATTGCGTTGATTGATGATCCGGTTATAATTCGTCAGATTACTCAAATAAATCTTATCAAGCTGCGAAAGCTCAAGATCGATAAATCTTCGTCTTCCCGCCGGTCCCTCTTTGATGATGTTCAGATCTTCCGGCGAAAAAAATACAAAATGTACGATTCCGAATAATTCACTTGCCTTGCGGATCGGAATACGGTCGATTGCAATTCCTTTTGGACTGTTCTTTTTCAAATGCATATCGATCTGAAAAGTAAGCCCCTTTTTTTCAACGACCATCTCAAGATGTGCTTCATCATGCCCGAACTGGATCATATCCCGGTCTTTTGTTCCCCTGTGGGATTTTGTCGTTCCCGACAAATACAAAGCCTCTAAAATATTCGTCTTTCCCTGTGCATTATCGCCATACAGGATATTCGTCTTAGGATCAAAGGACATATCCAGCAGATCATAATTTCTATAATTTTTTAATCTTAAAGATCTGATAACCATATCTGTCCCACTACCGCTAAATAGCATCCCTGAGACAGACTCTCATATGCTATTTTACACGTTTTCCAACTATTTTTCAATTTTTATTTCATTTCCATCAAAAGTTGCTGTATCGCCCGGATACAGCTTTCTGCCACGTCTTGTATCAATCTCACCATTGACAGCTACCAGTCCGTTTTGTATGACCTCTTTTGCTTCCACACCATTTTCTACCAGTCCGGCAGCTTTCAGTACCTGTCCAAGTTTGATAAATTCATCACTTTCACGAAGTTTAAATTGTTCCATTTTTCTCTCCTAAACTGCCGCATTAAAATTAACCGGCAAAATCAGATAAATATAACTTTGTTCCTCATCCTTGATAAAGCATGGAGCTTTTGCATTCATGAAATAAAGATCTACTTCTTCATCATCAATGACTCTCAGTGCATCGATCAGGAATTTCGGGTTAAATCCGATCATCAGATCTTTTCCGTCTTTTGTACAGAGAATTACCTCATCCATGGAACCGATCTGTGATTTGATCATCATCTGCATTGCATCATCCTTGATATCAATGATGATCGGCTTCTTGTATCCTTCTTTGATCAGAAGTGTCGCACGGTCGATACAATCCAGTAATTCTCTTTTATTTACCCGGACTTTTGTCTCGTAGTCACTGGAAAGCATCTGATCAATTCTGAAATATTCTCCCTCAATCAGTCTTGATACAACAACTGTTCTGTCAAATTCAAATACAATATGGTTCTTTGTAAATGAAATCTGGACCTCTGCTTCAGCTTCTCCTCCAATGATTTTACTGATCTCCTGCAGAGTTTTTCCTGGAACAATGACTTTTCTTGGTTCATAAGAATCTTTCAGATCAATCTTTCTGATTGAGATTCTGTGACCATCAAGAGATACTACTTTCAGAACATTCTCTGTGATCTCGAACAATTCTCCGGTCATCATTTTGTTCGTATCATTATCAGCGATAGAGAAAATGGTCTGACGGATTGCTTCTTTCAATGTAAATTCAGACACCGTGATAAAATCATTACTTTCGATTGCAGGTAAATAGGAGAAGTCATCTCCTGACTGAGCTGCAATGCTGAATTTTGCTTTCTCACAGGTAATCAGAGCCTGGTTATCGGATTCTGTCTCGATCGTAACTTCACTGTCCGGAAGTTTTCTTACGATTTCAGAAAAGATTTTTGCGTTCAGGGCAATAATACCACGTTCAACAATGTCGCCATCAATAGATGTCTCAATGCCAAGTTCCATATCGTTTGCTGTCAGCTTTACAACATCTGTAGTAGCATCAATAAGAATACATTCAAGGATTGGCATGGTTGTCTTAGATGGAACAGCTTTTGAAACAATGCTGACTCCTTTTACAAGATTTGATTTCGTACAAATAATTTTCATATGATGATAACTCCTTTCGGGTCCGTACCGGGTTTGTGGATAAAGTTCCGGGGCGGCTTTTATAGATATATAAATGAAAAAAATTCCGTCTTATCAGTAATAGGGGCTGTGGATAAGTGAAAAACTAATTCCAGCCCTTATAAATTAAGGCTTTTCGCATATGGAAAACTCTGTAGATATCAAAATAATTTCTTGTGGAAACTGTGGGGATAAAAATCTGTTGAAAATCAATGGTAAACTTATCCATATCTTTTCCACATAAGAATCCACACTTTATCTACATAGTTATCAACATAATAGTTTACTGTTAAGGGAATAAAAGGCAGATACAATTCCTGTTAAATAGGATTGATCTTCTTCCTGATAATATTAATAGTATTATTTAAAGCTTCATCTGTCTTCATATCCTGTTCGATCTTTTTAACTCCATGGCTGATGGATGCATGATCCTTTCCACCAAGTAATGCACCAATGGATTTTAACGGTGTATCAGTCATATTTCTGCAAAGATACATGACAATCTGGCGTGGAAGTACGATTTCAGCATTCCTTTTTTTGCCTTTCAGTTCAGCAACAGGTACATTAAAGTGTTCGGAAACGACTTCAATGATCAATTCCGGTGAAACGGCACGGTTATCATCCGGTGAAATCATATCTTTCAATGCTTCGGCAGCAAGAGGAATGTCGATCGGTTTATTTTCAAGATTAGAAAGTGCAATCAGTTTATTCAGAGATCCCTCCAGCTCACGGATATTGGATTTGATATTATTGGCGATATACTGCATAACTTCATCTGGAATATGGTATTTTTCCAGTCCGTCCAGTTCTTCTTTTTTACGCAGGATCGCCATTCTTGTCTCATAATCAGGTGAGGAAATATCTGCGATCATACCCCATTCAAAACGGGTACGAAGTCTGGCCTCCAGTGTTTCCATATCTTTTGGAGGTTTATCACTGGAGATGATGATCTGCTTTCCGGCAAGGTGCAGATTATTAAAGGTATGGAAAAACTCTTCCTGTGTACTTTCCTTACCTATAATAAACTGGATATCGTCGATGAGAAGCACATCGTTGTTCCGGTACTTTTCACGAAAGCTGGTCATAGCCATTTCATTTCCATTTTTACCGACTTTCAGAGCTTCGATCAGTTCATTCGTAAAGGTCTCACTGGTTACATAAAGTACCTTTTTAGACGGATCGTGCTTTAAAATATAATGGGCAACCGAGTGCATCAGATGAGTCTTTCCAAGTCCTACACCTCCATATAAGAAAAGAGGATTGTAGCTTTCGCCCGGAGATTCAGCAACCGCAACAGAAGCAGCATGTGCAAAACGGTTGTTGCTTCCGACAACAAAGGTATCAAATGTATATTTCGGATTCAGATTTGCTTTTTCATAAATTGCATTAACACGGGTATTTTTAACTGCAATGTCCTTTTTTTCCTGAATTACGGCGGTATTTTCCGTAACAAAGGCAACTTCATATTCTACACCGGTAATCTCAGCGATGCAGACTTTAAAAGGAAGCAGATATTTTTCTTCAATATGTTCAAGACTTGCCTTTAATTTGACAAGAATGTATACAGTATTATCTTTGACTTCATAGACAGTCAAAGGTGCAACCCAGGTATTATAGGCAATATTTGACGAACAGTATTCCTGCTTCATCTTATTTAATATCTGATTCCAATTTTTTTCTACAATGTTCATCGAAAGTAACTCCTAATCAATATAATAGAGAGAAATTTGGGTAGACTCTCTCCACTACATTTTACATCAAAAAAGCTTCATAAGCAATGAAAAATCAATGTGTATAACTTTATAAACAGTTTCCACACCGCAAAAATCGAGGAAATACAAGGTTTTCCGACATTATTTTATAGTTTTCTACACAATATTTAGTTGTTATACACGGTTTTTCCACAAGTTATCCACATATGTTGATAACTTTGTGGATAACTCATGGATAAGGGTGGGATAAATGTGTGGAGAAACTATTGTAATGCCGATAAAATAAGGCTTTGCGGGATTTTTAATTTTATCCACGTTTATGTGGGAAAATTAAAAATCAAAAAAATTTAAAAGTTTACAGGTGAAAATTGCAACAGAATGCTTGACTTTAGGGCATTTTCCAATTATAATTTAGAGCGATGTCTTCTCGAATGGAGACAGTAGAAGAGTTAATATTGTGAATACTTTATTATATAAGGTATATCAGGTAAAGGGAGGTGTAAGAAAATGAAAATGACATTTCAGCCAAAAAAGAGATCAAGATCTAAAGTTCACGGATTCAGAGCAAGAATGAGTACAGCAGGCGGAAGAAAAGTTCTGGCAGCTAGAAGAGCAAAAGGAAGAAAGCAGTTATCAGCATAGGCCGCATATATGTGGCCTTTTCTTCTATTTAAAAAAGCTTAAATGCATGAAAAGCAGTGAAGAGGGTATTGATGAAATTTTCCGAATCTTTAAAGAAAAACAGGGATTTTCAGTATGTCTATAAGAATGGAAAGTCCTATGCAAATAAATGTCTTGTAATGTATATTATCCCCAATGAACAAAATAAGAACCGAGTCGGTATATCAGTCAGTAAAAAGGTAGGGAACAGTGTGGTCAGACATCATCTTACGCGGCTGATCAGAGAAAGCTACCGGTTATCGGAAGAACATTTCCAGTGTGGATATGACATTGTAGTCATTGCGAGAACAAGTGCGAAGGAAAAGTCTTACCATGAGATTGAGAATGCACTGATCCATCTTGGAAAGCTTCATCACATCTATATCTGAAACGATCATTGAAAGGGAAGTGGCGCATATGAAACGCATCCTTTTATGGATGATTCGCTTTTACAGAAAGTATTTATCCAAAATGAAAAGATATAATACGTGTAAATATTATCCAACTTGTTCGCAGTACGCACTTGAAGCAATCGAAAAATACGGTGCTTTAAAGGGCGGTGTGCTGGCAATATGGAGAGTCCTGCGCTGCAATCCTTTTTCAAAAGGCGGATATGATCCGGTACCTTAAGGAGGATAAGTAATGGAAGTTTATGGACTTTTAGCTTCAGGCTATGGAGACTGGCCTATTATCAAGCAGATTGCCTGGCTGCTGGGTCAGGTAATGAACGGGATCTTTAATGTTCTGAGTGCGATCGGAATTGAGAACATTGGTGTATGTATCATCATTTTCACGATCATCGTTTATACTCTGATGATCCCACTTACAATCAAACAACAGAAATTTTCAAAAATGTCGGCTGTAATGCAGCCTGAGATCAAAAAGATCCAGAAGAAATACGAAGGAAAGAAAGATCAGGCTTCAATGATGAAGCAGCAGGAAGAAATCAATATGGTTTATGAGAAGTACGGAACTTCCATGAGCGGCGGATGTCTTCCAATGTTGATCCAGATGCCGATTCTTTTTGCTTTGTATCCTGTAATCAGAGACATTCCGACCTACGTTAAGGGTGTGAAGAATGTCTATATGCCTGTAACAGAAGCCATCATGAATACAGATGGATTCCAGAAGATCATGGAGAAGATCGGAGAAGCAAGCCCGGTTCTCATGAGTGCAAAGACAAATGATTATTCTCAGGTAGATACAATCGTAAATGTACTTTATAAATTTCAGGATTCCACATGGGATAAGCTGTTAGATAAGATCCCGAGTATTTCGGATCTTGCTCATCAGACGATGAACCAGGTAACTCACCTGAACAGTTTCCTTGGAATCAATATCGGTGAGCAGCCACTCACTCAGTTGACAACAGCACTTCATAACGGTTCTATCGTCGGAGTGATCCTTGCAGTACTGATTCCTGTTCTTGCAGGTCTGACTCAGTTTATCAGTGTGAAGCTTCAGCCAAATGCAGCTTCAGCAGATAAGGACAACCCGATGGCAGGTTCTATGAATGCCATGACATATACGATGCCGCTGATCTCAGTCGTAATGGGATTCACACTTCCGGCAGGTCTTGGTCTTTACTGGGCAGCAAGTGCAATTGTAAGATGCATACAGCAGCTTGCAATCAATAAGTACCTTAGTACAAAGTCTCTGGATGAAATGATCGCAGAGAATCAGAAAAAAGCTCAGAAGAAGAGAGAGAAGCATGGTGCTCCGGCAAAAGAGATCAATAAGATGGCTACAACAAGTACAAGAAATGCCGGAAAAGTGACAAAAGGACAGTCAGGGATCAGTGAATCCGAAAGAGATTCAAAGATTCAGGAGGCTCAGGCAAGGGCTCAGAAAGCAAAGCCGGGCAGCCTTACTTCAAAGGCAAATCTTGTAAGCAGATATAATCAGGGACTTGAGACCGCAGAACCAAAGGTGGAAAGTGCGGAAAAGGATTCTAAAAAGAAAAAGAGAAAATAAAGATAAAGAGTTGTCTGTCCTGATCAGATCGGTAAAAGTATCTGAGTATGAGAAAGGAAGGAATCGAGATGAATGGTAGTATCAGAGTATCAGCTAAGACAGTAGATGACGCTATTACAGAGGCAATGATTCAGTTAGGCGTAACAAGCGACAGACTGGAATATGAAGTAATTGAAAAGGGAAGTTCCGGATTCCTTGGAATCGGTATGAAGCAGGCAGTGATCGAGGCAAGAAGAAAGCCTGAATCAGAACCAGAAGTTGTTGAGAAAGAAACGTTTGCACCGGTTGAAGAAATCAGGGAAGAAAAAGCAGAAGAAATTGCAGAGCCGGTAAAAGCAGAAGTAAA
>ERZ779888.2968-NODE-2968-length-13126-cov-3.305868_pt1 | contig 13126 bp, 18 predicted proteins | sample MGYA00511245_ERZ779888 | MGnify/ENA primary metagenome ERZ779888 (study PRJEB29588, sample SAMEA2155255) | human gut metagenome | biome: human gut; feature: human-associated habitat; material: faeces | place: Denmark | collected 2008/2010 ... | reverse complement strand
AAAGGCGTATAATTTAGCAGTTGAAAAGGAATATCGTTTCTTTTCATTTGGTGATGCTATGATCATATTGGACGATTAAGGAGAGAAGTTGTGAAGTCGGTATTATTTGTGTATAATCCTCAAGCGGGAAAGGGAACGCTGAGGGGAAAGATATCGGATGTGCTGGAAGTGTTCCGCAGAAAAGATATGGTTGTAAATCCTACAGTGGATGCAACCGCAAATATGCAGATGACACAGAGCCAGCAGGCCAATGCCCTGGGAGGAATCCTCTCTGGAATACAGTCACTGGTAAATAACATTGGCAACCTTCAAATGAAAGAAGGGGATATTGTTATCCCGGTATATCTTGGAGGAACACAAATTGATGAGGTTGTGCTTTCGGCACAGAACAGAAGATGTCTAAGGAGTGGAGCAACTTTTAAGTAGATAATAAATCAGTCATCAGCTATAATGAGAAATGTGCCATGTGCCGATATTGGATATGTGGTACGAAATTATATTTCAGTTTTATAGACGATGAGGAAAACCTGCGCATTAGTTTGGGCGGGTTTTTGTTTGTGATACTCCGATCTTTTTTTACCATATTGACAAATGATTCAACATGCAAAAATATAAACGTGTTTACATTAAAAAGCGAGGTTAAATATCATGATTCTTATAGTGAATACTAGTTCGGATACTTCCATAACCGAAGAATTGAAACGCAATTTTGAAGAAAAACACATTGAGGCCGAGATTGTCGAAGCCGCACCCTTAAGAATAAGCCACTGTATCGGATGCAATTATTGCTGGCTGAAGACACCCGGAGAATGTGCGATCAAGGATGATTATGAGATTATTCTGAAGAAGGTGATCCATGCGGATCAACTGTGGGTTATATCAGACACGGCACTCGGCTTTCTTGATCATAAAGGGAAGAATATATTTGACCGGATTCTTCCCATTGCGACAATGTATCTTAAGTTCGTAGGAGATCAGATGAGACATGTGCCCCGTTATGATCAAAGAACGGATATCGGAATCATATATTTGGGAGATGTCGAAAAAGACTATTTGGAAAGATGGACCGGGAGAGCAGCCCTGAATTTTGAAAGCAATTCATTGGGAGTTTTTGGCAGGGATGAAGTTAAGGAGGCGGTATCATGCATGTTTTGATAATAAACGGAAGTCCGCGTGTTAAAGAATACAGCAATACGGATAAGATATTAGAGATGTTTACAAAAGGATTGTGTGAAAACGGCACAACTTTTGAGCAATACGAAGTATCGGATGTCAAACAATGGAAAAAAATCAGGGAAGCTTATTATAATAACAGTAAAATCATTATTGCCCTGCCTCTTTATGTCGAGTGCATACCGGGACTTCTCCTTGAATTTCTGGAAACACTTGAGCCCAAAAATGATGATACCGGAATGGCTTTCATTTTACAAAGCGGGTTTGCGGAAGGTATCCAGCTTCGTTGCGGAGAGACTTATCTTGAGATTCTGGCAGCAAAGCTTGGATGTGAATATTTGGGCACACTTGTCAAGGGAGATAATTTCTCCATCAGGTTTTTCGAAGGAAAACAAAGAAATAAAGTAACGGAGCCTTACACTGAAATGGGACGTGAGTATTCAAAAAATGGAGATTTCAGGTCTGGAGCTTGTAGGAAATTCACGGGTCCTGAAGTTTTGCCTGCACATATCCGCTTCATAGTCGGACTATTGCAAAAGACTCTTGCAAAAAAGATGTTTAAAAAGATAGCCGAAAACTGGGGATGTACCAAAGCAATCGATTACAGACCTTATTCATAGAGTAAAAGGATTCAAAATGGGAAGAAAAACACAGATCACACGGGAAATGATATTGAATGCGGCATATGAATTGCTGGATGAAGCAGAGATCGGTTCTGTAGCAATCAAACTGATTGCGAAAAGGCTCGGATGCTCAACACAACCGGTGTCATGGCAGTTTGGCAGCATGACTGAACTGAAAAAAGAGCTGTATTCATATGCAGCGAACAGGGGCTTTGGCGGATTGGAGGAAGAAATGCATGGTAAGGAAGCGATAGAGGCATTTTTTCTTTCCGGTATATGATATTTATCTATAGCATGTGATCACCCTAATGTATTTCGCTTTCTTAATGTAGATGATACGATGGGTACTATCGGTGAAAGGCTTTATGGTGACGCCAGTGTTTTTTCGTTTCAATTTGATGAAGAAGCTGCAAAAATCTTCGCATCGCAATATGACATTCCCGACTCAAAGATTTCAGAAATGGTGAGGGATACAGTCATATATACACATGGTTTGGCCCTGATGATGATTTTTGACGGTCAGAGGCTTCCTAAAAAGGAGGCTTGCAGAATGATGTATAATCTGGGAGTAAAACTGAGTAAAGAAATCGGAATAACTCCTCAAGATGATTTTGAAACTATATATAATGCTATAAGGATCTTACAGTAATATAGCGGAGATGAAGGATATATTTGATTTTGGTCTAATGCCCTTAGCAAGTTATCCCAGAAGATAATGTTACAAACATTTTAAGGAATCGAGTAAAATCGGTTCCTTTTTTCATGCCATGAGGAGGTGATGATTTGTACCCGGTAAGTAATGCATTTTTGCAGAAGATAAAAGATAATACAAGGCAGTTCTACTGGACGGGTACGATTACCACCAAGTACGGAACGAGGTACACCTTTGATAATGATGATATCTTAAAAGGCTCGGCCTATGGCTAACCGTATCTAGGTTACAGGTTCGCTTCCTTGGGAGCGCCCGGAGGGAAATCAGTTCTGGCGAGATGCTGATACAGCACAGCTTAAATCAATCATAGATATTCGTTACCTTCCGTTCTCAAGCAGGAACCACGATGTTGCTTTTACAAAGATTGCGGACGATCGGCATTTTCACCCGATTCGCGATTACCTCGATGGCTTGAATCTCTGTTTTTGGATAAACAGCCTCGATTGCCTGTGGGAATCCATTTAAACCATCAACGCATGCAATCAGGATATCCTCAACACCTCTGTTTTTTAATCCATTCATGATAGAAAGCCAGAACTTTGCACTTTCGTTTTCTCCAGCATACATTCCAAGGACATCTTTTTTTCCATTCATGTCGATACCAAGAGCAATGTAAACCGCACGTTTTACAATACGTCCTTCACTGCGGACATGATAATGGATTGCATCCATAAATACTACAGCATGGGTGTTCTTTTTGAATGACAAGAACAGGATACAGTATAATGATCAGTGCAAGAAGTGTGTGTATGACTGTAAGCAGAGCTTCCGGTGCAGGATTGTGTGGTGTGGGAAGTATTGCTCTAAGCGGAGGAAAAGGTAGAACCAGAGAAAACAAAAACCAAGAGTCAGGAAGCAAGTTTATAAAGGTTTATGGAAAGAGTAGGTAGCAATCTATCTGCTTTTTCCTATTTCACAACAAAAAAAGGTTGTTTCACAACATTGGAGTCAGATATAGATTGCTCTTTTCCGATATAATAAGTATATCTATGGGTAAGGAAGTGATACTATGCGAATTGCTATCTGTGATGATGAAAAATCCATGGGGCAGATATTAGAAGAAAAAGTAAAAAAGTTATTACCGGATGCGGTTGTAGAAAAATATTTATCAGGTGATGATTTGATTTCAAGTGGATTCAAACCAGATATTCTTTTCATGGATATTCAGATGCCGGGAAAGGACGGAATGGAAACTGCAAGAATTGTTCGCCAGAATAATAAGGACATGATTCTGATTTTTGTTACAGCGGTGGAGGAGTATGTCTTTCAGGCATTTGATGTTGGGGCATTTCATTATCTGGTTAAGCCTTTTTCAGATGACAAATTTGAGGAAGTTGTGAAAAGAGCAATAAAAACGATCGGAGAAAATTCTTCCAACGAAAATGACGATAAATATATGATGATACAGTCGGCAGGAAGTCATATAAAAGTTTTTTTGCGTGATATTGTGTATGCGGAGGTATTCAATAGAAAGGTTATTATTCACACACGAAATGCTGATATTGAGTATTATGGAAAATTACAGGATTTATGTGATATGGCAGGAGCGGATTTCTTTCGGACACATAGAGCATATCTTGTCCATTTTAAATATGTTGTAAAATATGATGCAAATTGTGTAACTTTAGAAAACGGAACTGCAATGATAGCCAAACAGAATTATCCTGAGTTTGTAAAGCAATACTTAAAATATAATCAGAGGAAAGGAAGCAGGATAGGATGAGTTTGGTAGAAAAATGCTGGATGATTACATCGAATGTTTCTGTTATTGCAGTTCTGATTATTACAGGAATATGTTTTGGTATTTTCGTTCGTCCATATATGAAAAAGAAAAAAGAAGCCATTGCAGTAAGTACTGTTTATATTGCAGTAATGCTTGTTTTATACATTGTTCCACCACAGATAGACAATTTTTCTGCATATATGATGGGCATTATGGCAGCATTTATTGTGATGTATGCAGAAGATAGAAGGAACATATACCAGAAAATATTTCTTGCTGTCACTTTCTTTTCCCTTCGCTGGCTTGCGGTTGCAATGGCAGCCAGACTGGATGACCTTATTACGAAGGTTTTCGTCTTTCAAAATACGATTGCAAGCAGGGAATGGCTACAATACGGACTATATGCAGGAACCAGAATTTTAAATCTAATTTTCTGCATTGTTTTTATAGCAGGTGGGGTATGGCTGATTAATAAAGCATTTGTGTATAAAAAAGACGAAATGAGTATCAAAGAGATGGTTCTGTTAATGATACCTTCTCTTGTAGGGGTTACCGGGTATGGAATTTTGCAATACTATTTGAACATATATGAAAAGGATACAGGAAAGAATTTGATTGATACCTATGGATTTTATGGTGCTTTGAGTTTTTTGCATTATCTTATCTCTATCATTGCAATTCTTGTTATGATTGTGATGTTTCAAAATTGGAAGGTGGCACAGGAGGAACAGTTTGAACAGGAGCTTGTGTTAAATCAGGTCAGTGATATGGAAAAACATATAGGGGAAGTAGAAAAGTTGTATCAGGATATCCGCTCCTTGCGCCATGATATGGGAAATCATATACAGATACTGGAACATCTTGTGGCACATAATAATATGGATGATGCTGCAGAATATATGGAGCATTTGCAAAAGGAGTGGAATGATGTATCTCCAGAAATAAAGACAGGAAGTCCGGTAATTGATGTGATTTTAATGGAAAAAATGAGAGAAGCAGAAGAAAAACGGATTCGGTTTACATCCGATCTTTATTATCCGGAGAATACGAAGTTGAATGCGTTTGACATGAGTGTGATCATGAATAATGCACTGAATAACTGCATGGAAAATGTAAGTGGAGATGATCCGTATATCAGCATTTCTTCTTTTCGAAAAAACAGTATTTTTATGATAACCATAAAGAACAGCTATCAGGGGGAGTTAAACTATAATGACAGCGATCTGCCAGAAACAACAAAGTCAGGTAAAGGGCATGGTATCGGTCTGAATAATATTCGCCGGGGTGCCAAAATGTATATGGGAGATATATCTTTGGAGCAGGTGGATAAGGAAGTAATTTTAAGTATTATGTTACAGGTGGAATAGAGACAAGAAGCATTAAGTATCTTGAATTTTGAAACTAAGATATTTAGTGCTTTTTTTGTGCGAATAGAGATGAAAATATGCTGCTTCACAACAAAAAAAGGTCGGTTCACAACATCTGACTTTTTTTCAAATGTGAAGATGCCGAAAGAGTAAATAAGAAGTCGTGTAATGCAAATTTATAAGAAACGGATTTCAAATTTTTTATCAAGGAGGACAAAACGATGACAGTAAATGGTATTAGTGGAGCAAATAATGGTATTCAGGCAGGAAGTTCAGGAAGAATTACCCAGATGGATTCTGTCAGCAAAAATATTCAGAATCAGATAGCAAATGCACAGAAAAAGTTGCAGGAATTATCTTCTAATGAGGAACTTTCTATTGAAGATAAGATGAAGAAAAGACAGGAGATACAGCAGGAGATCAATAATCTGAATCAGCAGTTACGACAGCATCAGATGGAGCAGAGAAAAGAGCAGCAGACGAAAAAAACATCTATGGATGATATGCTTGGAGACAGCAGAAAGACTGCTCCGAAATCAGGAAATCAGAGTGCAGGTCTGTCACAGGCAAGTATGCAGGCGATGATTTCCGCAGATTCCTCTATGAAACAGGCAAAGGTACAGGGTAGTATGGCAACACAAATGGAAGGCAAAGCAGGTGTGTTGGAATCTGAAATTAAGATGGATAAAGGTAGAGGAGCAAGTACAGAAAAGAAAGAGGAAGAACTGGCTGATTTACAAGCAAAGGCTCAGGCGGCAACAGCGGCACAGGTATCCACACTTGCAGATGCAAATAAGAAGATGGAAGAAGCTGCAAAGGCAGATCAGAAGGTTTCAAAGACTGAGGATAAAGATAAGTCTAAAAAGAAGAATGCAGATGACAAGATTGATGAAGATAAAAAATCAGAAGCAACCGGAGAAAATCAGGATATTACAGTTGATACGAATGATTCAGTTTCAGAGGAAACGGTGGATGCAATACCAGATGGTGTAAACATTAGTAATTCAGAACCTGTTGGACATAATGTTGATGTGAAACTGTAGGTTTGTTAATGAAATAAATCTTGCATGGATGCTGATAAGGACAAGGAGGTTGGTTAAATGTCAGAAATAAATAGTTTTAGTGATTATACAAATAAATACAACAGTAACGTAGATTACTCAGCATTGTTTGGAGGAACTTCAAATTCGTCCTCATTAGGTGGTACAAACATATTATCAGATTACGCATCTATAAAAAATGGAAGTTATAGATTGTTGATGATACGAGGTGTTCCATCAGATGCATTTAAGATGGCTTCAAGTGCTGCGTCTTCAAAGATTGCCCTGGTTGCACCTGCTCTTTGAAGCTTATCGAGGACATAAGATCTGCCTTCTTCTTTTGTAAATGCAGGAAGTTCATAATTCATGATGATTCTCTGACGGAATGGCTCATGCACACTCAGGCGAAGTGTGGCGTTAAGTGATGGAAGTCCTGACAGGAGAACAACAGCACGATCCCTGGAATCCATCTCAAAGTTAAACAACAGCTTAAAATCATTCAGAATGGCAGAACTGATATAGTTCGCTTCATCAATGATGATTACTGGAGTTTTCCTTTTCTCAACAGAGAGCCTTGTGAGCTCTTCCTGAATTACCCGGAAGTTATCTGGTTTTCGGTAGTGGGCCTGTGCACCAAGTTCCGTGGCAAGATTCCGATAAAAATCATTGGGGCTAAAAGTGGAAAAACAGGTATAGACTACTTTGTATTGTGAGTTATTTAAGGTTTGTACCCATTTCCTGATTGCGGTTGTTTTTCCGCGGCCGGGGCTGCCGGTAAGCAGTCCAAAGCCCTTTGTTTTTGCAAGATAGTCCAGCCGGAATAAAACTTCTTTGGATTCGTCTGTTGATACAAAGATTTCTTTGGAATTCTTTAGGAAAGGATTGAATTCCAAACCATAGCGGATCGTATAATCCATTAGTCGTCACCTCCATAAAGACGTGGTTTTTCACGTTTGATATCCGCGTTTTCAACCTTGTTTAAAAGGCGGATCGGGGTAAGCGTACCATCTGCTTCAACGACATAGATAGATTCCATATCAGGAGAATAACGGAGATTGATCCTCTGTTTTGCAAAACGGTAGTCCACCTCATACTCGATGTGGTCAATCGTAACTACACAGTCAATGGAAACACGACGCTCTAACTCCAGTAAGAATAACTGGTCAATCTTATCTTCTGGTAAGCGTTGGAAACAGTCCGGCTCGCTAAAGCAGCGCTCTTGTGGACTTTTTCCATTTAGGGAAGAGTGAACTCTCTGATTATACTGGGAGACATAGGTATAAAGACTGCCACGAAGCTTGTCAAGAGTGTGAAAATCTCTCATATCAAGGCCTGCCATCCACTGGTCTTTCATGGTACGGAACCAACGCTCCACCTTGGCCTTCTGGGTTGGCGTATACGGCTGGTCATAATGAACTGTAGACCCGATACGTGCGGCAAGCAGATCCATCTGTTTATTCTTATAGGAACTGCCATTATCGAAGTTGAATAACTTTGGAACACCAAACTTTGCAACTGCTGATTTCATGACAGACATGAGATTGACGAAGTTATCATTGAAAAAGACATCAATGCCAACAATGTAGCGGCTGGCGTCATCAATGAGGGCAATCACATATATCTTATGCTTTTTGCCGTCTTCTGTTTTCAGGTAAGGGCCAACACTGCTGTCACCACACCATGAGCAGAGGAGGAAAGGCAGGTTCTTCAATACAAAGTGCGTTTGCAAAAAGAGCAGGGCATGCTATAATTTTTTTCTATGATATTTACTTTGGAAGGGAATTCTAAGACATAGAGTTTGCGGAATAAAAGGAGAGGTAAATAATATGACCATAGAAACAAAAAGATTACTCCTGCGGGAGATGACAGAGGAAGATTTTAATGCACTTTATCAGGTACTGGCAGACTCAGATATTATGCAGCATTACCCCTATGTTTTTGATGAAGGAAGAGTGAGAAACTGGATTACCAGGAACAGAGAGCGATATCAGATTTTTGGATTTGGATTGTGGGCTGTTGTTTTGAAACAGACCGGGGAAATGATCGGGGATTGTGGTCTGACTATGCAGAAGATTGGGGAAACAATAAAACCGGAGATTGGTTATCATATCCGTAAGGATCAGCAGCGAAAAGGTTATGCCAAAGAGGCCGCAGCAGCGGTCAGGGACTGGACCTTCATGAATACTCCCTTTGGTATTATTTATTCTTATATGAAAAGCACAAATATTCCATCTATGCAGACAGCAGCTTCCTGGGGATGCCACAAAGTGGAAGAATTTAAGGATGAAGAAAATGAAATTACTAACGTGTTTGCCATTACAAGAAACGAGTGGCAGAAAGCTTATGCAGATGTTTCTACTGAAAAAGAGAAAGAAGCTTTCCTGGCAGATGTAGATCGGATCCATACCACAGAGCTGGGAGGAGGGCGGATACAAAAAAATCTGAGGCTTTTAGATGACATAGATCCCGTTGCTTTTTGTAAAAGTGTGATCATGGATCCTGTATGTCATGTTTTGCGGAGAGGAAAAAACTGGTACTGTACGAAGGAAAATATTCAGATCACTGTCAATGCTTACAGTTATACCATTATTACAGCAAAGCTTTTAAAGCTCGGGATTTAAAGGGGGGAGAAATAGTGAGTCAAATATACTTTGACGAATATTACATTTTGGTGATTCCATCATATACTTCCACGAATGTGCATAAGCACAGTATGCAGCATCTTTTTTGGGGAAAAGAAAAATTAACAATAGATATTGAAGGACAACAATATGAAGGAAACATTATTTTTGTAAAAGAAAATGTGCTTCATACGATGCCGGTTGGAGCGCAAAACGGCTTTCTGCTAATAGATCCTACCTCCTATTTGGCGGAGCAAATACGGGAGAAGTACTTGAAGGATAAAGTAGGCTGTGGATTGGAACTGGATGAAGGCTTATTTGAACAGAGGCAGAATGAAAAACAGGAGATTGAGGAATTATTTTTCGGGCTGTTAAGATTGCTGTCTTTAGAAGCCGGCGAACATAAAATTTTCGATAGGAGAATTGAAGAGTTACATAATGAGATTAAGAATGATATTTATCTGGGAAAAAGGGTAAGTCAAATTGCAGTTCAGAAGAATTATTCCGAAAGCTGGCTGACACATTTGTTCAAACAGGAAACAGGGGTATCCTTAAAAACTTATTTATTGACAAAGCAGATGGAATATGTGTGGAAAAAGGTTAAAGCAGGAGTGCCAATAACCACAGCCGCACTTGATGCAGGATACTCTAGTTCATCACATTTTGCGGCAACCTGTAAAAAGCTGCTTGGGATCTCTATTTCTGATACAATGAAAAAAGCTGATTTTTGAAAGCGGGAATTAGTGAAATAGTATATTCTTTCCTAAAAAAGGAAGGATTTAGGATATGAGATTTTTATATTTTTTTGATGAATTTATTAAGCCGCATATGATGGCAGGAAAAAGGTATTGTAATCCAACAAATACAGCAGTTATTGACGAGGGGCTTTCGTGTATTCGCGAAAATGATGTGAATATATATTTTTACACCAAAAATAATACGACGGTTGCATTCGACAGCGGTCATTTAAATTATAAGGGGCTGGAGGGAGAATTTGCCAAAATTAAGATAGCGCCCCAGAATATAAAGCATGTATTTTTGACACATGCAGATGTGGATCATGCCGGAGGGATAGATGTAAAAGGAAAAAACATTTTTCCTAATGCAAGGATTTATATTGGTAAAAATGAGGAAAAGTACCTGACGGGAAAAATGCACAGAATAATAAAGTTAGGAATTAAGATCCATAATTGTGTTCAGCTTAAAGAGGAATATAATTTGATTGAAGATGGGGAAGTGCGGTACTTTGATCAAATAAAAATACAGGCGATTTATACTCCCGGCCATACATTGGGACATATGTGCTATCTTGTAGATGATAAAATTTTAATTAGCGGAGATTGTCTTGCCATAAACAGATATGGCGGATATAGTTTCTTTGATTTTTTTACGCAATATCCGGATATGAATAAGGAGTCGTTATGCAGGTTGAAAGACTATGTAGCAGATAAAAACCTGCTTTGGGTATGTACCGGGCATAGTGGAGCTGTCAGGAATACCGTAAACCTGTTTTCACACATCGACGAATCTGCAACGTTTAGCAGGAAAAAACCATTTGATGAAAACGGCCCATTCGATTATACAAAGGAATGATCATAGAAGAGGACAGAATAAAAAGGCTGATAAAATATCGGCTTTTTTTATTGCCATGCAAGGTTGACAGGAACACAGGGAAAGATTACAATATATATTGAATGATATATATTAACGCTGTAGGAAATAAGGAGTAAATGATCATGGCACCCAGGAATAAATTTACCAGAGAAGAAATGATTGAAGCCGCTTTGCGCGTTGTACAAAAGAAAGGAAGCAGTGCGCTGACAGCGCGGGCCATTGCAGATGAACTTGGAGTATCTACCCAGCCCATATTTACCTGCTTTAATACGATGGAAGAAGCGCAGAAGGAAGTGCGCATTGCGGCAAAGAAGAGGTATCGCAGCTATGTTTCAGAGGGACTTCAGGCACAAATCCCCTTTTTTGCTTTTGGAATGCAATACATTAAGTTTGCAAAGGAAGAACCGGAGCTGTACCGGCTTTTATTTCTTGAAAATGGGCCGGACGGAACAGGCAAAGCAATGGAAGAGATGGAATATTCACAGTCATTGATCCGGGAATCCTTAGAGAAGATCTACCGTCTGGATGCAGAGACTGCCGACAGGTATTTCAGGGATATGTGGCTGGTGGTGCATAGCCTGGCGACTCTGATCGTTACAGAAGGGTGTCCTTATTCAGAAAAAGAAATCGGCCAGATCCTTACGGGCTTTAGCGTAAGCCTGTGCAAGGCGATTAAGGAAATTCCCGGGTTTGCAGAGGGAAGCTTTGACAGGGATGTGGTATTCAAAGAACTGATAGGAAAAGAAGGAGGGCAGGCTCCTTGCTGACTTATGTTCTGAAGGAAAACAATCTGCCTCTTTATGAACAGGTATATCAATATATAAAAGCCGATATTCTGAATGGAGTTTTAAAACCCGGTGAGAAGCTGCCTTCCAAAAGAACCTTTGCAAACCATAACGGGATCAGCACCATTACCATTCAAAATGCATATGATCAGCTGATCAGTGAAGGGTATATTTATACAATTCCTAAAAAGGGATATTATGTAGCGGATATTGCCAAAATGGCAAAGCTAAAGGGACAGCCAAAGCTGACGCTGGATATCAGGCTTCCCAAAGAACTGCCGGAATATCGGATCGATCTGTCAAACAACAGAGTCAATCCGGATCATTTCCCCTTTTCTGTCTGGGCAAAGCTGTCAAGAGAGATCATAGCTGCAAAGAGCAGGGAACTGATGGAGCCTTCACCCACAGGAGGAATTTATGAACTTCGCAGCGCCATTGCAGAACACTTAAAGTCCTTTCGGGGGATGCTGGTGGATCCGGATCAGATCATCATAGGAGCAGGAACGGAGTATCTGTATGGCCTGCTTGTCCAGCTTTTGGGAACGGATCTGGAATATTGCATTGAAAATCCGGGATACAGAAAGCTGGCACAGATCTACAGCAGATATAAGATAAACTGTAAATATGCAAATATGGATGAAAGCGGCATAACCGTGGATGAATTGCAAAGGACAAGGGCTGACATTGCCCATATCTGCCCGAATCATCATTTTCCCACGGGAATTACCATGCCTGCCAACAGAAGATATGAAGTACTGGCATGGGCAAATGAAGGGAAAGAAAGATATATTATTGAGGATGACTATGACAGTGAATTCAGGACAAACGGCAAACCGCTGCCCACACTGTTTGGCATAGATACCTGCGGGAAGGTGATCTACATGAACACCTTTTCCAAATCCTTAACGCCTACGATCCGTATCAGCTATATGATCCTGCCTGTGCATCTGGCAAACCGGTTTTACAGGGAGCTTTCTTTTTATTCCTGTACGGTTTCCAATTTTGAGCAATACACGCTGGCATCATTTATCAGCAAGGGATATTTTGAAAAGCATATCAACCGGATGAGGCTGTATTACAGCCGGCAGAGAAAGCAGCTTCTTGAGGAGTTGGAAAGCAGCAGGTTAATGAAGATCTGTGAGATCAGGGAAAATGAATCCGGCCTGCATTTCCTGATCAGGCTGGATACGGGCCTTTCGGAGGAGGAAATAAAGGAGAAGCTCAAAAAGAGAGGCATTCGGCTGCAGGCAGTGTCAGATTATTACGTTCCCTCTGACAAAAGCAGAGAACACTATTTTATCATTAACTATTCCAACATTGATGTGAAACTGGCCAGGGAAGGCTTTGACCAGATCTATGAATGCTTATCTGGTAATCGTTACAAGAAACTGATTGAATAGTTTGTCGAAATGTGTTATATTACAGAGAACTGAATATGAAGTAATCAGGTGTCGGAGCAGCCGCTTAG